>Ga0247812_10001106_pt1 | contig 15351 bp, 13 predicted proteins | sample UWRJL149409B1_FD_178011 | JGI IMG/M metagenome (GOLD analysis project Ga0247812, IMG submission 178011) | Plant litter microbial communities from Arlington Agricultural Research Station in Wisconsin, United States - UWRJ-L149-409B-1 | ecosystem: Environmental > Terrestrial > Plant litter >...
GCTCAACTAACGCAGAAATCTTCCCGCACCTTCCCTACCTTCTAGCCCGGGTTTGACCCCTGTAATCTCTCACACTCCCATCACTGCAACTATCGCCGCTCCTATCGCTGGGCCTACTAAACCCGCCCAATCAGCCGCATCAATCGCTCGAACGCAAGCATCTCGCAGCCCACCGCAGTCTTAGAGAAATCATTAAGAGACTCGCAATTTAGCATTTACATGTAAATAAAGTCGAATGTAGTGTACTTGGTCTTCGAAATTTCGGCATCTCATGATGTAGACAGCTCCCACACAGTGGGTTTAGTTAGCTCAACGCCCTTGTTCTCTCACATCAAGTTATCGCCCTTATCTCTACAATTGTCCGCTTTAAGACTAAACCTTTTGATCTCAGTGAAACCTAACGTCGAAACATTGGTAAACTCAATCGATTGACCACCCTAATATCTATAACTAAAAGCTCCTACAAACAAAGTCTACTGCCAATAATATGGAAGCTTCCATTGCAGTGCTGTTAGACTAAACAGATCGGTAAACTCGTTGTAGAAGAGACATGTGCAACTTTACCGAGGAAATCTAGGGTACGGACGACGCAATGGTGACACAAGGTATGCAGTCCTAGTTTTATGAATGCAGAAGCCAGCTTGAGCAGCGCCACGTAAAATGAATTGAAAAGAAGAGAAAATTCTCAAAAAGAGCAGATCCAGAAACACATATTCTAATAAGAGTGCGAGAGTCCGAGAATTCGACGGTCTGAAACAGAACACCCACAGGCCAAAAATACCCAACATGACATCAAATAACCCCTCCTCCTAACGTGTTTTCTGCTTCTTGCTTTCTGGATCGGTAAATTCTTCAATTTCATCCGATAACTCTGATTGCTCTTTTGACCGCTTTTTCAAGCCTTGAGTTGACGTACGAGATGATTCACTAAAATCGTTATGCAATATTGCGTCAGACAATGCTATAGCTTGAGGCGTAATGAGGTTTCCATTTGCGTCGTGCCTTTGCGCTTCCCAAAATTCGGCAATACTCTCTTGAATGTTGTCAATGATGATTTGGCCGGCCTCCCCGTTCTCTATCTCGAACTCCGTGAGTCCTTCGCACGCCGTCTGGAATGGCTCCCTGATCATGTCAAGGCAGTTGTCGGTGAAGTGTAGTCTCGGCCATTTCCGTTGCCCGTCTCGCGCCATTGGAATCCGGTCTGCATTGAGCCCTTGTAGCTCTGCAAGTCGTTTGGAGAGGTCCACATCGTCCACATCAGTCCGCAGTATAGGAGGTAGAAAGTCGCCGCCAAGACCACCATGGCCAAAAGAGCCCCAGAATGCATAGTCAAGCAGGCTAGGCAGGTCTTTGCTGATGTAATGAAACATACATGTATGCGCTCTCTCCGTCTCCATCCCAAGCATGTCCACCTAGGTTGATTTCAAATTCAGCACGAATTAGCATGACAACATCAAACAACGCTCACTGCCATGACGCGGGCGGCATTATATGCACAGACCGCGTAGTTGAGTGGAGCTCCCCAATATAGAGCTTGTTCTTCATTTGATTTGCAACGCATGTCGTACGTGGGCTGAAATTGATGCTGAGTTAATTGACTTGAGCTTGTTGAATGTGCCTGGTCATTTTCCATGCCGCTGGGGTTTGACATACTGGGCTCTGGTACCATTGGTTGCTCTTCTGGTTCCACGGGATCCATTGGAAAGTCGTCACCAGCTGTCTCCAGCGGATCTTGTGTGCTGCTCTGTTGGGTTGGGCTAGCTTTCCTCTTGGGTGTCTTCGATGATTCCTGGGGTACGAGCCTTTTTGCAGACTTCCGGGGAGGTGCTAAAGCTAGAGGAGGAGAGCCCATGTCATCGTTGCTGGCGTCGTCTCCGTCGTCCGAAGGTATTGTTGTGGCAGATTTCTTGGTGACGGAGATCTGGCCGGTACCTCTCGTTGGTTTTACAATCTTTACCGGTTTTTTCTGCGGATTCTGAGCGCGTGCTTTGGCAACCTGTGCTTCTTCACGAGATGGCTTTCTCTTCTGAGGCTTTGCGGCTACTCCACGGTTGTTGCGGAAGAACGTCCACCGCTCTTCCGCCTCTTTGTTCGTTCCCTCGTCGTCTTCCTCGTCTGATTCCTCTGCTTCAGGCATCAGTATTCCGCTTGAGCCAAACTCCGACAGCTCGATACGACGCTCTACGTTTTCCCCAGGATTCCAGAATGATTGTAAAGCCTTCCACACATGGGGGAATGAATGGAGTTTGACTGCTTTGTCAAGGAGGAGTGGGACCAATACGTTATCTCGCACGTATATGCCATGACCAACACGAAGGAGAATGTCCTTTGCTGCGACCATTTTGGTTGGACTAGAGGCACATTGATCTTGGGATGGTAGTTGGCGGGATATCATCGTGTATGCCATGACGTTCTTCCAGTGCATGGTAACATCTTCATCGTTCTCTGACAGCCCTTCACCGCTCCTACCTGCACGCTTCTTAGGACAGTACTTCAAAATACCATAGTGCATGAATCGATTGGCGAACTCAATTTGCTCGTCTTGAGTCTCGCATATTGCTACCTCCATAGCCTTCCTCAAATCAGCGTTGATGCCACCATCTCGAGAAAGAATACCGCTCTCCCATAGATTGGCTGATAGCTTAGCGCATTCATTGGCAAAAAACATCGCTCTCTTTTGTTTGATCTGAATCAATAGCAAGAACATGTAAATCTCATGCACTGAGTGTATGATGACTGGAAAACTTACCAATGGGGGAAGTAGTGCAAAGTTAAGAACATCATCACTATTCCTCAGAAGAATCTGGTGAGATACGACAGAGGACGAATCCTGGTAGGAAGAACTTTTGCTCATCTTGCGAACCGTTGGCCACACCAAAGTGGCAAGATGGTCGGACAGGCCGGTATAGGTGGAGTCGGTAAGGATTGCAAGCTGCAAATCTATAATTAGACGATATATATCATGAAATAGGGTCTGACCGTACCACAAGGAGTCCTCCAGCGCTATCATTTGCCATTTCAAAGACGTCTTCTTGCAGCGTTGGACAAAACATAGGTAGTTTGAGTGCGGCATCATTAAGCCATACACGTGAACTCTTGTTCAAGTTCTTCACTGCCTGCTTCTCGTTGACACAGTCCCGCCAAGCGTCCTCGGTGACTTCTACCTCTCTTTGCACTGACTCTGACATTCTCAGTATCTCTTTCTCCCAAGACGACCCCGAAATCACTCGTTCATTCAGCATCTGCTTAATTCTTGACTGCTGATAGCATTCATTGAGAACTTTGACAAGATGTGGGGTCACAATAGTCTTGATTTGTTCCTCGTGCCTATAGTTTGAAGCGGCGGCAAGATGATCCAAACATTCCGTTAATATTTCAAAGGCCCACTGTCATCAAAAATCAGTATCCTCATAGATAAACGAGAGAAGAAGATAACTGACCGATGATGCAGGTGAATTTGCCTGTTTGAGTAACTCGCTGGGCAAAAGGTTCTCCCTCAGTCCCACAAAGTCTGTGAACCTAACCAAATATGCCTTTGGGCCAGATTTCGCCCATAGAACCCTCCATCGCTTGGTGAGGAGCCTGTGCTGAGTGGTGGGGTCCTCGACCTTTCGTGCATTACTAAAGTCCTCGAAAGCATCACTAGGCACATGGAAATGGGGCACGTTCGTCACTATCTCGGCCAGGGCACGAGGCCCGGTTTTGGGACTTTTCTCAAGGACATCTGAAAACAATAAGAGCTCAAGAAATTAACATGGACTGCGAATTAATGTGCATACCAAGATCGAAAACCATTCCCAACCATCTCTCGGCTTCTTTTGTCTCTTCTTGAAGCGATTTGATATTGAGGGAGGATTGGAATTTTCCTCCATTACGTAGCTGCTCTGCATAGTGAACGACCATCGCTCGGGCAGCAGTCAGCCGTAGTTTTCCAGCCAGACAGTAAATTGGCACCCCTTGAGGAAGCTCAGGAAGCTCAGGCACAATACCTGTCCCGAGAGGCTTGGATGTCTTTTTCTCTTCTTGGAATACGCCCATGAGTGCTCTGGGTACAATAGACGATCGAATACCCATGACCACTGGATAGAAGGAGCTACGTATACCTGCACGACGAAAGCTCTTGATCATGGATTTTACGTGTTCAGTAGAGACAATGTGATTGTTGAACTCATCGAATACGAGATTTGGCGATATCACAGGAATGTTCCAGTGGCCCAAGAATGCCCTTTTCAGGAGGTCAAGCTCATCTCGCTGGTTTTGGGCCACCTCAGGTGGGATGGTTGCATGATGAACCACTCCTCCAGAAGCAATGGTGGGATGCGGTTGAGGTACTTGGCTATCCGTAAAACAAGCTCTAGTGTTCTGAAGCTCTGAAAAATAATCAGTCTCATGATATTGAAGCCAAAGAATCGCATATACCAGTTCCCGTAAGGTTACTAATTCCAAGTTCAACAACATCCAATGCGATCTGGGCAGATGAGGAGGCCGTACTGTTGGATGCCATAGTGAAGAAGTAGAGTTAATCGGCGTTTGTATGAGTGAGGTAGGGCGGAGCAAGAGAGAATTTCTTAGCAGTCAAATCAAAAAACTCAAAAAGAACACATCAAATAATAGGCACCAGTAACGCCAATTCTTTTGACGTCATGTTTGTTTTGATTTGTGGCACATCATTTCTCTAACTCATGATCTCGGAAGCTCGTGTATTCTGTGCAAAAACCTAATGTATGCTATCTTCTAGACTTTCCTTCCTGCTCCATCCGTAATCTTTTCCTTCCTACCTCCTCTGCAGCCCAATGCATGACCCGCAATATGTTTGAGACATTATCCGGCCACTGACAGAGAAAATACACAAAGTCCTCCATCTCCACCGCCCCGCTCCCACTGGCCACGTTCCTGCGCTTGATAAGCCAATCTGAGTTCTCTTGCCACTGGAGAAATGAAAGCCTCCATTCACCGTTGTGGCAAATATTATACAAGATCTCTTTGGTCAGATCAATGAACTTGCAGTTTGCGCCGCTGGGGTTTTTAGTGGTGTTTTGATGAAACTCGGTGGTACCCCATGGTAATAGGCATAGGTTGCAGTTGGTGTAGCCTGTGGGAAGCTTTATTTTGTTTTTGAAAGCTCTCAGGTCCTCGTGCGTAGGCGAGCCAATCTTGTCCCGGTGGCCTGTACAATTTCGGTGGCCATGCTTCTTGGCCGTTGTCTCATAGCGAAACATCCAACACAAGGTGCAACCGGTTGATGCGGAAGGAAGTGAAGGAAGGAAGATGCTGAGATACTGGGACAGGTCGTTCGCAGCGAGATCAGGTGATAAGTGGTGCTGAATAGTCACAGTCATACCGGGGCGGGCGCTTGAACGTGAGCTTTTGCCAGCCTGAGTCGTGACAGTGTTTCCGGCGCTGTATTTTGAATGAGCCTGAGGTATGACGTTGTTAGTGTCAATGGATGGAGGTACCACATCGTCCTGCATAGATACCTGTCCCACATCATTGCAGGACTGACACAGCTCAACATGCGTCCCTGAGGCAATGCATGTATCGCCCACTCCATCAAGAAAACCATCTATGGTCTGACGCATACAACCTTTGGTTTGAATGGTCGAGACCAAAGCGCCATACCCCTGCGTATCTTCTGCAGGTAACTCGGGAACATTGGTGTACAACAGAATTGCATCCGCTCGTTTTCCATCTCGGCCTGCTCTGCCAGTTTCTTGGGCGTACTCGATGAGGGACGATGGGCATCCCACGTGAATGACCTTGGTAACATGGTCGTAATCAATTCCCTGACCAAATGCATTTGTAGCATGCATGATAGGGCTCGTGCCACTGAACCAGTTTTGTATCTGTTTGGCACGCTCGTTGGGGTCGAGCTGTGCCGTGCAAGCCGCGTGGCCTTTGGAAGGTGGGGTTTCGAGACTGGCGGTAGCGTCGAAACATGCGATTACTTGCCATAATGTGGATCTTGATCTGTAGTAGATGATTATGCGCTGTTGGCCGGTGCAGTCGTGAACGTATTTGAAGATGGTGTTGTGCACGGTTTGCTGGATTGTCATCTCGCCACGCGTCCTGAGCCGTTGAGTACTGTAGAAGATGTTGGGCCGTGAAGTACGCATCCGAACGCAGTGGACCAATCGGGAAGAACGAAGTCCAACCTGCTGCAGTAATCGCTCGACATCTGTGGGTGGAAGGGTGGCGGTAAGGAGGACGACTTGAACCGGATGGCGAACGATCAGCGGCCAGAGTCGGCCTAACGCAGGCCTCCACGCAGAATCATAGAGTACTGTGTGACATTCGTCAACAAATATGTGTCCCAATTTCTCATGAGTCTGATCTATCCATGTCAGAAAGTCGGAGCGGACCGCTTGATCGGGGAGAGCAAACACGATAGATGCACCTACAGGCATGGTCAGGCTCCATTTCATGGCAGGAATGGAGAGTTTCTTGCAGCGCTTGAGTTGATCATCGATGAGGGTAATCAGCGGGCTAATCACAACCGAAATGAGGCCTTGAGGTTGGTCGAGAATGGCAACTCCCATGTAGAGGAAGCTTTTTCCACTGCCAGTGGGCATAACCACAAGGAGCGGTGCCGTGCGCGTTCGAATCAGCTCGAATGCCTGAGCTTGTTCGGGTGATCTAAAGCGAGTGCTCCCAGTCACTTTGAACAATGCTTTCAGGCTGCTAGGGTTGACGACCCGTGGGGTGCTGGACATGACCGATGTTTGATGACCTCCATTCGAACTCTCGGACTCCAGAGCAATGGCAACAGCTTTTGATACGAATTCCTCAACATTATTTTTGAGTTGTAATGTTGAAGGAAGGGAGGATATTTGCTCTTGAAGAAGATTCTGTGATTGGGAGAGCGTCTTTATCACGGCAACTAGCTCTGCGGTAACCTCGTGGCCAGGTTGTGCTGTTAAAGAAGACGTATGGGGACCAAGAGGTATATGTAGAGCATGAGAGTGCCTTAACATTTCATTGTCCTTTGACCACGCTTCCTCCATAGGCTACATGAACAACGTTAGTAACGTTATGACCTAAAAGAGGAGTTTGATGACTCGCCTTCTCGCCTATTCCGAACAAATCGTGATGATCCTTGGATACCTGGAGGAAGGCCCGCAGCATGCCTTCATCCACGGTATTCGCCAGCCTTTCGGACTGTACTCCATAGTGACGTTTCGCAGTTTCGGTGACGTGGCCTGATTGGAGATGGATGAGGGCATTATGAGGTTCCCCATTCTGTTCTCTATCGAGAAAGCGATTGGCAAGAAAGGTAAAGTTCTGCCTCATTATTGCAGTCCCCCATCCTTCCTTCAAAGCTAGGTACTCCTTCGAAATGCTTTTCAACCCATCGGTCAAGTCACGAGTACACAAACGAACGTTATCAAAGATGAAGAGGTAGGTGCGAGCCTCTTGCGTGTGAGTGACCACGTTTTCATCTGAGAAACCGCATGCTGTCGATGAATAGAGGAGAGTTTCGAGAGGTCGGATGTACATGAGGTACTGGAGGAGATTGTTGGAGAGGGACTTGTTGAAACCTCGAGGAATAGGTTTATCGAAACCCTGTACCGAAGACGTTTTGTTTAGAAACCCTACGTTGACGATGTTCCGCTGTTCAAGAACATAGATGTTTCGACCTCGACCGGGCGTGTTGGCTATGAGCGTCTCGGTCAACTCCGTACCTCGAGGGTTCTGACCTCCCCCAAGGTACATCGCAACCAACAATGCCTTTCCATACTCTCTAACGAGTTGGAAGAACCTTCGAACATGAGAGTTTATCCACTTGTTATTGTCTAGAAAGTGTTTGAGTGCTTCAAGGCGAAACGCCTTCAGCTTGGGGTGATACTGGATGTTCTGGGGATCCGTCAAGAAGCTGTAGTTTGTCGCCATATTAGATGGCTGATCGATGATTCTGTCGGAGACATCAAGCGTGTCACGGGGAACGTTGAGGAATTTGCACATCTCGTTAAGGCGCTCCTCGACGCGATGATGGGATTGCTGAACCATGTATGCAAAGTTTCTCAAGGATATCTCCTGCCCTCGAAAGAACCATTCTCTTTTTTCCGGTTGGGCCCACATGAACTCGCCAACGTGAGTGGCAGCCTTAACGTATCGTGTGACAAGGTGCGTCATTTGCTTGACCCAGGAAAATGGTGTGTTTTGCACCTCTCTCACAAACACCTCCACCTCCTTCACATGGTCAAACAGCCCTTGAGTTCGATCATTGCTGTTGTGCATGTCCTCCAAGGCACGTCGTAGCACAGCCGCCTTTATGAAGTACGATACACGACTCATCCATGGGGAGACGAGGTGTGGTGAAACAATGACTTGTGTGACGTTGGTATTGGATAGAATGACGAAACTCTTCAAAGGGTGACAGGAGGCGCCAAGTTTTACACAAAAAAGAGCACTGGTGAGGGAGGTAAGAGAGGAGAGAAGTTCGGACTGGGGGGGTTTTGGGTGCCGGCTCCAGATCGTTTTGAATTGGCCCAGCGCAACTTCTTGCTGGCCTGAGAGCTCGAAAAGACGATCTTGAGTGTTCATCAGGTAAGCTAGAAACCGGGTGAACACCTTGCTGTAGTCGCCCCTTGTTTCCTCCTTATCTGGGCAGGAAAAAGGTTTGTGACTAATCCTGTTGGTTGAATGGTCAGCTGATTCATAACACTATAGGCACCAAAGTAGAAATTAACGTACTCTCCCTTATTTTCGCCCTCAATCAAACAGTAAGCCCCATAGTCTTCAAGCTTTGTCTCGAAAATTTCAAACAAAAATTCGTAAACAAGGTGCTTGAGCTCGGGTACACTGCTCATAGCATCCTTTGCGCTGGAGATTTGATTCCTCGTAACCCTCATCACCCATTTTCCCCATCCACTGTTAACTATGAATGCATTGTTGTGGGCAAGATCGCTTTCCATAAGTAGCGGCACATCCAGACTATAACCTCTTGCCTCAGCTCTCTGTACAATCAGCTCTGGGCCGTTGAGTTGCGTTGGAGTTGGTGGAGTTGGTGCGTTTGAGTTAACTTGGCGGAGGTAGTCTGGCTGTCCTTGTCGCCAGAACGTCATCGCATTGACCTCTAGGGGGGTTGCACCGCTGTGGAGTCGAACTCTCGGGCATTCGTCCTCTCCCTCCCTCCGCGTGGTGCTCAAGTCCTTCTCCGCAGTGTTTGTACCGCTTATGTGCTTCCGAATTTCCTCCTTGCTAATGCTTAGTTTATCGCAGGCCGAGCAGTTCCAGGCCGCAACTACGCTCAAGCAGTGAACCGGCTGGCACTGGCGTGGGACTGCAGGAACGTCGTCTTTACTCTTGGCCAGATCATAGGCTGTTCTCAACCTCTCAATCTCCTCGAGCGGGATCTTCTCTGTGGAGCTATGAGGTGGTCGCTTTAAATGGCTTGCAAGCTGATCGAGGAGGATGCAGTGGCGACAGTGAGTGCAGATAAGCACGCGATATGGCTCCAGCACAAGGATGTTGTGCGGGCTGAGCACATGATCGGACAACGTGTAGCACCGGGCTTCTGGAATGTTGGGCTGGCTACTAGCTGGGGGGTGCTCTGCTGCTGTTCCATCATCTTGCAGGACAACCAGATCAATTGGTGGCAGGTATGGAGTGACTGCTTTCGCATCAGCCTGTGGGGTGGCGTCGGAAATGGAAAGCTGTGTCTTAATGGGTGATATACGTTTGGCTGTAGGAGTGCACGGTGGGGATAAAGACGAATGGTGGCTGGCACGTGATGATGGGTTGATCAGAGCTTGCTGCGACAACCCTCGGATCGGGCGAACGAAGAGGGCCTTGGGATGGAAAGGTGATATGTTGGGAGTTCTCGTTGGACGTCTTTCAATAGGGAAAGGTGAATTATAGCCAGGAGACGGCCTTGAAGCGATTCTCTTGGGTTGGAATGGCGATGTAGTAAGTGATGAAGAAGAAGGGATAGCACTACGGCGCCGTGATGAGGAGGCGACTAGAGCGCGAGGTGAGGCAATCACGGTTTCGACTGTTCCAACAGCCCCAGCACCATTGTAATACTCGCTTTCGTGCTCCTTTTTTATGTGAAACCGGAATCTTCCAAGGACCGAGTTTGTAAAGTGGCATGTTTCAACAACAGGACATGTGAACTCTCCGTTGGCTGCCAGATCGAAGTGCCAAATATGGTTATTCACAGATCTAAGGATGTTTGTAAGGGTCAGCACTATTGAACATGAGGTGCGAGCTTGGGAGCTGCTTACAGAGTTGACATGATGGAAGGTATTGCGGGGGTATTGTTGCCTAATCGGGATGTGTCTGATAGAAGAGGTTTGTGAGACAAAACAAAAACTCAAAAAATCGATCACACACAAAAAACTCCGACATTTTGCCATCCCTGGAATTTTAGGACCCTGGTGACCGCATGTTTTATACCCTGAGATTCTTTTGGATTATCGAGGAATACCCCATTCGGTCATTGCTGAAATAGCAGCATCCCACAGGTGCAATGTCTTCCATCCCCTTATAAGCCATAATATAGCACAATATCTGGGTCAAGATGTTTACTCGGAAGACTGAAGAAACCTTAATTGACGTTTTCACTAGGATTCTAGATGAATCTTTGTGAGGATCTGCAATAGTTGTGATTGTGACATAGTGACAGCTTTAATACTGAGCTCTCTTGCTATTGAAAAAACATCTTATATGCAATAGAATTAAAAGGCGATGTAAGCAGAACAATGAATTCTAGGGAGGAAGATTTTGAATTCTAACTACAATAGCGCTATGGGGGACAAAATACCTTCCTATGGCTACAAGGGTCATGCATGAAAGGTAACCCACTTCTCTGTCATATCAAAACTTTATATGTATTTGAAATTTGAAACTGGTGTTAAACTTGCAAGAGTGAGCCATCTGTGCAGCCTTCAATATCAGCTTCTGTGATACGAATTATCGGGCATTCATTTTTTCGTTATCTCCTGCACATGTACCTATTTCTTGGAGGATCCAGCTCTACAGCTGTGTTAGTATTGGTTGTCAAGTATTCTGAAATGCATGCAATAGTATTCAGCTGCAAACCAACGTTAAAATGTTAATATGATGATACCATCACTTGATAAGAAAGCGTCTTGCTGAGCACATCTCCCCTATTCAACGTCATGTTTCTCATAGTCCATCTGCTTGCAGTGTTGTAATGTATATTAAATAGTGACTGCTAGCGCTTTGCTGACACGTAGCTCATCATGGTAGAGGAGTAGAATAGTAGAAAGGTAGAAAGTAGAACATGCTCTTGAATCAAAACACGTTGAACGGCGGCTTTAGCCGAAAGTCTGAAGGCGCAAAGTCCTTTTGCACATTCAAAGTCCGCTTTTCGCCCACATCTTGCGTCATTTATCTTTTGACCCCCCATCTACTTTTTCCGCAGTATCATCTTGCTACTATTTCCTCCAAAAACAACTAAAAAATGCCGTCAAGTATGTTTAGTACCTGTTTGAGCTGTTTGATTACGTTGGTAACGTTCTTTTCCTTGCTAGTGTCTGTTGTACCATCCTCCAAGAGTTTTACTTCCTCAAACACGGAGCCCAATCATACAGATATCGAACACAATTTATCGTATGTTATGGATCTTAGTCCTTCATTATGTGAGTGAAAGGCTTCGTTTTGTAGCAATTATGGCTGACGCCCTCTCATCCCTTGTATTTTTTGATGTTCCAGATTCTCATCCTGGAGGCTCACACCCCAATCAATCTCCTTCCTACGACTGTGGCAATCCTTTGACCCAGTCTTCAGTACCTAGACACGACTTTCCCACTCTTGCTTAGGACTGCATCATCCCACATCGTCTGAGAAGGAGGTAGAATGGATTATGGACCATAACTCGGACTGGGGTAACATCTTTTTGCCACAAATCCGGTCATACAACAATGGATCCATAGATGAGATTCCAGCAAGCGAACTATATTTTGAATCCACAGAAGGCTCACGTCAAGGTCCTATATACGCACAATCAGAATCTGATGCAGACGCTGACCGACGAAGTCTTGGGATACTTGCGAATGATCCTGACCCAACGATGAGGGCACGAGTTCAGAACCTTTGTAGCCTCAAGACCCGGATATCGTCAGGCTCCAGTCCTTATATATGCAATGTTCGTCGCCAGCGGTTTGAAGAAGAGAAATGCTGCCTTTTACGACATCTTCGCGATTGAATTGACGTTGATTGGTGATATGACGATTTTGAAGTACCTGAAAAGGCTTGGTGGAACCTTGAAGGGGAAAAATGGATACAGGTTCCGCTTACAGAGCTCAACATGGAAAGAAACTATGGGCCTGTGAGGGTTCCCTCTCACCCTTGGTGGAACCGGAAGGAGGACGATTGGATAAAGCGTTGGCTCACACATACCAATTTAGGCCGAGCCTGTGCCTTGAATGAAGACTTGTGGCTTGAAGACCATTCCGATTAGTTAGTACCTTGTCATATTTTTGTTTTCCTTTGAACGTTATCTTCTTGTTGCTTGTTTTCTCATGTGCATTCAACTCCTAACTCATAAAAATCGTATTTATCAATGGTTTATACAAATGAAGAATTGATCTTGCAATAAATGTCCCACCCCAGAGAGAACTTGCCCCTCTCTCTCAAGCGAGTTTTGGAGCTATTTAAGCTGCTAGTCAATGTCATGCGGAGGTGTACATGGGATTGAGATAAGTCAAAAATGGCTTTCTCACACTCGCACACTTGAGCACTTATATCATGCCCGTGCAACCTAGCTGGATTGAAACGTCAAGGGTGTGGTTGAAAGTACGAACATGCGAGAGTCCGACAATACATGTGTAAGGGACGCGTGACCCATTGCTAATGAGTCACCTTACAGAACGTTCGGGAAAAGAGACTCGTCGCTAAGGTCGACGAGTCAACTAGGTATTAAGCGACGGTTAGTAGGATAGGGGAGCGGGATTTAGTATATGGTGGAAGGTAGATAGATATATGTTTGTTAGTCTTCCTTCCACCCCCCTTTACAATCGATACATTGAGTATTCAACTCCGTGTGACACCTGTCAACAAGGTCGAAGCAAGCTTCTGCAAGTCTAACGCACTCAAGCTAAGTCCGCAGACTTACAACATGTTCACATTCTGTTTAATCAAATGAAATATTTTCATACAAATTGGGTACTAAACCAGCGCTTTTAATGACATCAGTGGGCTGCATTAAAAACCATGATTGTGTGAATTGCAAGTAGGAGCACTCTTTAGGAATCTAGAGATACTTACAATCATATGGTATAAGGTTGTCTGAGAGAAGGAATATACCTCTATACAGTCAGCAACCGTACCTTGTAACGGGTTGGGTATTTTACCCGTAGCGCTCTACCCACTGCACCGTATGATAAACTAATTGAACCTACGTACCTGATGGTGTTTTTTCCTCAAAAATATATGAGACTGTGAGTATTTGTAGCAAAACCGACGAAATACTTTCATTGGCGTAGGGGTAACGGTTAGTGGGCTTTTTTGGGTAAGCTCAAATTTAATAGGTCCACAGCACGATCAGTAGATCTTTGAGCTAATCACTTATCCTTAGAGTATCCTAATCTGTATATGTTTGAAGACTTGAGTTTCATCAGCCTCGATCTTGTCAAAAAAAAGTTGAACACCTAATAGAGAACTTGAAACGACATTTAGTTCCTCAAACTGCTTTTTAGCCTGAAAATGACACTCAATGAAATCCATTACGTTCTCTCACAGACAGATAAACTGAATAGCAGCAAATGTATGTAACTACGTTGATGTGATCCTCTGAGAAGACGCTGTGCCTGAGCGTGCTCCAAGGAGCAGTCACGTTTCAAGGAACAGTCAAGGGTGTAGTCGAAAAACCGAAAACGCGAAAGTCCGAGAGCTGATCTGCCACTTTTGCCAAGCGAGACAGATATGATGTATAAAGCATCCTTTTTTGATGCTCGACAATTATGGCTTTATGATGCAGTAGCGTTGACAAATGGCGCAGACTTGCCGTAACGTTACTATGATGAACAGTCGCTATAATATCTGTATATGACATTCACTCTCTTCAATCTAGTGAAGACCTCTCATCCAGCTTAACGTTTGATGCAGAAGTAGATTTCTGTTAAGCAAGAGAATAATTAATTATGGTATCACTCCAGACATTGTATACATTATCAGTCCCTTCCTCCTCGCTCACATCCGCTCCGGAGAATAGGCGGTGCTCTGCCCTCCCTTTGGGGGGTCCCAGAGCTGCCTTCTATTCACCTACGTCTTCGTTCGACTCGATCGGGCGGTTTTTTTGGACATACGGATACATACAGCCCACGTGCAACCCCGCTCGCTTCGCTCGAACCACGCTGCGCTCGCCCGGCTTTGCCGCAACCCAACCTTGTTTGCTCAAACACTGCTGTAATGGTCTAGCTTCACCAACATGTTTCCTATTTCTTTTGAGTTTGTTCTTGGGAAGCCTGTGTATGTACGGTAAGCATCTAAAGTCTTGTGCTCTTGTGCTCTTGTGCCCTTGCTTGTCTTCAGTTTGTAAAACCATGTCACCGTACATCTCGTTAGAGGCTTACCACAACATTGGGCAAGGCCACATAGCAAAGTCCCTCATATTGGACTAGTTGTAATTTCTCCACATGTCCTGAGGATAACCGTTCTGTAGATGATTCCAGTTATGAATGTATGAGATTCCTAGTTCAGGTAAGCCTGATGAGCTTGCATTCGAGATCGAGGGCTGTTCCGAAGTAGCATAAAATGATAAGACCCAAGTCGGTTTCATACACTCGGGCACTCGGGTACTCCTTTGAGGTGTCAGGCCTAATGAAACATATAGTTTTATAGACTTATAGTCGAGTATTCTACTACAGTCTCATAGTACTTAAGGTTCTAATCAATGAAACTTATAGCCGAGTACTCGAGTATTTGACAGAAGTCTTACAGTACTTAAGGTTCTAAATATAAGTCTTACCTGACTTATAGAGTTTCAGTCGAGTAGTCGAGTAGTCGAGTGATCGTCACACACTCTGAGGTCTCTCAGCTCTATAAGTCCTTACAACTCTCATTTGGTATGAAGAGGGAATGTACTTAGCACTCATTCTATATGTGCTCGCCTTAGGCAAACATAGGGATTGTGGTGTAACAGGGGTACTCCGCTCGAAACAGCTGAAGCGGTATGTCATGATTTTGAAGCATGGTCAGATCATTGTCCACGGGATGAAGCTGGTCATAGTCATTGTTGTAACAAACATGGTGACACACCCCGCAGAGGCTAGTAAGCCGTTTCTGCGGATGTATGGCTTGATTTTGAGGGGACGGAGTTCAGGAAAGATGATCTTACTTGGGTCCGAGGTGAAGCAGAAAGAACCAGAGAAGTAGCATAGGGTGAAA
>Ga0247812_10001107_pt1 | contig 15333 bp, 11 predicted proteins | sample UWRJL149409B1_FD_178011 | JGI IMG/M metagenome (GOLD analysis project Ga0247812, IMG submission 178011) | Plant litter microbial communities from Arlington Agricultural Research Station in Wisconsin, United States - UWRJ-L149-409B-1 | ecosystem: Environmental > Terrestrial > Plant litter >...
CACGCTTCCAGCGGCGGCGCCACGCCGGGCAAGATGGCCATCGGCATCAAGGTCGTGCGCAGCGACGGCGACCGCATCACCATGGCGCGTTCGATCGGCCGCTACTTCGCGACCCTGCTGAGCAGCCTCACCCTGCTGATCGGCTACCTGCTCGCGGCGTTCACCGAGCGCAAGCAGGCTCTGCACGACATGATCTGCGACACCGTGGTCGTCGACAAATGGGCCTTCACCGACCAGCCGCAGCGCCAGCGCCACGAGCTGGGCGCGGTCACCATCGTCATCCTGATCCTCGGCGGCATCCTGACCGCTGGCGTGATGGTGGCCATGGTGGTGGCCATCGGCGCGATCGCCAAAATGGCCGGTTGAGCCGGCGGCGGGACGTGTCCGGCGCTTGACAGAGCGCTCACGGCATGATTCCTCTAATAAGGAGAAAGCTGAACGCCCGGCTCACCCCCGGGCGTTCAGTTTATGTATCTCGACACCGCCGCTTCACTAATGCGGCCATTTGCTCCACCCTAGCGGCCCTCACCCCTGCCGTGCGCACAGAACCCGACCCTCATGCCCAAGCACCTGCTCATCGTCGAATCGCCCGCCAAGGCCAAGACGATCAACAAATACCTCGGCAAGGACTTCACCGTCCTGGCCTCGTATGGGCATGTGCGTGACCTGATACCGAAGGAAGGCGCGGTCGACCCGGACAACAACTTCGCGATGCGTTACGACGTGATCGAGAAGAACGAGAAGCATGTCGAAGCCATCGCCAAAGCCGCAAAGGGCGCCGATGACATCTTTCTGGCGACCGATCCGGATCGCGAGGGTGAAGCCATCAGCTGGCACATCGCCGAGATCCTGCGCGAACGCGGCCTGGTCGGCGACAAGCCGATGCAGCGCGTGGTCTTCACCGAGATCACCCCGCGCGCCATCAAGGAGGCGATGAACCACCCACGCGCCATCGCTGCCGACCTGGTCGATGCGCAGCAGGCCCGTCGCGCGCTGGACTACCTGGTGGGCTTCAACCTGTCGCCGGTGTTGTGGCGCAAGGTGCAGCGCGGCCTGTCTGCCGGCCGCGTGCAGAGCCCCGCGCTGCGCATGATCGTGGAGCGCGAGGAAGAGATCGAAGCCTTCATCGCCCGCGAGTACTGGTCCATTGCCGCCGCGTGCGCGCACCCGTCGCAGCCCTTCAGCGCCAAGCTGATCAAGCTTGATGGGCAGAAGTTCGAGCAGTTCACCGTCACCGACGGCGACACCGCCGAAGCCGCCCGCCTGCGTATCCAGCAGGCCGCACAGGGCAGCCTGCATGTCACCGACGTGGTCAGCAAGGAGCGCAAGCGCCGCCCGGCGCCGCCGTTCACGACCTCCACCCTGCAGCAGGAAGCCTCGCGCAAACTGGGCTTCACCACGCGCAAGACCATGCAGGTCGCGCAGAAACTGTATGAAGGCGTGGCGATCGGTGACGAAGGGACGGTCGGCCTGATCTCGTACATGCGTACCGACTCGGTGAACCTGTCGCAGGACGCGCTGGCGGAAATCCGCGACGTGATCGCCCGCGACTTCGGCATCGCCTCGCTGCCGGACCAGCCCAATACCTACCAGACCAAATCCAAGAACGCGCAGGAAGCGCATGAGGCCGTACGTCCGACCTCCGCGCTGCGCACGCCGGCACAGGTGGCGCGCTACCTCACCGACGACGAGCGCAAGCTGTACGAGCTGATCTGGAAGCGTTCGGTGGCCTGCCAGATGATCCCGGCCACGCTCAACACCGTCAGCGTGGACCTGTCGGCCGGTAGCGAGCATGTGTTCCGCGCCAGCGGCACCACCGTGGTGGTCGCCGGCTTCCTGGCCGTGTACGAAGAAGGCAAGGACACCAAGAGCGCCGACGACGAGGACGAGGGCCGCAAGCTGCCGTTGATGAAGCCCGGCGACCGCGTGCCGCTGGACCGCATCAGCGCCGACCAGCACTTCACCCAGCCGCCGCCGCGCTTCACCGAAGCCGCGCTGGTGAAGGCACTGGAAGAATATGGCATCGGCCGCCCGTCGACCTACGCCTCGATCATCCAGACCCTGCAGTTCCGCAAGTACGTGGAGATGGAAGGCCGCAGCTTCCGCCCGTCCGACGTGGGGCGTGCGGTATCCAAGTTCCTGTCCAGCCATTTCACCCAGTACGTGGACTACGACTTCACCGCCAAGCTTGAAGATGAGCTTGATGCCGTGTCGCGTGGCGAGGAAGACTGGATCCCGTTGATGGCCCGCTTCTGGGACCCGTTCAACAAGCTGGTGCAGGAAAAGAACGAATCGGTGGACCGCGCCGAGGCCAGTGGCGCGCGCGAGCTCGGCACGGATCCGAAGACCGGCAAGCCGGTCAGCGTGCGCCTGGGCCGTTTCGGGCCCTACGCGGCAATCGGCAGCACCGCCGAAGATGCCGAGGACAAGCCGAAGTTCGCCTCGCTGCGGCCCGGCCAGTCGATGCATACCATCCGCCTGGAAGACGCGCTGGAGCTTTTCCTGATGCCGCGTGCGCTGGGTCAGGACAAGGGCGAGGATGTCAGCGTGGGCATCGGCCGCTTCGGTCCGTTCGCCAAGCGCGGCAGCGTTTATGCCTCGCTGAAGAAGGAAGATGACCCGTACACCATCGACCTGGATCGGGCCGTCTTCCTGATCGAAGAAAAGGAAGAGATCGCGCGCAACCGGATCATCAAGGAATTCGATGGCAGCGAGATCCAGGTACTGAACGGCCGGTTCGGCCCGTACCTGAGCGATGGCAAGATGAACGGCAAGATCCCGAAGGATCGGGAGCCCGCCTCGCTGTCGTTGGCCGAAGCACAGCAGTTCATGGAAGAAACCGGCAAGCCGGTGCGCAAGGGCTTCGGCAAGAAGGCCGCCAAGAAGACCGTGAAGAAGGAGGCTGCGCCCAAGAAGGTCGCCGCCAAGAAGATCGCGGTGAAGAAGACGACCAAGAAGGCCACCAAGAAGACCGCCAAGAAAGCGGTGAAAAAGGTTGCCAAGAAGGCGGTGGCGAAGAAGACCGCGGGCTGACCCGGGTGCGCTGGCGCCGCGCCCTGCGCGGCGGATCGGCGCTACCTGTTTGTGCTGCAGAGGCGGATACTGGCGGCATGAAAGAACTCACCCTGCTGACCGCCGTTGCCCGCCTGCGTGCCGGGGGCGTGATCGCGTATCCCACGGAAGCGGTATGGGGACTGGGCTGCGACCCGGGCCACCAGATGGCCGTGCATGCCCTGCTGCGGCTGAAACAGCGCCCGGTGGAAAAGGGCATGATCCTGGTCGCTGCCGACCTGCATCAACTGCAGGGATGGGCGCGCCTGGATGCGCTTCCCGATGAACGGCAGCGCGAAGTCCTGGCCAGCTGGCCGGGTGCGAATACCTGGATCCTGCCTGCCGGCCCCCGTGCACCCAAGTGGGTGACCGGCGATCACAGCGGGTTGGCGGTGCGCATCAGCGCGCATCCGCTGGTTGCCGCGTTGTGCCGCGCCTGGGGCGGGCCGCTGGTCTCCACCAGCGCCAACCTGGCCGGGGAGCCACCGGCGCGCACCCGCGATGAACTGGATCCGCGCCTGCTGTCGCTGCTGGATGGTGTACTGGACGGGGATACCGGCGGGCTGGCGCAGCCCACCCCGATCCGCGATGCGCTGAGCGGAAACATCCTGCGCTCGTGATGTCGGCACATTGTCTGTCGGGATGACGGCCGACGGCCGGGTCGGTTGACGGCCAGCGGCCGCTTTGGTTGACGGCCAGCGGCCGCTTTGGTTGACGGCCGACGGCCGCTTTGTTTGACGGCCAGCGGCCGTCACTACTGGCGCCGGGTGCGGTGATACCGCACGATGTGGGCATGCGCCTGCCCCCAGCCCTGTTGTTGGCCCTGCTGCCCCTGTGGGCCTACGCCGTGCCTGTTGCCTCCGCTGAAAACGTGCGGATCTACCGCTGCGTCGGCAGCGCGGGCGCGGTGACCCTGCAGGACAGTCCGTGTACCAGCGGTCGGCAGGAAGTCCGGGACATGCAGCGGCCGCAGGATCCGCCACCCCGTCGCGCCAGTACGGCCGACGTCGCCACGCCGGCGGCACCGTCCACCCAGGCGCCGCGCGAGATCCGCCATGTCTACATCCAGCCGCCACGGCCCATGTACGAATGCGTGACTGAAGAAGGTCGGCGCTACATCAGCGACAACAATGAAGGCAATCCACGCTGGGTGCCGCTATGGACCACCGGCTGGATCCCGGGCGGCGGCGGTCACCGCCCCTGGCAGGGCGGCCCCGGCCTGCCCCCGGTACGCGCGGAAGGACAAGGAGTCGCCGGGGGCCATTACCCGCCGTCCCACGGCATCGGGCACAGCGTGAGCTTCCCCGCCGGCAACATCCTCGTGCGTGACACCTGCAACGCGCTGCCACCGCGCGAGGTCTGTTCGCGCCTGCGCGACCAGCGCTGGGACCTGGATCGTCGCTACAACAGCGCCCTGCAGAGCGAGCGACAGGACATCAGCCGCGAGCAGCGCGGCATCGACGCGCGTCTGGATCAGGATTGCGGTCGCTACTGAGCCACGCCGCTACAATCAGCGGATGAAACTCCTGACGTCCGTAGTGCTGCTGATGGCGCTGTCGCTCACCGCATCGGCCGACGATGCCGTGGTGTTCCGCTGCACGGACGCCGAGGGCGAGGTGAACGTGCAGGACACTCCCTGCCCCGCTGGCACCGCGCAGATCATCCAGCGTCGTGGGGCATCAGCAACGTCCACCGCCAGCACCGCGCTGGGCGAAGCGGCACCCGTGGCCGCCGGCGTGCTCGACAGCGACCTGCTGCCGACCCTGCAGGCCGCCCCCGCGACAGGCAGTGGCAACGACGCCATCCTGGACAGCGACGTGGTCCGCGCGCGCGCAGCGGCGGCAGCGGCCAACCCCGACCAACCACCGAAACCCCCGTTGCCGGAGATCTACCGGTGTGTGGGCAAGGACGGCAACCAGTACCTGCATGAGCGCGAACCGGCGCCACCGCGCTGCGCGCCGCTGGCACTGACGGGTCTGGGCGGCAGCCTCGCGCCGGGCAATGCAGAGAGCTGCGAGGTGCAGCGGGATACCTGCACCGCGTTGGCCGAAGACCAGCGCTGTGGCGCGTGGCAACAGCGCCTGCGCGATGCACGCGGCCGCGAGCGCTTCGTCCTGGCCGAAGGACAAACCGCGGCCACCGCCGAACGCGAACGGCTGCAGGCCGTACTCGAAGCCAGCGACTGCGCGGTGCCCTGAGATCAGGGATCGCCCCAGCGGGGCCGGCGACGCGCTGCCCCGCGATGACGCCGCTCAGAACCCGTAACGCAGGAAGCCACCGTCAACTGCGATGCATTCGCCGGTGACATAGCTCGCTGCCGGCAGGCACAGGAATCCAACGGCCGACGCCACCTCTTCCGGCTCGCCGATGCGCCGCATTGGCGTGCGGTCGATCACCTGCTCGTAGTAGTCCGGATCCGCCAACGGGCCGGACGTGCGTCGCGTCCGGATGTACCACGGCGCCACGGCATTCACCCGGATGCCATCTTCGGCCCACTCCACGGCCAGGTTGCGGGTCATCTGGTGCATCGCCGCCTTGGTCATGCCATAGACCGCCCCACTGCGCACATGGGTCAGGCCGGACACGCTCCCCACGTTGACGATGGCCGATGCGGCATGGCGCGCCAGCAGCGGATGCGCGTAGCGCGACAGTTCGAACGCGGAAAAGAGGTTCGTCTCGAAGATGTTGCGCCACTCGTCTTCGGTGTAGTCGATCGCCGGCCGGGTGATGTTGCCGCCCGCGTTGTTGACCAGGATGTGCAGCCCGTCTGCGTGGTCTTCTACCCAGTCGAGGATCTCGCGTCGGTCTTCGTCATCGGATACGTCTGCGGCGAGCGCATGGATCGCCTGCGCAGGATACTCATCGGCCAGGTCGTCGCGCGCGCTTTCCAGCATGTCGAGATCGCGCCCCACGATCATCACGTCGGCACCAAAGCCGAGCAGTTCGCGGGCAATTGCCAATCCGATGCCGGCACTTGCACCGGTGATGAGTGCGGTCTGTCCATCCAGCCGCCAACGCTGCGCAGTCACGTCTGTATCTCCTGCCGGGCCCTGCCCGTGTAACGATGACGCAAGCATAGCGCCGCTGCCCCCCTCACGGCAGTCGGCCATCTGCGTGGCACACTCCGCACTTCACCGTCCGGGAGATCCGCGCATGCCTGTCTTGAAGATCACTGCCGCTGCCATGGCGATGTGGATGCTCGTCGCCTGCCAACGGCCACCGGTACCGGCGCAGGACAAACCGCCGGAGCCGAAGGCACTCACCCGCAGCGTGCAGGCGCCGCTGGAGAAAGCGCGGGGCGTGCAGCAGACAGTGGATGACGCAGAGAAAGAACGGCGCGCCCAGGAAGAGCGCGCCGAACAATGATCAAGCGGTAGAGCCGACGGGGTAGAGCCGACGGTAGAGCCGACTTCAGTCGGCTCGCGTATCGCGAGCGGTGAGGAAAGCCGACGGTAGAGCCGACTTCAGTCGGCTCGCGTATCGCGAGCGGTGAGGAAAGCCGACGGTAGAGCCGACTTCAGTCGGCTGGCGTATCGCGAGCGGTGAGGAAAGCCGACGGTAGAGCCGACTTCAGTCGGCTGGCGTATCGCGGGCGGTGAGGAAAGCCGACGGTAGAGCCGACTTCAGTCGGCTGGCATATCGCGAGCGGTGAGCGAAACCGACGGTAGAGCCGACTTCAGTCGGCTGGCGTGTCGCGAGCCGTGAGCGAAGCCGACTGAAGTCGGCTCTACCTGATCGGCTGGCGTGTCGCGAGCGGTGAGCGAAGCCGACGGTAGAGCCGACTTCAGTCGGCTGGCGTGCCGCGAGCGGTGAGCGAAGCCGACTGAAGTCGGCTCTACCTGATCGGCTGGCGTGTCGCGGGCGGTGAGGGAAGCCGACGGTAGAGCCGACTTCAGTCGGCTGGCGTGTCGCGAGCGGTGAGTAAAGCCGACTGAAGTCGGCTCTACCCCGTCGGCTCTACCTGACCGGCTGTCTCAGAAGCCGCAGAAGCAGTAGGCCAGCGCCTTCACCGGGGTGCCCTTGCCCTGCTCGCGCGCGGCGTCTTCCACAAAGCGCAGCTGGGTATTCACTTCCGGCATCGTGCGCGCCAGCACCATCCGGCCTACGCCGGATTCGGCCAGCATCCAGCCACCGGCATGGGTGCCGGCGAAGCTGCTGACGAACTGCGCGAACGGCGTCGCGGCCTTTTCGATGTAACGCACGCGGTACTTGTCGTCGGCGCCGAGCTTGGCCCGGCCCGCCGCATCGGCCACTGCATCCTTCAAGCCACCAAACGCGTCGACCAGACCGCGTTCCTTGGCCTGTGCGCCGGACCAGACACGGCCACGCGCCACTTCGTCCACGGCGTCCACCGGCTTCTTCCGCGCATCGGCCACACGGCCGGTGAAGTCGGCATATCCCTTGTTGATCACCGACTGGATCACCTGGCCCACGGCCGGATCCAGCGGCTTGGTCATGTCGAACGCGCCGGCGAAGCGGGTGGTACCCACGCCATCGGTGTGCACGCCGATCTTGTCCAGCGCGCGCGCCACGTTCGGCACCATGCCGAAGATGCCGATCGAGCCGGTGATGGTCGATGCATCGGCGTAGATGCGATCGGCGTTCATGCTGATCCAGTAACCGCCCGATGCCGCCAAGTCACCCATCGACACCACTACCGGCTTACCAGCAGCCTGCAGGGCGACGACTTCGCGGCGGATCTGCTCGGAGGCGAACACTTCGCCACCCGGCGAATCCACGCGCAGCACCACGGCCTTTACGTTGTCGTCGTCGCGCGCTTCGCGCAGCAGTGCGGAGGTCGATTCGCCGCCGATGCGACCGGCCGGCAGATCGCCGCCGCTGATCTCACCGGCCGCAACCACCACCGCTACCTGCGGACGCGAGTCCACCGGGCTACGGCGTGCGTCCAGCTGGCCCAGATAGGCGCCGAGGTTGACGTTGCGGAAACCACCGTCTGCATCGCCGTCAGCGACGCCGCGCTCGATCATCAGGTCTTCGAACTCTTCGCGCGTCTTCAGCGCGGTGACCAGCTTCTGCTGCAGCGCGAACTTGGCGAGATCACCACCGGCGGCGGCAACGCCCTCCGGCAACGTATCGATGCCAGCGGCCAGCTGCGCCGGATCCAGGCGACGCGCCTTGGCGATGTCGCCGAGGTAGCGCTGCCACACATCGTTCATCCAATACAGGTCGGCTTCCTTGGCCTGCGGGGATGCGGCATCGAGCACGTAGGGCTCGGCAGCGGATTTGTATTCGCCGACCTTGAACAGGTGCACATCCACGCCCAGCTTGTCCTGCAGGCCGGTGCGGAAGTACTGGCGGTAGCGGCCAAGACCTTCCAGCAGCACCGCGCCCATCGGATCCAGGTACACCTCGTCGGCCTGCGCGGCCAGCAGGTACTGCGACTGGCCCATGCTCTCGCTGTAAGCGACGATCTGCTTGCCCGACGCGCGCAGCTGCTGCAGCGAGGCGGCCACTTCACGCAGCGATGCGAAGCCGGACGGCTGCAGCTTGTCCAGCTCCAGCACGACGCGCTCGATCTTCTTGTCGTCGCGTGCCGCGTCGATCGCGCGGATCAGGTCGCGCAGCTGGATTTCCTCGGCATTGGTATCGCCCATCGCCTTGGCGAAGGCACGGCTGACCGGGTCGGCACTGAACTGCTCCACCAGGCGGCCTTCCGGCGCGATGACCAGCGTGGTGCGGTCCTGCAGCGACTTGCTGGCGCCTGCGCCCATGCCGGCGGCCACGACCAGCGCAACGAGGATGAAGAACAACAGGCCGAAGAACAGCACGTTGAGGATCAGCCGGCGAGTGAAGTTCATCACGTCCCACAGCCCGATGAAGAACGCGGCGATGGGATTGCGACGCGCCGGGGGCAGCGGTGGCACGGTTTGGTTCATGGGGTGCTCCGGTTGGCATCTTGCCGAGGAATTTGCGGGATCAGCATAACGGGTGTGGTTGTCCGCAGCATCGGACACAAGTAAGGGGGTCTGCGTGAGGAACGTGGGCGTGGCGGATGTTCAGGCTGGCAGCGACTGCCCCACCCGGGCGCCACTGCGGTGCAGGCGCCAGCCCATCAGGATGGCCGCCGCGGTCAGGCCGACGATCAGGCCGATCCACATGCCCTGCGGACCCATGCCCAGCCACAACCCAAGCCCGGCGCCGAGCGGCATGCCCAGACCCCAGTACGCGAACATGGCAATGAACATCGGCACGCGCGTGTCTTTCAAGCCACGCAGCGCACCGGCGGACAACACCTGGATGCCATCCGGGAACTGGAATGCCGCGGCGTACAGCAGCAACGTGGACGCCAGCCCCGCAACCGCGAGGTCGTTGGTGTACACCCCCACGATGGCGTCGTGGCCGAACAACAGGGCCAACGCGGACACGGTCTGCGTGCCCATGATGATCGCGTAGCCCGCCCACGCCGCGCGGCGAACGCCGTGGCCGTCACCGCGCCCGACCGAATGGCCGACACGTACGGTGGTGGCTTCCGCCACGCCCATCGGGATCATGAAGCACAGCTGGGCCACATTGATGGCGATCTGGTGCGCTGCCGCGTCGTTGGCGCCAAGCCGTCCGATCAGCAGCGCGGTGACGATGAACAGTCCGCCCTCCATCAGCACGGTGATACCGATCGGCAGGCCGGTCCGCAGCAGCTCCCATATGGCGCGCCAGCGCGGCCCCTCGAAGTGGCTGAAAAGCTGCAGATGGTCGAAGCGCTTGGTTTTCCACAGGTAGGTGCCGAAGCAGAGCGCCTGCAGCCACATCATCACCGCCGAGGCGATGCCCAGCCCTTCCGCGCCCAGCTCCGGGAAGCCCAGCTTGCCGTTGGCCAGCACATAGCCCATCGGGGCCAGCACCAGCAGCCCGCCGAAGCCGATCAGCATGGTCGGCAGCGTCCAGTGCATGCCTTCGCTGAGATAGCGCATGCAGAAGTACAACGTCAGGGCCGGGCCGCCCCAGCGCACGGCGTGCAGGAACGCGGTGGCCCCGGGCACGATCTCCGGCGCGATCCCGAATGCCGGCAGCAGCGGCGGCACCACGCTGAGGAACGTGAACATGATCAGCCCCAGGCCGAACGCCAGCCACAGGGCCTGGCGGAAGAGCGGGCCGATTTCACGCTCGCGACCGGCCCCGTGCAACTGGGAAACGGAAGCAGTGAGCGAGATCAGCGTACCGATCGGTATCAGCATCGGCAGCCACAGCAGGGCCGTGCCGATGGTGACCGCAGCGAGCGTATGGGTGCCATGGTGGCCGGCGATCACGTTGTCGACGAACGAGATCAATCCGGTGGACACGTGGCCGAGGACAAGCGGCAACGCGAGGATGCCGGTGGCGCGCACTTCCTGGCTGAAGCGCGGGGCGGGGGATGCGATGGACATGGATGCGGCGGAGGTCGCCAACTGCGGCTGCGCGCGAAGGGCACAGGCACCGGGTTGCGGGGGCGTCATCTTACCTGTTCTTCAGGCGGCCGGAGCCAGCCGGCTGAAGCCGGCTCTACCAGAAAACCGACGGACCGCTGATGCCTCACCGGTAGCGCCGACCCATGCTCGGCGAGCGCAGCGGCCGCGTTGCAGCGTGCAGCCGGCGCTTACCGGCCGACCTGCCGGGTCAGCCATGCGTCGCGCTGTGCAGGGGCGACCGCCAGGAATTCGCTGCGCACCGCGTCGCGTTGTTGCGGCGGGGTGCGCTGTGCCACCAACGTCAACTGCGACACCTGGGCGGGAGTCAGCTGCCGCAGCGTGGCCAGCGTGGCGTCGCGCTGGTCCTCCGGCACATAACCGAACATCCCCTGCAGCCGACCAAAGTGCTCACCCAGCAAGGGACCCAGTCGCCACCCATCGCGGAAGGCCTGGTCCTGTGCAGTGAAGCTGTCCCGCAGGGCCTGCTGGCGCGCCGGCGGCAACGCCGAGAACTGGCCCGCCGCCTGCCGTACACGTTGTCGTTCCGATTCGCTCATGGACCGCCACGCGGCGTAGTCGCTGCGACGCTGGCGCTTCTGCTCGGGGCTGAGCTGATCCCAGCCCGGGGGCGCCGGCACGGCGGGGGCGCCGACGGGGCCGCTCGATGACGAAAGCGGCAGCACATTACGGTCCGGCGCAGCCTGCACTGCGGCCGACACCAGCATCAGCAGCATCCCGGCCCACTTACTCATCGGCCGCGGCCGTTTCAAGTCCGGCGGCCACCGGCTCCGGACGGGTCGGCTTGGCCTGTGATTCGTCCACCGGTAGCGGGCCGCCGGCGGCCGACCACGCATGCAGGTCCGCGTCGGCCAGCAGGGGGAAATCGCGGTCAGCCAGCATCGCGGCATCTTCGGTGGCCATCGGGTCGGCGCCGGCGGGCGCGACCTTCGGCGCATCCGTATCCAGCGCCTCCACCTTCACCGGACCGGCCTCGCCCACCGCACCTTCGGGCACGATCGCAGGGGCGTCCGGGGTATGGCCTTGCCACGCGCGCCAGCCCAGCCCAGCGACCAGCAGTACCAGTACGGTGGCCAGCAGGATCGCCGGGCCGCGCCAGCGGCGCTGCTGCGAGGGCCGCCGACGCGGCGGCACCGGCGTGCTGCGCGGCTCGGTGGGAGGCGCGCGCCAACTCTTCGAGGACGCCTCCTTCTTGCCTGCCGCCACCGGCTGCTGCAGCTCTTTCAGGCGCTGCGCGGGCAACTCCCGGATGCGCTGCTGCACTTCCTCCGCCAGGACGCGCCAGCCGTGGGCATCGGGCTGCCCACTGGCGTCGCGGGGACAGGCGGCGGCAAGCGCTTCCTGATAACCATCCACGTCGGTGTCCAACAGCCGTGCGGCGGTATCTTCATCCAGGCCCGCGCCGATGCGCAGCAGCAGTGCCAGGCGGACCAGGGGGTCGAGCTCGCCCAGATGGGCCACCCCACCCTCCCAGCGGCCGGTCGGCGTGTCACGCAGGGCCTGGCGGGCCGCCAGCAGCGCCCAGAAGCGCGGCGGCCACTGTGCCATGGGCAGGTCGCTGGCCACTGCGGCAAAGGCCCGCATGACCGCCACCAGGGCCTGCTCGGCACGCGCGGGGTCGCCGGTCTGCAGCTCAGCGACGACCAGCGCGCGGCGCTCGACGCCTCGAAGGAATGCCGACAGTGCACCGGCCGCAGTGGGGGAAACAGAGGCGGACGCAGCCGTCATCGGGTACTCCAGGAATTCACGCGGAATGATAGCGGGTCGTCAGTGGTGCCGCCGAGGGCTTGCGCGTTTGCGGTGATCGTGCTGCAGGTTGTGCACAGCGTCATGCGCCGTCATGTTCGCTGATGCCAACGCGCAGCCCCGCTCATGTTTCCACGGCATTTCACATGCATCACATTGATTTTCATGACAAATATTGTATGGCTATTTTTTGACCAACGGAACAATGCGGCTGTCGGCATCGGCACTTGGCGCGTTACACCATCGCTAACACACAGACTTATCCACAGAAGATGTGGATAACCCTGAATATCCAATGGAGTCTGATATTTAGCTCGTGTTTAGCCTGTCTTCACTGAAGTGTGAAGCCGCTGAACCCTGGACGCGAGCCGGCTGAACGGGCCGCTACACTGAGCACATGGTCGCCCTGTCCCCCACCCTCCGCGTTGCTCTGCCCGTTCCCCTGCCGCAGTTGTTCGACTATCTGCCGCCGGACGGCATGGCCGCGGGCGAGCGCGTTGGATGCCGCGTCAAGGTGCCGTTCGGCCCCCGCGAGCTGGTCGGCGTCGTGGCCGGACACGGTACGGCCGAGGAAGGCGCGTCCCTGCGCCAAGCCATCGCGTGGCTGGACCCGCAGCCGGTGCTGCAGGGCGAGCTGTGGCAGAGCCTGCAATGGCTTGCGCGCTACACCCATGCGCCGCTGGGCGAGGTGCTGTCGATGGCCCTGCCCGGGCCGCTGCGCCACGGCGAGCCGATGCCGGACACCCATCACTGGGGCTGGCAGCTCACGCAGGCCGGGCGCGACCAGCGTGATGCCCTGCGCGCAGGCAGCCGACCGCGGCAGTTGGCCGAACTGTTGGCCGACGCGGTCGTTGACGAGGACGTGATCGGTGCGCGGATGGACGACTGGCGCCCCGCCGCACGCAGCCTGGGCAAGCGCGGCCTGGCCGAACGTATCGCGCTGAGCGTGGCGCCCATGCAGGCCAGCCCATTGGGCGGTCCGACGCTGAATCCGGATCAAGCGGCGGCCGTGGAGGCCATCACCGCATCGCAGGGATTCGTGCCGTTCCTGTTGGACGGGGTGACCGGCAGCGGCAAGACCGAGGTCTACCTGCAGGCCATCATCCAGTGTCTGGCACAGGGTCGGCAGGCGCTGGTACTGGTGCCCGAGATCGCCCTCACGCCACAGACCCTCGCCCGCTTCCGCGGTCGCCTCGGCATCGCGGTGCACGCCTACCACTCGGGGTTGAACGACAACGAGCGGGCGCGCGTCTGGGCGGCGGCGGCGCGCGGCGAGGCCCGGGTGATCGTCGGCACGCGCTCGGCGATCTTCATGCCGTTGCCCGAGGCGGGCCTGCTGATCGTCGACGAAGAACATGACAACAGCTACAAGCAGCAGGACGGCATCCGCTACCACGCGCGTGATTTCGCCTTGGTCCGCGGCAAGGCGCTGGCCGTACCGGTAGTGCTCGGCAGCGCGACCCCGGCGCTGGAATCCCTGCACAACGCGCACGCCGGCCGCTTCACCCACCTGCGCCTGAAACAGCGCGCGGGCGAGGCACGGCCGCCGCGTGTGCGCATCCTGGATGTACGCAAGCGCCCGTTGCGCGATGGTCTGTCGCCGCAGGTACTGGAGGGCATCGCCGAACACCTGCGCAACGGCCAGCAGGTACTGGTGTTCAAGAACCGCCGTGGCTACGCGCCGGTGCTGCTGTGCCACGACTGCGGCTGGACCGCGCCCTGTCAGCGCTGCGATGCGCCCATGACCGTGCACGGTGCCGGCCGTCGCCTGCAATGCCATCACTGCGGTGCCCGCCAAGCGGCGCCGCTGGCCTGCCCCGCCTGCGCCAGCTTGGCCCTCCAGCCACAGGGCATCGGTACCGAACGACTGGAAGAGCATTTGCTGCAGGCGTTCCCGGACGTGCCGGTGCTGCGCATCGATCGCAGCACCACCTCGCGCCGCGACGCATTGGAGCAGCAACTGGCCACCTTGGGCGACCGGCCCGGCATCCTGGTCGGCACGCAGATCCTGGCCAAAGGCCACGACTTGCCCAAGCTGACCCTGGTAGTGGTGGTCGGCATTGATGAAGGCCTGTTTTCGTCGGACTTCCGCGCCACCGAGAAGCTGGCCCAACAGTTGATCCAGGTAGCGGGTCGCGCCGGCCGCGCGCGCGATCCCGGTGAGGTCTGGCTGCAGACCCACCATCCGGGCCATCCGCTGCTGGAAACCCTGGTCAACGGCGGCTACCACCCGTTCGCGGCGGCGGAACTGAGCCAGCGCCACGCGGCGGGGTTTCCCCCGTTCGCCCATCTCGCCCTGCTGCGGGCCGAGGCCCAGCAGGTCGAGCAGGCCAACGCGTTCCTGATGGCCGCCCGTGGCCTGCTGGGGGAGCAACCGCATCTGGAAGCGTTCGGCCCGATGCCCGCGCCCATGCCACGGCGCGCCGGATACCAACGCACGCAACTGCTGCTGTCCAGCGCGCAGCGGCCGCTGCTGCACGCCGTGCTGGACCACGTCGCCCCGTTGCTGCACGGCCTGCCGGAAGCACGCAAAGTGCGCTGGTCGCTGGATGTGGATCCGATGGACCTGTACTGAGCGCGTCAGGGAACGCAGCGGACGGGTATCGCCCGCAGGTATCGCCGACCGGCTGCATCCCGCGAGATGCCACCGCAGCCGACCGGTAGAGCCGACTTCAGTCGGCTGCATTCCGCGAGATGCCACCGCAGCCGACTGGTAGAGCCGACTTCAGTCGGCTGCATTCCGCGAGATGCCACCGCAGCCGACTGGTAGAGCCGACTTCAGTCGGCTGCGTTTCGCGAGATCCCACCGCAGCCGACTGAAGTCGGCTCTACCGGTGCCGCCCCCCCCCCGGCGCGCCGGAGGCGCACCATCGCGCGGCCGTCTCAGCTCATGCCGGTCATCACACCGCGCTGGTAGGCAGGGCGCTCGCGCAACCGCGCGTACCACTCCGCAAGGTGCGGCAGGTCGGGGCGCTGGATCGGCATCTCAAACCACGCATACACCAGCGACCCCAGCGGAATGTCACCCATCGCGAAGTGGTCGCCGGACAGCCAGGGCTGCTTGGCAAGCTCCGCATCGGCCATCGCCAGCAGATCGCCTGCCTTCACCAGTGCC
>Ga0247812_10001108_pt1 | contig 15322 bp, 10 predicted proteins | sample UWRJL149409B1_FD_178011 | JGI IMG/M metagenome (GOLD analysis project Ga0247812, IMG submission 178011) | Plant litter microbial communities from Arlington Agricultural Research Station in Wisconsin, United States - UWRJ-L149-409B-1 | ecosystem: Environmental > Terrestrial > Plant litter >...
GGAAAAGTTACCCGTCCCCGCAAATGACTTCCGCAAATCCATGCCAGGTACTGATATATCACTGAGCTCTTTAACAATTATGGTACAATGTGAAGAAATCAGTAGTTTTGTGAGATACTTACTTACTTCCATAAACTAGTAGAGATGTCAAACGAAGGATTCGCACAAGATTGGCTGGATGTAAGAGTTCTTTATATTGAGAGTTGAAGACTCAATGCTGACAAATCCCAGTTCGAATCGGAAATAGGGACTCGTCTGTTACTCCGAGGTCCAATTGAAACTGTTAACGATCAATTTCTGGGCTTTGGGGCGCTCCTGATGAAGCATATAACGTTCCCAACTCCTGATCCAACCGTCAAGATTGAAGACAAGGAGATAGCCCCGAACCTGAAAGTCCGGATCTACACACCACCAAACCATGTCGGGAATAAACCAGTGGTTGTATTCTACCATGGAGGTGGCTGGGCAATGGGTGACTTGAATGGAGAGGATTATGAACTTCGTGAGATGTGCAGAGATACCGGCCTCGTGATTGTTTCCACGGAATATAGACTTGCACCACAAAATCCTTATCCCGCTGGGCTAGATGATTGTATCACTGCATATAAGTGGGTGCTGCAAAGCTCATCATCCCTCAACACCATGCCAAATCAAGTTATCACTTGTGGAACCTCTGCTGGTGGAAATTTGGCTTTGGCCGTTGCGTTGAAGTTGATTGATGCCGGTGAATCCAGTACACTGAAAGGGGTTGTGACCATTGCTCCAGTCACTGTGATGCGAGATGCTGTGCCCGAAGAACTAAAATCCAAGTATACTTCATACGATGAGCATAGTGAAAACACAGTTGATACAGCAGAGGCAATGAAGGCCTTCGTTGGTAAGTCTCCTGGCCTCGTGTTAGGATCACCTCATATTTCGTGCTAAAACGCGTATTTCAGATGCATACAATGGAGATAGCAAGGATCCATACATATCAGTACTCTTACATAAAAGAATTAAAGATTTGCCAAAGGTTTATTTGCCTGGGCTGGTCAAGATACCCTCAGAGATGATGCAAGGCTTTTCAAGGCCGCATTAGACGATGCCAAGTACGGTTTGATCATGTCATGTTCGACTAGATCTGATGCTAACAGAAGTCTAGAGTACCGAACTTGTCAGATGAGTATCTTGGATATCCGCACTGGTTTTGGGGGTACCCTTCGAAGCATCTTACCGAGATTCGAAAGATTTACTTCAGCAATATAAGAAAAGGCTTTGAGTTTGTACTCTCATAGCATTTAGAGCGAAAGGAATAAAACATCTTCTTCGTCACTTTGAACTTCAGAACAATTCGAAACTTCTAGCCTCGAGTTAGCTTTTCAGTTCCTCATCTGTTTCAAGCAAACCTAAACCCTCACAACAGAAAGAACGATTTGGTCCTACTAAATCTTCTACATCACGGGAAGAGACCAAGAATGCCCCCCTGACGCACCACTAAATCGTGTTATGGCCCTCTGTGTACTAAAAAAGAAGAAGCGGTGGCAGAAGAATGTCTTTTCAAGCTTCATGTGTGACATGTCTTCCTAAAATGCTATATCTTAGCCTCCGGGCACCAATTGAATCTACGATAAACGGGGTCGAGCTCCTTTCCGATCTAAGAGGTAGTTCGCAGGATTTTTCTCCACTAATCCGTGAAAATGAGGCGAAATATATCTAGACATAAAACTGGGAAATTCAGATTGCGGCCAATGGCATCAATGCACTGCTTGGTCTGGTTGACCGTCTATATTCTCTTGTCAAACGGTTGGAAGTTGGCTTGGTTTTCCTTCCACCAGTATACATTGTATGCCCCTATCATCCCGCATCCGGTAAGAGCTGAAATTCCAATCTCATCAGAGCTAGGTTCCTTTTTTGTATGTTCGTTCGCGTTGGTTGTGGAAGCAGCTGAAAAGTCAAACAGATGCCACTAGATTTACGAAATCGGTCGACAAGAGGATGCTAGTATTTCGGCGGAGGAGATACACACTTCTTTCGAGAGGCAGTTTTGGCATCGAAGCCTAGCTGCGGGGAATTTCTGACGGCTCAAGGGGTCATGTCCTGTGGAAAGAGAAGGAGGTGAAGCTTGGATCCTGAAGTGCGCCACGATCATACTGTACTGTAATGGAATCTGAGCTCGGTGTGGCCCGTGCGATGGGAACATGCCCTCGCCACGATATCTCCAAATTCCAACTCCTACGCCAATCGAACTCTAAATCTGTGTATCATAACAAATTCGTTCTACCCTTTATCATTTGGCCTCGTTACTTACATAGCTATGCTATTCATAGAACGTGTCCCTTCAGAGCAAGAGAGCCAATTAATTCCGCTACCTGCCTGCCTGCTGCGGTTGCTGTACCGTACGACTGACTACTGATAGCTTCCAAGATACATTTCCGATTCTTACAGTCAAGTCAGTGTTGCCTCGAAACAAACAATTCGCTTTTATCTCATGATAAAGTTCCCTTTCAGATCCATTTGTGGGGGACTGTATACCAGATTGTCCTTCCGTTCGGCTACCACTAATTCATTCCATAGTTACATTAGTGGTGGTAGCATGTTTTCAAGATCTATCAACCTGCTTCAACAGAAAATTCCATGGGTCGTCGATATCCTAAGACCAACTTCCATTTGAAATACATTCATACCCTGTTCTTATTTTAATGGACAGCAGATACCTAAACGCTGTCCCAGGTGCCAACTCACTTGGGCAGAGCTTATTTCGTAGGATCGCGGCCCCTTCCTTTACCCGCCGCGTGGATGCGGCGCTTTGCACCCCAAGTACCGTCGAAGGATTATGGCCCTTCATAAATAGGACCTTTCTTACTTTTCATCTTACATCGATTACATCCTTCGTCCAGCCTTTTGGACCCTGAAGGAGAGCGGTTAAATCCAATGTTGGGTGATGTACCTCGGTCCCTGATTCGGTCACTGATGCGATGGTTACCATCTTGACCGGCGTCCCAAATCTTCCTCATCTCATAGGCCTGGCTTTTCATGATGGCTCCTTCTCCACATCAATGGTGTCTCAAACCCCAGGAGGTTCGTCCTTTATCATGTACTCCACTGAATCCATCATCCATCCCCAATATCCAATTCAGCCTCATAGGAAGGAATTGAACCATATGGCTGCAAGACGATCCAATTAGTTTCCCATACTTAAACAAAGGGGCATCTCGTTATCAATTGAGTCAGTATTCAAGTAAATCGTATTCCTTTTTCTTTTTTTCTTCTTTTTTTCGTTTCATCTCCTGTCTTTTTCCTCCGAAAACAACTTCCTTTGCTTATCATGCTGCTCCCTCTCATTCTATTATTCGGACGGCTAGTCTCTGCTGCTCCAGCATCTCTCGATGCCAGAGCCGGTGTCAGTGATACGGCCAATGATATGGCCGATTTTCTGAGTGGTAAGGGAAAGTGTGCACCAGTCGCTGTCATTTTTGCTAGAGGGACCTTTGACTCCGGGTAAGTTCACCATATCTGAGACAATAAGGTAAGCTAACGAAAACAGCAATATCGGAGTCTGGGTCGGCCCTCAATTTTTTGGTGCTCTGAAGACTGGCATACCAGGGGTCGCTCTTCAAGGTGTTGATGCAACAGCATACCCAGCAAACCTGAAAGGTTACATTGTTGAAGGAGGAAGTGTTACTGCAGCTTCATCACTCGCGAAAACAGTCAATAACTACGCTGCCAAATGTAAAGATGCATCGATCGTGATATCGGGATGGAGGTAACCTTCCACTTCATTTTCGAATTTTCAGAACTAACATCTTGATAGTCAAGGAGCATTAGTTGCCCACAAATCTCTTAAAGAGATCACACCTGCGGCTCAAAAACAAATTAAAGGTTTCGTGACGTTTGGCGACCCTAACCACGTGTGGGATAATACTCCTCTCCCAGCATTCATTCCCGCTTCTGCTGCACACTCGGCATGTGTAGTCGGTTCCGTCCCCGATCCTCTCTGCGCTGACCTCCCGAGCCAATTCAAAATCCCCACCAGCGTCGATGATATCGTTGGACCCTTCAAAAACCTCCCCCAAAGCTTCTGTGTTGGTGCTCAACAAGCAAAGGCGATGGCTAGCCTTCTTGTTGGGTTTCCTGGGGAGTTAAAGGGGAATCTGTGGCCAGTTGTTAAGGCTTTGATGTCGAGCAAATTTGTGAGACTCCTTCTCACTCCGGAACACTTCACATATGGGAATAGTCCGATGGCGAAGAAGGCTGCGGATTTTGTCATTGGATTAGAGAAGGCAAAGCCAGCAACCGCAACGAAATCTGCTGCTTCAGCAAAAACTACTGCTCCAAAAAGCATTGCCGCTTGAGCAGGGATTAATCAAGAGTGGTTTGAGTTAATTGATTTTATGATAAATACCGGAAAATACTACATTACAGTGTCAGACTTGAGGGTTTGTTTTTAATTCCCTCAGTACTTTTTAAGGTGAGTATATTTGGGACTAGGTTGGAAGAACTGGCAAGGCGTACGAGAAGGTTAAAGGGCTGCTGTTTATGTGGGTTCAATGTCACATTCACTTTCTGCTATACAGTGTGCTGGTTGACTGATGACTCAGACAATCTCAACGCTGCGCTCAAGTGGGTTTGGTTCATACGTATTCACCACATACGTAGAAATTTCAAGAGACTAGAATCAGAATCATATCTGTCTCATATGAAATCAGTCTGAATTGCAAGAATTTGCTAGACTGGACATGATAATTTGTTTCTTTGTGACAACAGTGGCGCCTTGGTTTCATTTCTGATGCTATCTGTGATTATCACTTACGAACTAGCATATAAGACCCGATCCCAAGACCAATGTGATGTTCTACACTGTTCTAAAAGTTTCTGACCAGCTGCCCATTACACCCACACATCAAACAAGGCCAGACGTCTATTATCTGCGAATAATTATTTGTTCTTCTTCCACTTAATTGTTGGCGAGAGTTAACTCGCATCAGTTACAAACGTGCGCAGTTCCCATATTAAGATATCTTGAAACTGTTGATCTGCATTTAAGCAATGTATTATAATTGTTTTAAATTAGTGCTTATTGTACTCTCCTTCTATCTAGCCTACAAGTTTGGGAATTTCATGACGCTATTCGTAACCCAGTTGTCACCATTCAAATAGCCAGCACTCATTATGAACAGGTAGTCTGGGTTATCCATCACTTTCAGTGCTCGTGAATATGCTCCTGACTGAGGTGTGTTGTAGACCTTCCATGAATTTGGGTCTCCCAACTTCGTGTTTAGGAAAATCTGGGTGTGGCTATTTGCGCTCACTGCAATTGTTCCATTAACACCTCCTGAAGGGGTCCAGACAACGAAAGATGACGAGCCTGGAACAGTTCCGCCAGCATTGAGAACCTGTCCTGGAGCGGAGTTAAAGGTAAGAGGGCTGGAGCTGATGCGGTAGTATATCGGGAAGCCGGTATTGGTTGGGCTGGAGCCTCCTCCATATTCGTATGTCATGATCCACTTGCCATTGGGAAGACTTGCGACTATGGGCATGCCTGGTCGATCAGTGTAGGTAGAGTAAGCGACGTCGTTGACGACCGGACCCCAGGTAACGCCATCAGACGAGACTTGATGGACCATCTTCTGTCCGTGTGCTGGGTCGCGCTGGTCGGAGTAGTATGCAACAAGTTGGTTGTTGTAGACCATGAGGAATGGTTCCCAAACTGGAGTTTCACCGTTATCGGGGACGGCTTTTCCACCAGATGCAATGCTAGAGACAAATGACCAGGTTTTTCCACCGTCTTTGGAAGCGTAGACGTCGAGCTTTGTCTTGCTGAGGTCCGAAGGAATGGAGTTTCCGGTGCATAGGACTGTTCCCTTTGGCAAATTGCCAATTGCTTGGGGGAGAACATAAAGGTCGGGTTGGTAACGCATACCCCAACCATTCTTCTGATCTGTGACAGTCGAAAAAGAGGACCATGTCTCTCCTTTGTCGGTACTGCGATAAATGGGGAACCAGACCATGGGTGGCTCTGGGGAATAGTTCTCCCTGAGATTCTTGTTAGCCAGGTGCTCAAATTTCCGTGAGAAATGATTCAATTTATTTACCATGTCGCTAGAAGAGTACCATCTGCAAGTTGAGCAGTTCTACCATATAGAGTCTTTGGTGTCCTGTAGTTCTTAGGCGGCACATAAATTGTCTTGAATGACACTGGGTGATCATCAACCCGTTTTTCGAGAGATGGTGCTCCATAAACGGAAGATAGAGATGTGGCCAGTGCCAAGCATTGCAGGATAATTCTGGGACCAAACATGATGAGATACTTTGCACGAGTAAACAGAGTATAAACCAACACCAACTCCAGGAATTATGCCTTGACTTTATATGACGAGAGGGTCCTCACATGCTTCCCGCATGCTATCCACTTCGTGAACCAAATTAAGGTTTGTTTGACGCTCCCCGCAATCTTGACCTACACATGGTTCTCCATAGTTGGAGTTAAATATATTATCGTGATTGGTGGCTGGCCTTATTTGGAGAAGTGCCGGATGATATCTACCCTCAAGGATGTAAAATGAACGCTTGTGATTGGTGCGCGAGAACCATTTCCCGGATGGATATACCGTGACCATCATTATTTTGCCTTGACAGAATAATCCTGCCGGAACGACGCCCATATTAAGAAGGTTGTATAATCATTGTTCGTCCGTTTTATGCTATTATATCCGTGATTGGAGGAGTTTTTCTTTCATTTTACTTGGTTTTTTGAATTGCGTATTGTAGTCAAGGATGTTGACAATGCCTCGTTTCACCCCTATCCACATGTGAAGTTTTAAACTAGGACCCTTTTGTAGTGTGTTTGTATGTACTTTTAAAGCAAACACCTCCATCCCATCTACGTGAAATCTATGTCAGGCATTTTCTTTTGTGTAAGGCTCGTCCATAATTTCTGGGTGCGCTCGAGAAATTCGGAACTCCCTCATAGGCCGATATGCCCAACCCGATATTGTTCCAAGGCTTCGACGGCCGAAGCCGCAATAATGGGTCCCGTTCAAGCATCCTTCTCTGAGGCCCGCTTCCTACAGGAATTGTTATCACAGTCTTTTAATCCCCTTTCTAAACATCAGATCTAGGGACTTAGATATTATTTACGTATTAGCCTAGCTATCCTGGCTATTAGTATATTCAGCATCGCTAAGTCAACAACATTTCGATTACTAGAAGACGGACAGATATGCCCGACAATGCAAACATGAGGGCTCCAGGTAAATGCTGGATAGAGATTACCTAGTAAATTTTCAAAGCTTCTGGTAATGCAGAGCTACCACTAAAATTTCGAGTAGTGTATTTGAGTACACGTATAGTTCTCTTATGAAACTGAACTAGAAGACGGACTCTCAAGGAAAGAAGAGTAAACACTCAGTCTCATCAAAATTTACAGGAAGTAACTCGATAATTATACGATGTGGCGGTAGCACATTGTGGTACCTTCCACGCAACAACAAATCAGCAAGCAATTCTAATTCGCATGTTCGATACTGCAGCTTTGGGATATCACTGGATGGAGCCAAATTTTTGTTTGTGACTAAATACAGGAAAGGACTAGTACTCTACTGAACGAAGCATCACGCATAAGCTCCCAGAGTCGGTGATGAAAGTAGTTAATTTCACTGGTTTATGTGTTTCCTGTATATCAACTTGGACGCATTTTGCCCTTATTCTCAGAATCTTACTTCAAATTCCAATTTATGCTCTGGAACTTCTTAATTACAAGGGGACAGTGAGCCTCTTTCAAACAAGTCATGGTTCAAAATTAGTCCATTCGTCTAAAAGACAAAAGGCAACTGCGGGAGTGAAAATAAATAGTTTCTCAACTTCCCAAGTAGATCACACATGCGAAACGCATCTGGGATTCTCTGATGTTAAGATCTGGGCATACTTATTGAGTAGAATATGTGGATATGGCATATACTAGGGGGCAACAAACCTCGGTGAACACAATATGCCGAGATCATGACCCTAGTAGGTTGGTGATTTATTGCAATGTTAGACACAAGCTGATAATAATTGATTCATACCTCTATCACACGCACTGTACATGCGCCAAAATATGGCGACTATTCAAGAATAGAATAAGCAAAAAACCTACCCTTCTCCCAGAAACACCTTGAGCATGACAGAAAAATAGTTTGGTAAGGTTCCTGGACTGGTACTTACCCCTGAAATAGCCGAAACAAGCTTGGCCCCTTGGCAGAGAAGAGCCCCCGATATCCCGAGAACCGTTCCTCAGCGTCAGTTCGCTCAATTCATCAATCAAGTAATCTGCCCAAATCAATACGACAGCTGGGACTTCATCTATCCTGCACTCTCATAAAGCTAGAAATCACACAGCGGTGAATGAGGCTAAATAAATTTTGGCCATCGTATACGGGTATGTTGACGTAGCTTACCTACCCCGCAATTTCGGTACTCTGCTCTGCACAACGGCGAAATGAATTTCCATTACTGGGTCCATGGCCTTGAAAACCCGTGATTTGGAGTGGAGCATGTGCATTTGAAGCATGTCATTAAAATGGAAATTCAGTGAATTCGACCATGTATAAAGATGGGGATCCCTAGGGTTGGAACACGCGATGCACCTGGTTTCACAAGTCGTCCATTTGACGTCAATTTGCACTGAAGATGCAGATTCTCAAAGGTTTGCTGCCATTACTTGCCTGGACAACTGCTATTACTGCTGTTGTCGCACAAGTGAATGTAACAGAATGGCCGTTGCATGATAATGGTCTCACGAAACTTGTTGAGTGGTCCGTGTTTGAGATCCAATCCGTATCATTGGACCTGCTCGACTGACTCATAATGTTCAGGGATCACTATAGCTTTCTTGTCAATGGACAACGATTATTTGTTTTCTCCGGAGAGGTATGATATGTCATATATTACTGCATGAGTTTGCTGATTCGACATAGTTCCACTACTGGCGATATCCCGTACCTGAATTGTGGAAGGACTTACTCGAGAAGATTAAAGCTGCTGGGTGATTCAATCTTTCCTGCGTAGATAACATAGTATTAACGTTCTTGATATAGCTTCAATGCTTTCTCTATCTACAATCACTGGGGTTACCATGCTCCAACCCGAGATTCATTGGATTTCTCAACTGGAGCTCATAATTTTACCGCAATCATGACCCTTGCAAAGGAAGTCGGACTTTACATGATTATTAGACCAGGACCATACGTCAATGCGGAAGCCAATGCTGGAGGTTTTCCTCTATGGGTCACCACTGGTGAGTACGGGGGGCTTCGAAACAACGATTCAAGGTATACCGAAGCGTGGACACCTTACATGACCGAGGTTTCCAAACTTATCAAGCCTCACCTTATTACCAATGGTGGAAATGTAATAATATTTCAAATCGAGAACGAATTAGGTACGCAGTGGAAGAATATTCCAAAACGAATCGGAGATGAAGCGTCACAGCAGTATATGGCACTACTCCAGAAAAATGCTAGGGATAATGGGATTGATGTGCCTTTGACACACAATTCACCAAATATGGCAAGCTTAGCAAATTGATATTATAGAAATTACAGGCTAACATAAAATTAGAATGGATATTCGTGGTCTAAAGACTTTTCTAACGCGACAGGTAATGTTGACGTCGTAGGTCTAGACAGTTATCCTTCATGTTGGAGCTGTAATGTTAGCGAGTGTACTGGAACCAATGGAAAATACGTTGCCTATGTAAGAGTACTCGAACTATAATCGAGCTGGGGCTCAAGCTAACAATTCACAGCAAAATCTAAATTACTACGAGTAAGCCACAAATGTTCAAAACTTAACAGTAAGGTTCATACTAATTCCTAAAAAGCTACTTTACAATCCAATCTCCGTAAGCAACCTTATTCTCATGTTCGAGATCTTTCTAACCCTATCAGTACACAACCAAACTTCATGCCCGAATTCCAAGGAGGCTCTTACAATCCATGGGGTGGTCCACAAGGAGGATGTCCGACAGATATTGGAGCCGATTATGCTAACATGTACTATCGAGATCTAATTTACCAGAGAGTAAGCGCTATCTCACTGTACATGCTCTTCGGTGGCACAAGTTGGGGCTGGATAGCCGCTCCTGTCGTAGCAACCAGCTATGATTACTCTTCGCCTATCTCAGAGAACCGAATCATCGGAAGCAAGTATTACGAGACCAAGCTTTTGACACAATTCACACGTGGTATGTGCAAGTCTTCCTTAGTTGCAGTCTATAGCTAACCTTATTAAAGTTGCGAAGGATTTGGCAATGACGGATAGACTGGGTAATGTATGACATGTCCTTCCACTTTCTCTAAATTCCTAATAACACCGAATAGAGCACGTCCTACACAACTAATCCAGCTATCTCTGCTGCAGAGTTACGAAACCCCAAAACTGGAGCTGCCTTCTATGTCACGAGACATCTATATACTCCAACTTCAACACTCGACACGTTCAAACTCAGAATAAAGTCATCAGCAGGAGACAGTGAGTTGCCTCCCTGATTTCCTTAAATAATATTTACTCAACTTTGTCTAGTCACTATTCCACAGTATGGTACCGTCATCGCCTTGAATGGCCACCAGTCAAAGATCATTGTAACCGATTTCAAATTCGGAAGTAAGACGCTCTTGTACTCAACAGCAGAAGTACTCACATACTCTATTATTGATGGCAAAACTGTCCTTGCTCTGTGGGTCCCTACTGGTGAATCCGGCGAGTTCACCGTCAATGGCGTGAATTCAGCAAAACTCGCTTCATGCGGAGGCTGTGCAAATGTGAAGGTTTATCCTGGGAAGAACAATGTCACAGTTTCTTTCATGCAAAATGCTGGGATGAGCGTAGTTGAGCTTGGGGATGGCTCACGGGTGGTGCTTCTTGATCGATCGTCAGCATACAACTTCTGGTCTCCAGCTCTAAATAATGATCCTCTGACTGCAGAAAACAACACAGGTTAATATCCCTCTCAGAATTTCTTGTTGCTTACTGACACGGATTAGTCTTCGTACAGGGCCCTTACCTAGTCCGTTCTGCTCTAGTCACCAAGAACGGCTTAGAGCTGACTGGAGATGTTGCTAATGCGACCACAATTACCATATTTGCACCAAAATCAGCATGTTCATCTTCGATTACGTGGAATGGAAAAAAGTTGAAGGTAAAAGAGGAAAAAGGGGGTGTGTGGACTGCTCAATTGAACAAAGCACGAACATTCTCCCTTCCAGCTCTTAGTGGATGGAAGTACACAGATGGCCTGCCAGAAATACAGACAAAGTACGCTGCTACTAGTAGTGCATGGATTAGTATGTCAAACTGATAATGGTTTTATGAGATTCTTGACTAACCTCTTAAGCTGCCAAAAACACTAATACTTCCAATCCGACTATACCTGCATTGAACAACCCAGTGCTGTACGTCGACGACTATCACATTCACGTCGGAAACCATATCTATCGTGCTACATTTCCTACCTCCTCATCACCCCCAACAGGGGTCTTTCTCAATATTGTAGGAGGAACTGCATTCGGATATTCGGTGTGGCTAAATTCTGAATTCATTGGGTCCTGGCTTGGGAACTCGTACACCGATAGAAAAGCGGCCATATTCTCGTTCTCGAACGCTACACTCAGTACCAGAGGTGATAATATCCTCACTGTCTTGATGGACAACTCAGGCCATGACCAGCGTACCGCAGCTTTGAACCCGCGTGGAATCACCAACGCAACACTCGTAGGTCCCGGCAGCTATTCCTTCAGCGAATGGAAGATCGCCGGCACCGCCGGACGAGAAGAAGTTCTTGATCAGCTGCGTGGGCCCCTGAACGAGGGTGGTCTTTATGCCGAAAGAGTAGGAATGCATCTCCCCGGCTTCGACGACAAAACCTGGACCGTTAAACCTAAAAGCTCAACGCTTGCCGTTCCTGGTTCGGGGATCCGAGTCTTCCGCACCGTTGTTCCGCTCAAGGTCCCCTCTGGCCTCGACGCATCCATCTCTTTCCGCCTGACAGCACCGTCGCACCCAACCTACCAGTCTGCCACCAACAGTACGAACCAGCTACGAGCCCTGCTGTTCGTCAACGGCTACCAGTACGGGCGTTTCAGCCCGTATATCGGACACCAGATCGACTTCCCCATCCCGCCTGGGATTCTCAATTATGACGGCGATAACACGATTGCCGTCACGGTCTGGAGTCAAACTGCGCAGGGCAGCGAGATGAAGATCGAATGGAACGTGGATTATGTGCATGAGAGTAGCTATGATATGAGCTTCGATGCCAACTATCTGCGGCCCGGTTGGACGAAGGAGAGATTAGCCTACGCATGATGAACCCCCCAAAAAAGAAAATATGTATCAGGTAGCCAGGAATGGTCTTTGAAAAAAATTGAAAAAGTCAATAAAGATAAAATGTAATTAATTTATAAAGTTGTCCCACTTGATATATCGCCATTTCTGTATTCTGGGTTTTCCAGGGCAGGCAGAGCGGCCCGGGCTTTTGCAAATGCAACAAAAAGTCCGTTTCCCTTTCTTTACACAAACGCACTCCCTTTCCTGATCGAAAACCCTCCCAGAGAAAAGCCGTAGTTCTATGAAAATCTCTAGAAGTGGGCGGCCAAAATAATATCACATAACCCAACCACGTCTTTTGAGGCTCTAGAAGATAGCAGTCATAAATTGGCGGACATAGGGCTTATACATGCATACATGTCTTGCATCTTGTGTTTCCTTGCTGCACACCTTTTGTTGACGCATGTATTTAATATCACAAGGATTCGGGAATAGGATGGTTGGTACGCAGTCTTCAGGAGACTAGGGATTCTTGGTTTCCTTGTCTTTCGGAATTTCCGGTGTACTAGTTTTAAATATAATTAATGCTTGAATACCCTGAGGCACTTTGTTAAAACGAAACTTTTGTAGTTAGATCAAGTGAAAAGAATGTACACCAAAGTGCGGGAAAACCAAGATGATTTCCGCGAAGTGAGATGAAGATAGGATTTGGTGTGAAGGGTATTTATTTGAAGTCTCTGTGTTCTTCTTTCTCTTATGCTTCCAATTATTTGAAAATGGGGTATCGTATCTCTCCTGTACACACCATCACCACCAGGGTCTTAACTGGTATGCCATCTAGCCTGTTTATCCACAGTCTATATTAATGTCCTCCTCAGTTGTACCGATCAGTCCTTTTTAATATCTCCTCAATCACCAAAATCTTTTTCCTACTCAGAAGCAGCAGCAGCACTGTCTTTCAAGATCTGCCCGACGTTCATATCAAGATGTAACACATTTGCGGCAAGCGCCTTCTCATAATACACCAGATGCTCACCATTGTAAACACTGCTGTTGCCAGTGATTTCGAGAGTAACATGCCCATCCTTCATGGAAGATAGGATCTTGCCAGTCTCAACGATGGAGTTGATGGGGAAATGGTTGTCTCCTGGTCTGAGGGTCAAGTCGTTAATGGTGGCGTTTCCTATAATGCCAGTGCCTGCGATGGAGAGGATGAGGGTCACATTGCCCATGGCGACGGTGATAACGGAAGGGTTGGGAATGAAAGCAATGCCCTTGAGGTTGGGGGTTCCTGGAGCAGCCAAGATATTTACGCGTGAGTCTGTAACATTGAAACCAGCGAGTCCGTTGAGACCTATGCATTGTTAGTCATGGGAAGACGCTGGGATTCGGGGTGGAAATACCTTTGTAGGTGGTAGTGGTGTTGTAGTTAATGTCAGTCGTTGGCAGGGCGCCCAGATGCAACTTGGTCTTTCCAACTAGAGCCGAGGTCACATACTCCTGCTTCAAGGTCGCTGCGACGTAGGCATTAACCTCATCGTGGCTGAGAATAGCATATCGTCGAAGCACAAGCGTCGCCTCTGATTCGGGATGTAGAGAATGGATTTTTGGCATTTGAAACTTAACCAATGGGGTTGGGCCAAACTGGCCGGTTTCGTTACGGACAAAGTAATTATCGGCAAAGAACTCGTCGAGGGTTGGAGTAAATTTGCTCGGGTTGTGGAGGGTAGCTCTCTGGGTGATCTGGAGGGAGTCGGGGGTTGGATCTAAGAATTGGAGATCGAGAAGCTCGAGCCTGGATCGGTCGACATCGTGTTGCGCGATTCTGGGTAGAGCAACATATACACTGGAGCATAAATTAGCCCATCTGGACATGTTTGTAGTAGCAGGAAATACTCACAGGCAGAGCGAAATGATCAGGAAGATGATGCAGAAGATTATGATGTGAAGCCACCAGAAGCGCACGCAGTGTCTCTTGACTTTGGATCCAAAGCCGCCTTGCTTTTTGGGACCTTCAACATAGTCGGTGGTGCCAGTGGTGTTCTCGACATAATCCCCATCTAGTGCCTTCTCCGACAATTGATCCTGTTGCCGTGTCACAGAGTCGGCCGTGGGCGTGTGGGTTAAGGGAGCACCCATCTTCACTGCTGGTGTCGTAGAGTTTGGGATGGTGGTTGATAGAGGGAGGGTTCTTCGTGCAGGAGTAAAAGAGTGTGGGGAAGTTCGTCACAGAGCGCAAGACAACCTGGACGGAGAAGAGAGAAAAGAAGCAGGAGTATGCAGGACGAGGGGAGCTGTGGGGTTTTGAGGAATCCGAGTCGACGTTGAAAGTATAATAATAATAATACCAGCAATCTGGGGGTGTAAAAGAAATGACTAGCGCTAGGTCTCGTTTTCCCTCATTGCTACTGTACTAGGGTCGTACTTCTTATATTGTCCGGAAGAGCCCCGCTAGTCGTGGAGTCGAGCATATGAAAGAGCATGTTTAGTCGCACTTCCTATATCAGTCGCAGGAGTAATATTGAGAGCATGACAGGCCAGCCATGAAAGAGTCGGTCATTGATCCATGATCGTTGACTGGAGGTTGTGGAAGGCAAACCGAACTGGGGTTGTCCTCCGTCCGTAAGCGGGGGCCCACATGTAATTGTTTAAGCGAGCAGGGGTGGGAAGGGAGGAGATCGCCGTGGCCGAACAAAGCCAAAGCCAAGTTATATACAAAGCACATACTTCGTACATATGGGACCAGCACAGCACAGACGAGAGTACCAAGTAGTGGAAGTATACTTCTACCTTGCTGTATGTATGTACTTCGTACTAGAAGTACATACCAAGTAGCTTGACTACCAAGAGCCAGGTGGCAGGAGTCTCGGATTTATTTATATTGGAGGACCAACCAACCCAGCAGGGCAACTAAGAACTACAGTACCTACTAGTACTAGCATTGTACTGGACTGTACTGTACGATACATAGACGATGCAGACGATACCGACTTCCAGGAAGACTAATATACAGTAAAAGATGGAACAAACGGCTCGAACG
>Ga0247812_10001109_pt1 | contig 15312 bp, 18 predicted proteins | sample UWRJL149409B1_FD_178011 | JGI IMG/M metagenome (GOLD analysis project Ga0247812, IMG submission 178011) | Plant litter microbial communities from Arlington Agricultural Research Station in Wisconsin, United States - UWRJ-L149-409B-1 | ecosystem: Environmental > Terrestrial > Plant litter >...
GAGATCATTACTATTATTATTTTTCAACAAAGGTTGACGGAAACATTTTTCTAAAAGCGAATTATCAGTTATTGGAAAAACTGAGTTTATACGGAGATTTACAATTTCGAACCGTTCAGTATAAAGCCAACAGCTGGGAGACCGGATTGGTTGATGATACTTTCAATTTTTTTAATCCGAAAGCGGGTTTTAATTTTGAAATTAATCAAAAAAACACACTTTATTTTTCATACGCCAGAGCCAATCGCGAACCCAACAGAAGCGATTACGAAGGAGGTAATGTAAAACAAGAAAAGCTAAATGATTTTGAATTAGGATGGAGATTCAATTCAGATAACTTTCAACTGAATACCAATTTCTATTTGATGGGATACAAAGACCAGTTGGTTTTAACTGGTGAACTAAATGATGTAGGTGCTCCAATGCGAACCAACAGTGGTGATAGTTACAGAGCAGGTCTTGAAGTAGATGCCACGCTTAAGATTTCAGATAAATGGTTTATTCAGCCTAATATTACTTTGAGTCAAAACAAAAACAAGGACTTTTATTTTACAAGAGATGGTGTACTGCAAAATCTGGGTGAAACCAATATTGCCTTTTCTCCTGATATTATTGCCGGCAACCGCTTGACTTTTATGCCAGTGAAAAATTTACAATTGTCATTACTTTCCAAATTTGTCGGAGAGCAATTTATGGGAAATATAGATTCTGAGAAGTCAAAACTAGACAGTTATTTTATAAATGATTTGAATGTTTCTTATGAAATCAAAACTGATAAAATTTTCAAATCCATTATGATATCAGGATTAGTGAATAATATTTTCGATTTGAAGTACGAGAGCAATGGATATTTCTATACTTACGATGATGAGGATGATTCTAATCCGCCTGCTATTACTACAGTTGAAGAAGCAGGTTATTATCCTCAGGCAGGAACCAATTTTTTAGTTGGACTGACTTTGAAATTCTAATGATTTAAATAAGAAAGCCTGAAAGTTTTAATTTTCAGGCTTTTATTTAATTATATACATGGATTATCGTTCCTCTGACTTCTACCCGATATTGTTTCAGCGGATATTTTTTTCCTCCTAAACCGGTAAATAAACTGTATTGTGCTTCATCGCAAGAACAGACTGCATTGATACCACTGATTTTCATGGCGACACATGAACTCAGTTCCTGATTAGGGCAAGCGGTATCAAAAGCGTTATAGGTGTTTCCGGCATTAAAAACAATAATTCCTTCTTTGGCTCCATATCCCGGAACAATAACTCCATTACTCACATATTTTAAATTAGAGTATGCAGGCAAATTCATATCAATTGTAAAATTTACCGTAAAATTTGGTATGTATGGATTATTGTTGTTGGTATCATTGTCACTGCACGAAAACAGAACAGGAACAAATAAAATTAAAAACCAGATTTTTTTCATTGTTTTAATTGGAATTAGAGAAACAAAAATAATTTATTTGATTTTGATTTCTATATGATTAACATATAATTATGTACTATTAAAAATAATAGTATATTTGTAATACAAAATCCCGTCCCGATGGGATTTTTTGTATTTATATAAACGATGAAATTATGAGTAACGTATCTTATTATACCGCAGAAGGATTAAAAAAATTAAAAGAGGAATTGGAGCACTTAAAAAGTGTAATGCGCCCAAAGGCATCTCAAGATATAGCTGAGGCAAGAGATAAAGGTGATTTATCTGAAAATGCAGAATATGATGCTGCAAAAGAAGCACAAGGGTTATTAGAAATGAGAATTTCTAAACTGGAAGAAGTGTATTCAAATGCCAGATTAATAGATGAGTCACAATTGGATGTTTCAAAAGTATTGGTGCTTTCAAATGTGAAAATAAAAAATCAGTCTAACGGAACAGAAATGAAATATACACTGGTTGCTGAAAGCGAAGCGGATCTTAAAACCGGAAAAATCTCTGTAACTTCTCCTATTGGGAAAGGTTTATTAGGTAAATCTGTAGGAGAAGTGGCTGAAATTACAGTGCCAAATGGTGTTTTGAAATTTGAAATCCTTGAAATTTCAAGAGACTAAGATCTATATTGTCTAACAATCTAAGGGTTCTAATTAATCAAAAAAATGAGCATATTTACCAAAATAGTAAACGGAGAAATTCCTGCCTACAAAATAGCGGAGGACGATAATTTTCTGGCTTTTTTGGATGTGAATCCAAACGCAAAAGGGCATACGCTTTGTATTCCAAAAAAGGAAGTCGATAAGATTTTTGATATAGAAGATGAGCTGTATATAGGATTGATGAAGTTTTCTAAAAAAATCGCAATTGCTTTGGAGAAAACAGTCCCATGTAAAAGAGTAGGATTGGCAGTTGTAGGATTGGAAGTGCCGCATGCACACGTTCATTTGATTCCTTTAAACGAAATGGATGAAATGCGTTTTCAAAATAAGGTATCACTTTCTAAAGAAGAATTTGAAGCTTTGGCAAAAAGTATTCAATCGAATTTATAATTCCATTTTAAACATATTTTAAAGTGTAGCAAGAAATTATTTTGCTACACTTTTTTATTTAACTGAATTTGAAAAGTAGTTCCTTTCCCAATTTCAGAATGTAAAACTTTTATCTTTCCGCTGTGGTATTCCTCGACAATTCTTTTAGTCAGGGAAAGTCCTAAACCCCAGCCTCGTTTTTTAGTTGTGAAGCCGGGTTCGAATATAGTCTTGAATTGTTTTTTTGAAATTCCTGTTCCGGAGTCTTTTACATTTATTTTTACATGATGTAAATCCTGTTCTATCTTGAGTTCTAAAGTTCCTTTGCCTTTCATGGCATCAATCGCGTTTTTTACCAGATTTTCAATTGTCCAGCTATGTAAAGTGGGATTTATCATCGCTAAAATTGGTGTTTTTGGAGCATGATAAGAAAAAGTAACTTGTTTAGAAAAACGGGACTGCAAATATTCATAAGTATTCCAAGTTTCCGAAATAATATCATGAGGTTCCAAAACAGGAACAGATCCAATTTTAGAAAAACGATCGGTAATAGTCTGTAAGCGTTCAATGTCTTTTTCGATTTCCAAAGTAATTGACTGATCGATTTCTTCCGTTTTTAATATTTCAACCCAACCAATTAAGGAGGATAAAGGCGTCCCGATCTGATGTGCCGTTTCTTTAGCCATTCCGGCCCACAGTTTGTTTTGTGTCGCCATTTTGGTGCTTTTGTAAAAATTATAAATCAGGGCACCAAATAAAAAGATAATCAGCAATAACGCAATAGGATAATATTTGAGTTTATTGATCAGTTCAGAATTGCCATAATATAATTTCTGAAACTTTCCAGGCGTATATTCAATTACAATCGGTTCATTTTCACCTTTTAGATTATTCAGGTAGGACATCGATTCTTCCTTGTCTTCAAGAATTTTTTCAGGAACATTGACAGAGCTGATTATTTTATCATACATCGTTAGCATTACAGGAACCGAAGTATTATTGTTTAAAATTTCAAGGGATAAATCTAAGTCTGTATTTTCATCAGCATTAATCAATGTTTTTTGCGCGCTTGCCCATAGATTCATTTTAAGGCGTTCCTCATTTTTAAAAATCTGGAAAAAAGTGTAGGTATTCCAAAGAATCAGTGTAATGATTGAAAAGGAAATGAAAATAATAATCCAGCGGGTTGTATTTCTTCTTTCGGAAAAAAACATAAATTAATTTTTGAGGTATAAATATAACGAAATAAACACATTTAATATTTTGTTAAGATCTAAAGATTTTTTGTTTTTAATTCCAAAACTATTTCTTTGGCATACGGCATTTGAATACTTTTGTAGTACTGAAAAAGTGATTCGGTCAAAAAGAAAAATTATGATTAGTATTAATCCAAAAGAAATTACAACGGTAAAGTTACAGGGTTATCTGCAAAGTGCCATTGGTCCAAGGCCTATTGCTTTTGCGAGTACAATCAGCGAAAAAGGAATTCCGAATTTGTCGCCATTTAGTTTCTTTAATGTGTTTAGTGCCAATCCGCCAATTTTGGTTTTTTCGCCCTCCAGACGTGTTCGTGATAATACAATCAAACACACTTTGATCAATGCCGAAGCAACCCGGGAAGTCGTTATAAATGTAGTAAATTATGATTTGGTTCAGCAGACTTCTTTGGCAAGTACGGAATATGGTGATGGTGTAAACGAATTCATAAAAGCCGGATTAACGCAGATTCCGTCTGATTTGGTAAAACCCTACCGTGTAAAAGAATCCCCGGTACAGTTTGAGTGCAAAGTAACGCAGATTATTCCGTTGGGAGAAGAAGGCGGAGCAGGAAATTTGATTCTTTGTGAAGTGGTAAAAATTCATATTCACGAATCAATTTTAGATGAGAACGGTGCTATCGATCAGCATAAAATAGATCTGGTTTCAAGATTGGGAAATAATTGGTATTCAAGATCAAATCAGGGACTTTTTGAGGTACAAAAACCACTGACGACATTAGGTGTTGGAGTAGATGTGATTCCGAATAATATTAGAGAAAGTCCTGTTTTTAATGGAAATGATCTGGGAAAATTAGGAAACATAGAAGCCTTGCCTACAACAGAAGAAGTTAGTATATTTGTGAAAGAAAATTTTTCGGTTAAAGGAGTTTTGAGCTCTGACGATCAGGAAAAAATACATCTGGAAGCCAAGAAATACCTTGATAATGATGATGTTGCATCGGCCTGGAAAGTGCTTTTAGCAAAGAAATAAGAAACGAAATAATAATTAATATAGACGAAGATGGAAGTTATAGGAAAAGTAAAAGTGATTAATCCGGAACAGCAGGTTAGTGCATCATTCAAAAAAAGAGAATTGGTCGTTACGACAGATGAGCAGTATCCGCAACATATTTTAGTCGAGTTTACACAAGATAAATGCGATTTATTAAGCAGCTACAAACAAGGAGAAGCAGTAAAAGTTTCAATCAATTTAAGAGGAAGAGAATGGGTTAATCCACAGGGTGAAACCAGATATTTCAATAGTATCCAGGGATGGAGAATCGAAAGATTAGCTCCTGAAGGACCTTCACAAACTCCTCCAGTGCCAACTGCAGAAGCCTTTGCTCCGGCTACCAATTTAAACGAAGACGAACCGGACGATTTACCTTTCTAAAAAAGGATAAATTACAATAATAAAAATTCCAAATTCCAAATCATTAATGTGTATTTGGGATTTGGAATTTTGTTTTTGAAAGTAATTTTTGTGATTTCTTATTCTTACAGTGACAATATTAAGAGAATTGGAATTTGGAATTTAATCTTATTGGAATTAAAAAAAATGTATTACGTATTCAATGACTTATTTTTTCCACCCGTTACAGAAGCCGATGAAGATGGAATTTTAGCCATTGGCGGCGATTTAAATCCGGAGCGGCTGCAGCTGGCATACAAAAGCGGCATTTTTCCTTGGTTTAATGAAGGTGAGCCTATCCTTTGGTGGTCACCCGATCCGAGGATGATTTTGTTTCTGGATGAGTTGATTGTATCTAAAAGCATGCGTAATATCCTGAATAGAAATCAGTTTAAAATAACTTTTAATCAGAACTTTGCAGCAGTAATTTCAAACTGCCAGAAAATAAAACGTGATGGTCAAAACGGAACCTGGATTTCAAATGAAATGATCGATGCGTATTGTAAGTTGAATGAACTAGGGATTGCAAAATCAGTTGAGGTTTGGCAGGATGAGGTTTTGGTTGGAGGTTTATACGGAATTGATTTAGGCCATGTTTTTTGTGGTGAAAGTATGTTTTCGAAAGTGTCAAATGCCTCGAAAGCAGCTTTTATATCTTTAGTAAATAAGTTGAAAAAAGAGAATTATGAATTGTTGGATTGCCAGGTTTATAATCCGCATTTAGAAAGTTTAGGATGTCGCGAAATTGATCGTGAAGAGTTTATGTCTATATTAAAAAGAAAGTAAGATGGGTGCTATTCATATAGTTAAGGAAATTTATATTTATCCGATAAAAAGTCTCGCCGCAATCAGCTGTAAAAGTGCAGTAGCAGAAGAAATGGGTTTTGAAAATGACCGTAGGTGGATGCTGATCGATGCTGAAAATGTGCACATAACTCAAAGAGAATATCCAATTTTGAGTCAGTTTTATCCTCAAATTTCAGAAGGAAAAGTGAATATTACTTTTCAAGATGAAAAACATGAATTCGCAATTAATGAACATTTGGAAAGTATAATAGAATCAAAAGTTTGGGACGATAAAAGCGAAGTTGTCGAAGTTAGCAAATCCACATCAAAATGGTTTAGTGAACAGTTGGGTTTTGATTGTAAATTAGTCAAAATGCTTAAGCCAGGAGATCGTAAGCATGAAAGTTCCAAGCTAAAAGAAACTTTAAATGTTAGTCTGGCTGATGCGTATCCCTACTTATTAATTGGAACAAAAAGTTTGGATTTTTTAAATGAAAAGTTAGAGAATAAAATCAGTATTTTAAGATTTCGTCCAAACATTGTAATAAGCAGTGAAAGCCCTCATGAAGAAGATGATTTTACTACTTTTAAAATTGGTGATGTGGAATTTAAAAACATAAAACCATGTGAAAGATGCATTATGGTGAATAATGATCCTCAGAAAGGAATAGTAAAAAAAGAACCTCTTAAAACACTGAGTACCTACAGAAAAGTTGGAAATTCTGTTTTTTTTGCAACAAACGTGGTAAGTTTAAATTCAGGGATTATTAGTGTGGGAGATGCTGTTATTTTTTAAAAATTCAATTTTGTAAAGCTGTAATTCAAAGTATTAAAAAGTACCAATTCATTTTTTAAAGTTGGTAATTCCAAAATTAATTTTAGCGTTTCATGTGCCATCATTGTTCCGATCATTCCGGGTAAAGTTCCTAAAACTCCGTTGAGGTTGCAATTTGGAACCTCTTTTGGATCAGGCATTTCCGGAAATAGATCCCGCAGGTTTTTGCTTCCTTTATGATTAAATACGGCTACCTGTCCTTCAAATCTTAAAATACTTCCATAAACTAAAGGTTTTTGATGCTCAACACAAGTATCGTTTACCAGATAACGGGTTGCAAAATTATCAGAACCATCTACTACAATATCGTATTGCTGAATAATTTTGGATGCATTCTCAGCTGTTAATTTTTCACAAATTGCTTCAACTGTTATTAAAGGATTCAGTTTTGAAACAACATTTTGGGCAACAACTGCTTTTTCCTTGCCAATTTCAGTTTCGGTATATAAAATCTGTCGATGTAAATTGTGAATTTCAATAGTATCAAAATCCATTATTCCAATATAACCTACGCCAGCTGTTGCTATATATTGTAAGATCGGACAACCCAAACCTCCGGCTCCGATTACCAAAACTTTTGCTTTTTTTAGCTTTTCCTGACCTTCATCTCCAATTTCAGGAAGAATGGTTTGTCGGTTGTAACGTAAAAATTCTTGTATAATGCTCATTTTAATTAAGTCTTAAAGTTGGAAAATCAAAAGTTGGAAAGTCAAGTTGAAAGTCAAATTTGGGTAAAAGAATGTAAAATAACTTGAAATGATCGATAGATGCTTTTAGACTTTATGACTTTCGACTTTCGGACTAAAATTTTTGTCCCAGTCTTTCCACACGGGTTCGTATCCTTTTTGGGTAATGATTTCAGCTATTTCTTTTACTGAACGCTCATCACTAATTTCGAATTGTTCTAGTGATTGCGGATCAACCACATAACCACCTGGATTTGTTTTAGAACCTGCACTCATACTCGTAACGCCAATTGGAATAATATTGTTTCTGAATTTTTCGTTTTCACGAGTAGAAATTGAGATTTCAAGATCTTCATTCCATAAACGATAAGCACAGATTAATTGCGTCAGATCTTTGTCGTCCATAATAAAATTAGGTTCGATAATGCCTTCTGCTGGTCGTAATCTCGGAAATGAAACAGAATATTTGGTCTGCCAATATTTCTTTTGAAGATAATTCAGATGAAGAGCATTAAAAAAACTATCAGTTCTCCAATCTTCCAAACCCAATAAAACCCCCAAACCTATTTTATGAATTCCGGCAGTTCCGATTCTGTCAGGAGTTTCGAGCCTGAAATCAAAATTGGATTTTTTGCCTTTGGTATGGTATTTTTTGTACACTTCCTGATGATAGGTTTCCTGATAAACTAACACAGAATAAACTCCTGCTTCATGCAAACGTTGATATTCTTCGGTAGAAAGGGGCTGAACTTCCACTGAAATAATAGAAAATTGTTCTTTAATTAAATGAATTGCATTCAGAAAATAATTGATATTTACAGTATAATTAGCTTCACCCGTAACCAATAAAACATGATCAAAACCAAGTTTTTTTAAAGCCTCAACTTCGAGTTTTATCTCAGAATCTAAAAGGGTTTTTCGTTTGATTTTATTATCCAGACTAAAACCACAATAGGTACAGATATTTTGGCATTCATTGCTTAAATAAAGCGGTGCATACATTTGAATAGTTTTGCCAAAACGTTTTTTGGTAATTTCATGACATTCTTGTGCCATTTGCTCTAAATAATTTTGTGCAGCAGGAGAAATCAGAATTAAGAAATCATCGAGATTACGCTTGGTTTTTGACAAAGAATATTCTACATCTTTTGATGAGGTTTGATATATTTTACGTTGAATGGTGTCCCAATCATAATTTTCAAAAACAGATTTGAATGTTTTCATTGTGTTGTTTTATTTCACGCAGATTTTGGCAGATTTAGAGCAGATAAAAATGATTTCTATCCAATTACATTCTATTTAAATTTGTGTGTCATTTTTATATTTATTAGCAATTCTTTTAATATCATCCAATATGTTTAGAGTATTGAAATTTACTAATAAACCTATTTTTTTATTAGTGAGTTTTAGATAAGTTGCAATTTGTTTATAATGAATTGGTGCTAAATCTTCAACTGATTTTAATTCTATTATTATTTTGTCTTCCACCAATAAATCAATTCTAAAAGCAACATCTAATATAAGTTCCTCGTATGGAATTGTAATTGCTACTTGCCTTTGAACGCTTAAATCAAGTTTTATTAATTCATAGTGTAATGCGCTTTCATATACAGATTCGAATAATCCAGGACCTAACTTATTATACACTTTAAAAATTGCTCCTCTTATTTTATATGATATTTCGTTTTCTGTCATTATTCTTAAATTTTTAATTTTTTAAAAATAAAGAATTTTCTTTCTTTTATGTCTTGCAGTGTAGAAAAAAATAAAAATCTTTTCAGATAAGCTTAAAATCTGCCAAAATCTGCGTGAAATAATCTCAGTCATATAAAAAAGCCGTTAAGGGACTGGAACCAACCGCATAATTTTGCTGATTGGCAATTTTAGCTTCAAATGCTTTTCTTCCTGCAATTACAGCTTCTTTAAAAGCTTCTGCCATTAATTTTGGATTGCCGGCAACAGCAATTGCAGTATTAACCAAAACCGCATCGGCTCCAATTTCCATTGCTTTCGCAGCATCTGACGGAGCACCAATTCCTGCATCTACAATAACAGGAACATTACTCTGTTCTATAATAATTTCTATAAAATCAATGGTTTTTAAACCTTTGTTACTTCCAATTGGTGAACCTAAAGGCATGACAGCAGCTGTTCCTGCATTTTCCAAATGTTTGCACAAAACCGGATCGGCATGAATATAAGGCAAAACAAAAAAACCAAGCTTAGCCAATTCTTCGGTAGCTTTTAAAGTTTCAATCGGGTCGGGCATCAGGTATTTGGGATCCGGATGAATTTCAAGTTTAACCCAGTTGGTTTCGAGTGCTTCACGTGCCAATTGCGATGCAAAAACCGCTTCTTTAGCATTTCTGGCACCTGATGTATTGGGTAATAAATTAATATTGGGATGTTGTAGATGAGACAAAATTGCATCCGTATCGGTTTCAAGATCAATGCGTTTTAAGGCCACAGTTACCAATTCGCTTTCTGAAGCTAAAATAGCTTCTTCCATCTGCAGGTTAGAACCGAATTTCCCTGTTCCCAAAAATAGTCGGGAAGTAAGGACTTTATCTCCAATTTTAAATAATGACGTTTGCATATAATTTGTCGTTAAGTTGTTGAACCAATTTTTCTTTTTGAAGGCTTTTTGTAATCATTCCGGAAACAGCGATACCGTGAACGCCAGTTTTTACAAGGCTTTCTATATTATCTAAAGTAATTCCGCCAATAGCGTAAACAGGTGTTAAAATGTTTTCGGCTTTCATTTTATTCAGAATTGAAACATAACCTTCGGCACCTAAAATGGGACTTAGTTTTTCTTTTGTTTCAGTAAATTGAAAAGGTCCTAAGCCGATATAATCGCAGCCGTTCTGAGACTGAAAAAGGATATCTTCAAAAGTATTTGCTGTGGCACCGATAATTTTTCCATTACCTAAAATAGACCTGGCTTCCAGAATAGTCATATCGGTTAAACCCAAATGAACTCCATCTGCATCAATATCCTGAGCGAGTAAAACATCATCATTTACAATAAAAGTTGCCAGATATTCTTTGCATAACATTTTTACTGCTTCTGCCAAAACAAATCTTTTTTCAGCAGTTTGATTTTTGAATCGCATTTGTATCCAGTCACAACCTGCGTCCAATGCCTGATGAATGTTGTACAGTTGCTTTTCAACCGTTTCGCCTTGTGAAATATATTGTAATTTGTTAAACATAGTGATAGCCAATTAGTGATGATGAGGAACTTAAATATTTTTCAATGTATAATTTAGCTTCTGAACAAGCGGTTTTTAAGTCATAGCCTAAAGCTAAATTTGCCGCAATTGCTGATGATAAAACACAGCCTGATCCATGTTTAGGCTGAAAATTGACATCAGTGGGTAAGAGTTCCGTAATACTGTTTTTTAGAAATAAATAATCTGTGCCCAAGGCTTCCTCATTATGTCCTCCTTTTAGCAAAATAGCTGTTGCTATTTCATTATTTATCCAGGGTTTGTCAGATACAAAATCCGGAAATAGCATCAGTATTTCATCATAATTTGGCGTTATCAAATCAATCTTGGATAGCACTTCATTAAGTATCAAATCATCGTTTAGTTCAAGAAATTTGAACTTTGTGGATGATTTTAAAACCGGGTCCCAAACGATTTTTGTTGCCGGGGATAATAATTTTATGGATGAAAGAATTCGATTTAAGTAATGTAGGCCTGGAACAATTCCAATTTTGACCGTGCTGATTTCATAGCTTAGGAATAAGGTTTCAATCGAACGTATTACAAAACTAAGATCTGTCCATTGAATTTCATAAAACATATTTTCGGTCTGAATCGTGTTGGCTGTTGTAATGGCAAAACCATTGACCTGATGTTGCTCGAATGTTTTAATATCGGCTAAAACACCAGCACCGCCCGAAGGATCAAAACCGGCTATACTAAGTACGAATGGACGATTTGTTGGCATAATTTGAATTGTTTTGTTGGATGATCATTATTCCATATTGTTCCTAAAAGAGCGATATTGTCAAAACCATTTTGAAGTGTTACTTCAATGTTTCCTGAATGTATTCCGCCTAAGGCCACCATTTTCGAATCAAAATTTGTTCTTTGTTTTATATCTTCCAAAAGATTGGTTTTTGGAAAATAATTTTCTTTTGAAATACTGGCATAAACCGGACTTAAAAAGGCATATTCATAGTCTGATGATAACGAATTGAAATCTTTAATTGAATGGGTTGCTGTTGAGATTATCTTACTTTCAACGTTGTTCACTCTTCCTGTTTTTCTTTCTTTTTCCGAAAAATGGATTCGGTCAATGCCAAAATCATCCGCCAATTGGTGATGACTGTGCAAAACCAATTTAGAACGAAATTCGAGTTTGATCTGATGAACATATTGTGCCATTTCAAATTCAGAAAAATCAGGTTTGCGAATATGAAGCAAAGGCAATCCTTCTTGAAATAAAGAATCAATAATGCTGATTTCATTTGCAACAGTAGAAGGATTTGTAATCACAACCATATCTTTTCTCTTTATTCTTTCTTCTATACTCTTTTTAAATATAAATCTCTTTCCCCTGCTCAATAAACTCTTCTGATTTCTCCTGCATGCCTTTTTCGGCGGCTGCTACATCACGAATTTCCTGAGATATCTTCATAGAGCAGAATTTTGGTCCGCACATCGAGCAGAAATGAGCGACTTTTGCGCCATCAGCAGGAAGAGTTTCATCGTGAAATTCTCTTGCTGTATCTGGGTCTAATGATAGATTAAACTGATCTTCCCAACGGAATTCAAAACGGGCTTTACTTAAGGCATTATCTCGATATTGAGCTCCCGGATGACCTTTTGCCAAATCTGCAGCATGAGCCGAAATTTTATAAGTGATAACGCCGTCTTTAACGTCTTTTTTGTTGGGTAAACCGAGATGTTCCTTTGGTGTCACATAACATAGCATTGCACAGCCGTACCAGCCAATCATTGCGGCTCCAATTGCCGATGTGATATGATCGTAACCTGGTGCAATATCAGTTGTTAATGGCCCAAGAGTGTAAAACGGAGCTTCGTGGCAATGTTCTAATTGCTTCTCCATATTCTCCTTGATCATGTGCATTGGTACGTGTCCCGGACCTTCAATAAAAACCTGAACATCGTGTTTCCAGGCGACTTTTGTCAGTTCTCCTAAAGTTTCCAATTCTGCAAATTGAGCAGCATCGTTGGCATCTGCAATAGAACCCGGACGCAAGCCATCTCCAAGAGAAAAGGCAACATCATACTGTTTCATGATTTCGCAGATCTCCTCGAAATGTGTGTATAAAAAGTTTTCTTTATGATGAAACAAACACCATTTTGCCATAATTGATCCGCCACGCGAAACAATTCCGGTAACGCGATCCGCAGTTAAATGAATGTAACGCAGTAAAACTCCGGCGTGAATCGTAAAATACGAAACACCTTGTTCTGCCTGTTCAATTAACGTGTCACGAAAAACTTCCCAGGTTAAATCTTCTGCAATTCCTTTTACTTTTTCCAAAGCCTGATAAATAGGAACGGTACCAATTGGAACTGGAGAGTTACGGATAATCCATTCTCTGGTTTCGTGAATGTTTTTTCCTGTTGATAAATCCATAATCGTGTCGGCACCCCAGCGGCAGGCCCAAACCGCTTTTTCAACTTCTTCTTCTATGCTGGAAGTCACGGCGCTGTTCCCAATATTAGCATTTATTTTAACTAAAAAGTTACGGCCCACAATCATCGGTTCGCTTTCGGGATGGTTGATGTTGTTTGGAATTATAGCTCTACCGCAGGCAACTTCGCTTCGTACAAATTCAGGTGTGATTTTGCTTTTTGGGGTATTGGCACCAAAACTATGGCCTTGGTGTTGGCATTTCATGGCTTTGGTTTGCTCGTTTATCAGCTCGATTCTTTGGTTTTCACGAATTGCAATATATTCCATTTCTGGGGTGATGATGCCTTGTTTGGCGTAATACAATTGTGTTACGTTTGCACCTTTTTTGGCACGTTTTGGCTGATGTAAGTATTCAAAACGCAGGTGGTTTAAACTTTCGTCTTTTAAACGTGTTTGACCATAATCTGAGCTAATCTCGGTTAGGATTTCGACATCATTTCTATTTAAAATCCATTCTTCTCTTAGTCGTGGAAGTCCTTTTCGAATGTTAATTTCAATGTTAGGATCTGTATAAGCACCAGACGTGTCGTAAATAGTTACAGGTGGATTTTTTTCAATTTCTCCATTAGAAAGTTTGGTATCACTTAAAATTACCTCACGCATGGCTACTTTAATTGGGTGAATTTCGCCGTTTACGTATATTTTCCTGGAGTTTGTAAATGGTGTTCTCGATATTTGTTCTTCGTTTGTCATTGCTGATTTGTTTTGAAGTTGTTATTGTTATTTTGATTGAAATTTTAAATTTATCGTTAATTGGTTTCTGCCAGGGATAGGAGTGTAAAGCCCGTAAAGAAGAAAACCGTAAAAAACAAGGAATAAAAAAGCGACCATCGGAAGCTTTGTTATGACTATGTTTTTGTGGTTGACGACTGCGGACTTGTAACGAATAGCCCGTTTCGTGCAGCCAAATTATCCTCCTTGTGTGGCAGAAATAATTAAAATTTCGTCAGTTTCGGATACGAAGTGCTGGCTCCAGTTTATTTTTGGAACAACGGTATTGTTAATGGCAACGGCGATTCCATTTTGTTTGTTGGGAATTTCGAGATCAAGCAATGACTGAACGCTTAGCGATTTGACATTGAATTGTTTGATTTGTTGGTTGATTTTTAGTTCCATTCCTGTTGAATTTAGTATATAGTTATACTTTAGGAATGGCTACAAAAACGCATAAATGCGCGCAGAAGTCATCTTACTTTTCCCTACGCTAGTATGAACTAGATCAGGTTCAGAGGGTAAAATCTCAGCCTGCTTATTAGCAGACACCCCTAAAGTGTGAAGCAAATATAGATAATTTTTGTTTAAAAGTTTTAAGTTTCAGGTTTCAAGTTGTAAAAAAACTGAAAATTGTCGTTAAATCTGAGACTGAAAAACTGATTTTATTTTGTTCTTTTCCAACAATTTTCGGCGTGATCATTGACCATTCCGGTCGCTTGCATGTGTGCATAAACTACTGTTGAACCCACAAATTTAAAACCTCTTTTTTTTAAATCTTTACTAATTTCGTCGGAAAGGGGAGTGGTGGCAGGAACATCTTTTGAAGTTTTGGGATGGTTTATGATTGGTTTCCCGTTGGTGAATTTCCAGATATAATTGGAGAAACTTCCAAACTCTTCCTGAATTTTTATAAATGCCTGGGCGTTCGAGACAGCAGCTTTTATCTTTAATTTATTTCGGATGATTGCGGAATTCTGCATCAATTCTTCGATTTTGTTTTCAGAATAATTAGCAATTTTTTTATAGTCAAAATGATCAAAAGCATTTCTGAAATTTTCTCTTTTGTTTAAAATGGTGATCCAGCTTAATCCCGCCTGAAAAGTTTCGAGAATCAAAAATTCGAATAGAATGGGGTCATCATAAACCGGAACGCCCCATTCCTCGTCATGGTATATTTTATATAAATCGCTGGAAGTGCACCAGCCACAACGAATTGTTTCCATGATTTTTATTTTAAATGTATAAAAAAACCTCAAACAAAAAGTTTGAGGTTTTAAAAAAGTAGATTTTTTGAAATTATTTTTTTACATATACTTCTATATAAGTAAAAGTTTGTCCTCCTACTGTTTGAGTTTGTTTTAATTTAACCTTATTACCTGAAATTTCAGTTTCATAAGATTCTTCATCCTCTCCTGTAAATTTAATTTTTAGTGTATTTCCATTTTTTGTCCATGTACCATTA
>Ga0247812_10001111_pt1 | contig 15285 bp, 11 predicted proteins | sample UWRJL149409B1_FD_178011 | JGI IMG/M metagenome (GOLD analysis project Ga0247812, IMG submission 178011) | Plant litter microbial communities from Arlington Agricultural Research Station in Wisconsin, United States - UWRJ-L149-409B-1 | ecosystem: Environmental > Terrestrial > Plant litter >...
GGATATCCGAATCATCGTGCTGATGGGCTATCCGGTCATGGCCATGCTGCGCCTGCCAACGCGCCAGTCCGGCGGCAAGGCCAACCTGCACCAGGGCGCCATCGGCGTGGGTGTCGACCTCGCCACCGGCCTGACCTTGCGCGGTACCTGGCTGAACAACATCATCACCAAACACCCCGACACCACCAACGCGGTGGACGGCGTGCAACTGCCCTACTGGGACGGTTTCATGAAGCTCGCGGCCGGTTGCTATGAGCTGTGCGGGCTGGGTTACATCGGTGTGGACATGGTGCTCGACCAGGAAAAGGGTCCGCTGATTCTTGAGCTGAATGCCCGGCCTGGATTGAACATTCAGATTGCCAACGATTGCGGCCTGACGCTGCGCACCCATGCGGTCGAGGCGCGGCTGGAGGACCTGAAGGCCCGCGGTGTGACCGAGACGGTTGAAGAGCGGGTTGCGTTTGTTCAGGAGATGTTTGGGCATATTCCTGGCGTCGAGGGCTGAACCGAAAGCTGTGTGGCGAGGGGATTTATCCCCGTTGGCCAGCGTAGCAGGCCCTTTTTTTTGGGGCCGCTTCGCAGCCCAACGGGGATAAATCCCCTCGCCACAGGTGTCGTTAGCCGCTCCTGAGGTGTCTTTTCCCGACATCCCTCTAGGAGCAATTCCTCGAGGGGACTACAATCGCCACCCCGCCTCGCTGGCTGATCTGCCCCTCCCATGTTGACCTGTTCCGTACACCCGCTGCCCTATTGCGCCAACCCCGCCGAGTACTTCGCGGTGATTCGTCACGCCCCCGGTGCCGTGCTGCTCGACAGTGGCCGGCCCATCGCTGATCGCGGTCGCTATGACCTGCTCAGCGCCTGGCCGCTGGAAGAATTGGCGGTGCGGCCTGACGAAAGCGGCAGCGATTTCCTGCAACGCCTGCGCGACCAGCTGGCACAACTCGGTGAAGCGACTGTCCCTCTGGACCTGCCCTTCGCCGGGGGCCTGATCGGTTACCTCAGTTACGACTTCGGCCGGCACCTGGAAAACCTTCCAAGCCAGGCGCAGGACGACCTGAATCTGCCCGACGCGCGTTTTGGTGTGTACGCATGGGCGCTGATCAGTGACCACGATTGCGCGACCAGTCAGCTGGTGTTTCACCCGAAACTGGACGAGACCGAGCGCCAACGGCTGATCACACTGTTCAGCCAGCCTGCGGCTCATGCCGTCGAGCCATTCAAGCTAAACGGCCCGATGAGCGCCGACCTGAGTGCTGATGAATATCGCCAGGCGCTGGCGCGCATCCAGCACTACATCCAGGCCGGTGACTGCTATCAGGTCAACTTCGCCCAGCGGTTCCGGGCACAGTGCTCAGGTGATCCATGGGCGGCGTACTGCGCGTTACGCGCGGCCTGTCCGACGCCTTTTTCCGGGTTCCAGAGCCTGCCCGACGGCGGTGCGGTCCTCAGTCTGTCCCCAGAACGCTTCGTTAAAGTCAGTGAACGCCAGGTTGAAACCCGCCCGATCAAAGGCACCCGACCACGGGGCCTGACTGCCGCTGAAGACGCGGCGAATGCCGCCGAGCTACTGGCCAGCCCCAAGGACCGGGCAGAGAACCTGATGATCGTCGACCTGCTACGCAACGACCTCGGACGGACCTGTCGCATCGGTTCGGTGCGGGTGCCGGAGTTGTTCAGCCTGGAAAGCTACCCGAACGTGCACCACCTGGTGAGCAGCGTCACCGGTGATCTGGCGGACGATCGGGATGCGCTGGACTTGATTGCCGGCAGCTTTCCCGGCGGCTCGATCACCGGCGCGCCGAAAATTCGCGCGATGCAGATCATCGACGAGCTGGAGCCCACCCGGCGCGGGTTGTACTGCGGTTCTTTGTTGTACCTGGACGTGCGTGGCGAGATGGACAGCTCCATCGCGATTCGCAGTTTGTTGGTCAAGGATGGACAGGTATGTTGCTGGGGCGGTGGCGGGATCGTCGCGGATTCGCAGTGGGAAGCGGAGTATCAGGAGTCGATTACCAAGGTGAAGGTACTGCTCGACACCCTGCAAAACCTCTAGCTTTCCTGATCGTTCCCACGCAGAGCGTGGGAACGATCAGCGGCCGTAATTACAGGCTGAGCGCCCGATTGGAAGCCTTGATAAATTCCTGCTTCAGCTCTTCAAAGGTATGCACCGCCGGGAACTGCGGGAACTCGCGAATCACGTTGTCCGGCGCATGGAACAGAATCCCCGCATCCGCCTCACCCAGCATGGTGGTGTCGTTGTACGAATCCCCCGCCGCGATCACACGATAGTAGAGACTCTTGAAGGCCAGGACCGACTGGCGCTTGGGGTCTCTCTGACGCAACTGGTAGCTCGTCACCCGACCGGTATCGTCGGTAATCAAACGATGACAGAGCAAGGTCGGGAAGCCCAATTGACGCATCAGCGGCTGGGAGAACTCGTAAAACGTATCCGACAGAATCACCACCTGAAAGCGTTCACGCAGCCAGTTGACGAACTCGACGGCGCCGTCCAGCGGCTTGAGCGTGGCGATCACTTCCTGGATATCGGCAAGCTTGAGGCCGTGCTCGTCGAGAATCCGCAAGCGCTGCTTCATCAGCACGTCGTAGTCGGGAATGTCCCGGGTAGTGGCCTTGAGGGATTCAATCCCGGTTTTTTCGGCGAAGGCGATCCAGATTTCCGGGACCAATACACCTTCAAGATCCAGACAGGCAATTTCCACAAGACACTCCCATTTGTATTGTTTATTGAGTCGAGCGAGTAAAAAGACTGCCGAACTCTAGCGACTCGCACGGGCCGGCGCAACGCAGAGGGCGCGCCAGCGACTGCAGGATTTTGTTACCATCTGGCCCATATAGAGCGCCCAGCGCCACCGACCTGTAGGAAGCCGCCCTGATGAGCCCATCGTTCGATGTCGTGGAACTCGCCACGACCTATGCCAATAAATCTGCACAGGACATCCTGAAACTCGCGTTCGCCGAGTTTGGCGATGACCTGTGGATATCTTTCAGCGGTGCCGAAGACGTGGTGCTGGTGGACATGGCCTGGAAGCTGAACAAGAACGTCAAAGTGTTCAGCCTCGACACCGGCCGCTTGCACCCCGAGACCTACCGTTTTATCGATCAGGTGCGTGAGCACTACAAGATCGACATCGAGCTGGTCTCGCCGGACTACACGAAACTTGAACCGTTCGTGAAGGAAAAAGGCCTGTTCAGCTTCTACAAGGATGGCCACGGCGAATGCTGCGGCATCCGCAAGATCGAGCCGCTGCGGCGCAAACTGTCTGGCGTGACCGCCTGGGCGACCGGCCAGCGTCGCGATCAGAGCCCTGGCACCCGCAGCGCTGTCGCCGTGATGGAAATCGATACCGCGTTCTCCACCCCGGAACGCACCCTGTACAAATTCAACCCGCTGGCGCAAATGACCAGCGAAGAGATCTGGGGCTACATCCGCATGCTTGAGCTGCCATACAACAGCCTGCATGAACGCGGCTTTATCAGCATCGGCTGCGAACCCTGCACCCGCCCGGTCCTGCCGAACCAGCACGAGCGAGAAGGTCGCTGGTGGTGGGAAGAAGCGACGCAGAAAGAATGCGGATTGCATGCCGGTAACATCATCAGCAAGTCCAAGGCGTAATCTGCGAACCCTGCGAGACTGAAAATGTGTACACACGAATGTCACCATCGGTGCCATTTATGTGTGCACTTTTTGTTTTAGCGCCCTGAAAAGTTACATCCCTCCTGGCTAACCTCCTCCACAACCTTTTCTCTTCCCCCGCACCGCAAAAATAAATACCTGTTCAATCGGTCAATTTATTTCTCTTTAATTTCCTGCATTTATCGAAAACAGATAACAAAACGAAATTACAACTACGTTTGATAGATCGCTAACTGGCATAGATCTGGCTTGAGTGCATACATGTTTTGTATACAACACAAATCAAAACATACACACACTTTAGATCCGCACGCCTGAAGCGCCCTATCCCGTACAGGCTGCAGATGCCCCGTAACCAATGATGCTTATCGCCCGCGACGAAGATTTGTCGAGCCAACGCTCAAGCACAGTCATCGCGACGCCAAGCTTCAGGAGCCTGCCGGAATGCGTACTAGCCTCTTAAACAAGAACATCGCGCTGGATCTACCCTCCTCTCACCCCACTACCGTTCCCCACGATCAGACGTTTCAGGACCCGGTCGTGCTAAGCCCGCGCTTGCACAACAAGGACCTCGCCCCGACCAAGGCCGAAGGTCGACGCTGGGGTCGCTACAGTATTTTCGCCCTGTGGACCAATGACGTGCACAACATTGCCAACTATTCCTTCGCCATCGGGCTGTATGCATTGGGGCTGGGCGGCTGGCAGATTTTGTTGTCCCTGGGTATCGGCGCGGCGCTTGTGTACAGCTTCATGAACCTCTCCGGCTACATGGGCCAGAAAACCGGTGTGCCGTTTCCGGTGATCAGCCGCATCAGTTTCGGCATTCACGGGGCGCAGATTCCTGCATTGATCCGCGCCGTTATCGCCATCGCCTGGTTCGGAATTCAGACGTACCTGGCGTCGGTGGTCTTGCGTGTGTTGCTGACCGCCGTACACCCTGGCTTCGCCGACTACGATCACAACCTGTTCCTCGGCCTCTCGAGTCTGGGCTGGGTGTGCTTCGTCGCGATCTGGTTGGTACAACTGGGCATTCTGGCTTACGGCATGGAGATGGTTCGACGCTACGAGGCGTTCGCCGGGCCAGTGATTCTGCTGACGGTCGCAGCGCTGGCGGCGTGGATGTACACCCAGGCCGACGCGACCATTGCCTGGTCCATCCGCGAGCCTCTGACCGGCAGCGAGATGTGGCGCAACATCTTCGCCGGCGGTGCACTGTGGCTGGCCATCTACGGCACGCTGATCCTCAACTTCTGCGACTTCGCCCGCTCCTCGCCCTGCCGCAAGACCATCAAGGTAGGAAACTTCTGGGGATTGCCGGTGAATATTCTGGTGTTCGCGGCCATCACCGTCCTGCTCTGCGGCGCGCAATTCCAAATCAATGGCCGGATCATCGAAAGCCCGACCGAGATCATCGCCTCAATCCCCAACACCTTCTTCCTGGTGCTCGGCTGCCTGGCGTTCCTGATCGTGACCGTGGCGGTCAACATCATGGCCAACTTCGTGGCCCCGGCGTTCGTGCTGAGCAACCTGGCACCTAAATACCTGACCTTTCGCCGTGCCGGATTGATCAGCGCGACCATCGCCGTGCTGATCATGCCGTGGAACCTCTATAACAGCCCGCTGGTGATCGTGTACTTCCTCTCTGGCCTGGGCGCCCTGCTCGGCCCGCTGTACGGGGTGATCATGGTCGACTACTGGCTTGTACGAAAAGGTCAGGTCAACGTGCCGCAGTTGTACAGCGAAGACCCCAACGGCGCTTATTACTACAGCCGCGGCGTCAATTTACGCGCGGTCGCGGCGTTTATTCCTGCGGCACTGATCGCCATCGTGCTGGCGCTGGTACCGGGATTCCACAGCGTGTCGCCCTTCTCCTGGCTGATCGGTGCCGGGATCGCCGGAATGCTCTACCTGATCATCGCCAAACGTCAGCCTCATTACGCCGACGTCAGTGGTGAATCCATCGCGGTCGACAACGCCAGCCACTAAATCCCCGGCGGCCCGACAGCCTCGGGCCGCAGAACTGCCCCGCTTTAAGGACTTCTCATGCGAATTCTCGTGGTCAACGTCAACACTACCGAATCCATCACCCAGGCCATTGCGCGCTCGGCGCAGTCCGTGGCCGCGCCGGGTACTGAAATCATCGGCCTGACCCCGTTTTTCGGTGCCGACTCGGTCGAGGGCAATTTCGAGAGTTACCTCGCAGCCATCGCTGTCATGGATCGGGTGATGTCCTACGACGAACCCTTCGATGCAGTGATCCAGGCCGGTTACGGCGAGCACGGTCGCGAAGGGTTGCAGGAATTGCTCAACGTTCCGGTGGTGGACATTACCGACGCGGCGGCGAGTACTGCGATGTTCCTCGGCCATGCCTATTCGGTGGTCACCACCCTCGACCGCACCGTGCCGCTGATCGAGGATCGGTTGAAACTGTCGGGGCTCTGGGACCGCTGCGCGTCCGTGCGGGCCAGTGGTTTGGCGGTCCTGGAGCTGGAGCACGAACCGCAACGGGCGCTGGAAGCTATCGTGCATCAGGCCGAATTGGCGGTCACTCAAGACAAGGCTGAAGTGATCTGCCTGGGCTGCGGCGGCATGGCCGGGCTGGATGAGCAGATTCGCCGACGCACCGGCGTGCCCGTGATTGATGGCGTGACGGCGGCGGTGACCATTGCCGAATCTTTGGTGCGATTGGGGTTGTCGACGTCGAAGGTGCGGACTTATGCCACGCCGCGGCCGAAAAACATCATAGGCTGGCCGGGGCGGTTTGCTCGGTAGACCGCGTGATCGTTCATCGCGGGCAAGCAGGTTTTACGTCGTTCACATAATCGTCGTTCGACACAAAAACCTGTGGGAGCGTGGCTTGCCCGCGATGGCCTCACCTCGGTCCCAAGCCTTGCTCAAACCGCACTAAACTGCTGCCCCAACCCCTGCTCCGCAAACTGCGCGATCACAAAATCGACAAACGCCCGGGTCTTGCCCGGTAGCAGTTTGTGCTCCGCGTAATAGATAGAGATATTGCCATCATCGACGTACCAATCCGGCAACACCCGCCGCAAGGTGCCTGCCTCCAGGTACCCGATGGCAAACGGCATGCTCACCAGGGCGATGCCCAGTCCCTGGGTCGCCGTGGCGCATGCGGCCTCCGAATCGCTCATCGTCATTCGCGCCTTGAGCGTCAGCGGGCTGTGTTGCTGGGTGCGACTGGTCAACTGCCATGAGCGCACGCGACCTGTTTGCGGTGAACGAATCAGGATGCCTTCGTGCTGTTCAAGATCATCAGGCTCGCCAATCAATTCATGCGCATCCAGGTAGTCGGCAGAGGCCACCAGCACCCGATGGGCCGGGGTCAGCTTACGCGCCACCACACCCTGCGGCAGCTCGAAGCCGCCACCTATTGCCGCATCGAATCCCTGGCCGATCAGATCGACCTGACGGTTATCGAAATGCCAGTCCGGATTAATCGCCGGAAAGCGCCGCAAAAACTCACCCAGCATCGGCACGATGTACAGCCGACCGAACACGGTGCCCATGCTGACTTTCAGCGTGCCGGCCGGGCGTCCTTCGGCACTGGCAAGATTGGCGACGGCGTTCTGGATGGTGTGCAAACTGGCGCTGACTTCGCCGAGAAAAAGATGACCGGCCTCGGTCAATGTCAGGCTTCGGGTGCTGCGCTGAAACAACCGCACACCCAGCCGCGCCTCAAGCTTGGCGACACTTTTGCCCACTGCCGCCGGGGTCAGGCTCAAGCGTCGAGCGGCTTCGGCAAAGCTGCCGACCTCGGCGCTGCGCACGAAGCATTCGATACTGCTGAAGGTTTCCATAAGCACCACTATAAACTTCTGGTTTACACAGACTATCGCAATTACCGTCTACTCAGACTGTAATCAAGAATCGATACTAGGCTCCATCAACCGAGGCATCTCGCCTCGGGACTTTGGAGATCGACATGACTACTCAGAACCTCAGCGGCAAAGTGGCGTTGATTCAAGGCGGGTCTCGCGGCATCGGCGCAGCCATCGTCAAACGCCTGGCCGCTGAAGGCGCGACCGTTGCCTTCACTTACGTAAGCTCCACCGCAAAAGCCGAAGAATTGCAAAACAGCCTCACGGCCAACGGCGGCAAGGCCCTGGCCATCAAAGCCGACAGCGCCGATGCCGACGCCATTCGCAGCGCTGTCGACCAGACCGTCAAAGCCTTTGGCCGCCTGGACATTCTGGTCAACAACGCCGGCGTGCTGGCAGTTGCGCCGCTGGAAGATTTCAAACTTGAAGACTTCGACCAAACCCTGGCCATCAACGTGCGCAGCGTGTTCATTGCCACCCAGGCCGCCGCCAAACACATGACCGAAGGCGGTCGCATCATCAATATCGGCAGCACCAACGCCGACCGCATGCCCTTCGCCGGTGGCGGTCCCTACGCGATGAGCAAATCGGCACTGGTCGGACTGACCAAAGGCCTGGCGCGCGACCTCGGTCCACGGGGCATCACCATCAATAACGTGCAACCAGGCCCTGTGGACACCGACATGAATCCAGCCAGCGGCGACTTCGCTGAAAGCCTGATCCCGTTGATGGCGGTGGGCCGTTACGGCAAAGCGGATGAAATCGCCAGTTTCGTCGCTTACCTGGTGGGACCTGAAGCGGGCTACATCACCGGTGCCAGCCTGACCATCGACGGTGGTTTCGGCGCCTGATACAGGTCGGTCAAAGGCAAATCAAATGTGGGAGCGAGCTTTGCTTCCACAATTGATTGGACATCAAGCCCACTCAAGCGCCGGCAAACCACAGTCGGCGGGTCTGAAAGCCTTCAACGTACGAAGAATCCCGTCGGCGTGTGCGTATTTTTCATCGGCCATCGCCGCATCCGGAATCGCAATGGCGCTCATCCCCGCCGCTTTCGCCGCGGTGACACCGAAGGGCGAATCCTCGAACACCAGGCAATCCTCCGGTGCGACCCCCAAGCGGCGCGCCGCGGTCAGGAAAATGTCCGGCGCCGGTTTGGCTGCGCCGACTTCCGGGTCATCGGCCGTCACGATGAAATCGAACAGTTCAAACCAGTCACGGTGTAGCGTGGTTTTCTGGCCAAACGACTGACGCGAAGAGCTGGTGCCCACCGCGATAGGAATGTTGTTGGCCTTCAAATGCCGAACCAGTTCCTGTGCACCCGGCATCGCCAGCGCGGTCGGAAAACGCTCGCGCATCAGCGGCTCGCGAATCTTTAGAAACTCTTCGGCGGTAATCGGCAGATCGATCGCCTCGACCACATAACGCGCCAGATCACCCGCGCCACGGCCAATGATGTTCTGTTTGACGCTCCAATCGAAAGTACGGCCATAACGCTGGGCGATGATGGACGTGACTTCGGTGTAAATACCCTCGGTGTCCAGCAGCAAGCCGTCCATATCGAAAATTACGGCCTTGATCGGGCCGATGTCGTTCAGCGGTGCATTCATCGCATCTGATCCGTTTTCAATGACATCCCAATGCGGCAAACGTACGGCCGGATCCGGATTTGATTAAAGGGTTCAGCAGCATATCGAGCGCGGGCGGCATAGGGCAACGAACAATGACAGGCGGGGGAAAATTCACTCACCACGTTGACGACGTCATTTGGCGATTTCCCCTACAGCACCCGTCTCTTTCCCCGACTTCTTTCCTCCCGCATCCCACGCAAAGTCTCGCGAAATTTAATCAGTAGGCGCGAGAGGCTGCGAATGTTCGATCCTGACAAGGTTTTGGCCTTGAACAACGCCATCGGGCTGCTGGTCGTTGCCGCCATGAACCCTGCGCAACCCGACGTCGAAGCGCTGATCGCTGACTTTCGACTTTGCCTCAACAACTACGAGTCCTGGGCGGAAAGTTACTGGACAGGCTCTGCGCTAGAGGTCGAGCAAGTCTTCACGGTGGGTGAAGAGCACCAGCTCAGCGCACCGACTCATTCGACGGTCAGTTCTACCGTCGCCACCTGCCCCGCAAGCGGTCCTTTGACGCTGGTGCACCGGTTCGAAACCGCGCACTTCGTCCCGATCGGCAATACGCCGTTGACGCTCGAACTGATAACCCAGGGGCGAGACGGTGAGATCCGCCATGGCGCGCCGACTCACCACACCATCGGCCCCAGCGGCATCCTCGAAATACCTGAATGCTCGCGCGGCGAGCGTTACCGCATCACTTTTTTCCCGAACGTTTCCGCGCAACACGTCAAAGCACTTTATGCCTCCTATCAAAACGTCATCAGCGATCTGGAAGGTTGGCTGCGCAACGAATGGACAGCCGAGTTCGCGCCTTTGTGGGCTGGGTTTTCCGAAGGGGGTTTCAGCCAGCGTTACGGCATGCTGCAACAGGCCGACTGGCGCGGTTTCGAGCAGTCGCTGTTCGGTTTATGGGATGGCGTGAAGCAGGTTTATGGCTTGATCGCCGACCTGCAAACCAACAGTGAGAAGCTGCTCAAATACCTGACCGAGGGCGAGCTCGACACCCTGCTCAACGCCTCTGCAGACGCCATCGCCAGCCTGTTGTTGATGCTGAGTGACGAGCCGTTGATGTTCATTCATCTCGCCGCGTTCACCAGTTGGCTGAGGATGCTGCCGCCGCAATACATCGCCGAAGTCGTCGCGCAAATTCGCACCGAACTATTGATTGGCTTCCTGCTGACCTGTTTAACAGGCCCGGCAGGTTTAAACGTCGGCATCAGCAGCAAAGTGCTGGGCAAGGTCGAGTCGCCACGCGCCAGGCAATGGCTGGCAGCGGCCAGTCTGCGACTGGCGGAACTCACTAATCGGTCCGACCTGAGTGCTCACGCAGGCGCACTCAAACCCTTGATGGTCACTGCGCGAAATGTCCCATTGAAGCCCGCTGCTTCGGTGCCGCTAACGATTCGGGCCGCCGACTCAAAGGTTGTTCGGGTGGACAATCCGTTAGTCATCGCCCGCCACACCTCCGTCGCAAAAACCCGATTAAGCAAACAAGAACGCCAGGACGACGCGCCCGACCAAGCGAAGAATCCCAATGGTGACAGCGCTGATTGCGGGCCGCTGACGTGCACCAACGGCTGCCCCGTGTCGATGGTCACGGGCGAAGAGTTGCTCACGCTGATCGATGGTTCGCTAGACGGGATTTTGCCGTTCGACTTCACCCGGCTCTATCGCACCAGCGCAGCAGACATCGATTGCGGGCTCGGCTTCGGCTGGAGTCATTCCCTGTCTCATTCGCTGCACATCGATGCAGACCAGGTCATCTGGACCGACCACGAAAATCGGCGCACGACGTTTCCCCTGCCAACTGCCGAACGTCCGGCGATTCACAACAGCCTGTCCCGTGCCGCCATTTACAAAGGGGACGATTCGCAGGAACTGATCCTCGCCCTGGCCGGAGAGACCGCACGTTTTTTCCACTTCCGTGCAGGGCAATTGGCGACGATCAGCGATGCCTATGGCAACCGTCTGACGGTGCAGCGCGATTTCGCGAACAGAATCGAACGCCTGGACAATGGTGCCGGCCGCTCACTGCGGTTGCGCTGGGATCGTCGACACCTGGTCGCCGTCGACTATCAGAGTTTTCATCCGGCCCCCACGCTGCAAGACGCGTGGAGCACTGAGCAAGTCCTTGCGACCTACCGCTACGACGCCTGTCATCGCCTGGTAGCGGCAAACAACGCGGCCGACGAAAGCGAGCGGTACGACTACGACGACCAGAACGTCATTCTTCAACGGCAATTGGCCGGTGGGGCAAGTTTCTTTTGGGAGTGGGAAAGATCCGGCAAGGCGGCGCGATGCATCAGGCATTGGGCGAGCTTTTCCCAGATGGACACGCGTTACCTCTGGGACGACCACGGCGAGGTGGTGGTTAAGAACGCCGATGGTAGCGAAGAGGCTTACCGGCATGACGAACAGGCTCGTCTGATACGCCGCGTTGAAGCCGATGGCGGCGAGCATCTGAACACCTATGACAGCAAAGGACTGCTGACGGCTGAACAGACGCCACTCGGCGCGATAACCGAATACCGCTATGACGAAGCCGGACGGCTGATTGCTCATATTCCCCCTGAGGACGAACCCACTTCCTACGAATACCGGAACGGCTTCCTGCACGCACGCCATCGCGCCAACGCGGTCTGGACGTATCAGCGCAATGCTCAGGGTGATGTGACCCGGGCGACCGACCCCGAGGGCCACTCCACCTATTACCACTACGACATAAAGGGACAGTTGTTGTTGATCCGCTACCCGGACAGCAGCGGCCATACCTTTGTACGAAATGCCTTGGGGCAACTGGTTGAAGAGACCTTGCCAACGGGAGGCCAACGACGCTTTTCCTACGACTGCCTGGGGCGTCGGATTACCCATCAGGACGAACACGGTGGCGTCACCCGGTATGAATGGGACGCAGTAGGACGTCTGCTGCAAACCACCTTCCCCTCGGGTGCCAGCCGCGCTTTCACCTACAACGCGTACGGCAAGATCACCGGGGAACGTTGCGAGCTGGGCCGCGTCACGCGTTTTGAGTACGCCGCGGACTTGCATCTGGTCAGTCGCCGGATCAATCCCGACGGATCGCAGCTGAAGTACCGCTACGACAATGCGCGACTGCTGCTGACCGAGATCGAAAACGAATCCGGCGAAAAGTATCAGCTGGACTACTGGCCTGGCGGATTGATCCGACAGGAAACCGGGTTCGATGGTCGACGTACCGCTTATGCCTATGACTTGAGTGGGCACTTGCTGCAGAAAACCGAGTTCGGCGATGACGACTCGCGATTAGTGACCGGCTACCACCGCAATTCCGCTGGCCGGCTACTGGTCAAGACGTTGCCGGACGGGAAAAAAGTCGAGTACCACTACGATGCGCTCGGCCGCCTGACCCGTGTCGACGACAACAACGATCACCCGCTGGAATTCGAGTACGACGAACAGGATCGCCTGGTCACCGAGCATCAGGGCTGGGGCACGTTGCGTTACCGCTACAACGCCTGCGGCCAGCTCGATCACATGCGCCTGCCGGACCACAGCAAACTCGACTTTCATCTTGCCCAGGGTGGCGCACTTGCAGCCATCGATCTCAATGGATCACGGTTGTCGTCCCACGCATTTATTGCCGGGCGTGAACGGCAGCGCCAGCAAGGTTTGCTCAGCAGCGATTACGCGTACGACGACCAAGGTCGGTTGACCGCTCACGCTATCGGCCAGCCGTTACGCCCTCTTTACCGCCGAGATTATTCCTACAGCGCAAACGGCAATCTCGACAGCATTGCTGACACCCGAAACGGCAAGCGCAGCTATCAACACGACTTCCTTGACCGCCTGATCCGCGTCCACCACTCCCGCGAGCACCAACCGGAAAGCTTCGTTCACGACCCGGCAGGCAACCTGCTGATGCTGGATCGTCCAGGGCCGATCACGGTCAAAAACCACCGACTGCTCAAACAAGGCAATCGCCAATACACCTACGACGCCTTCGGGAATTTGATCCGCAAGCGCCGGGGTACTGCGCCGGCACTGGTGACCGAGTACCGCTACGACTGCCAGCATCGACTGATCGGCATCACCCTGCCCAATGGCACGCAGGCCACCTATCGATACGATGCCTTTGGCCGCCGGATCAGCAAGACCGTCGATGGCAACACCACCGAATTCTTCTGGCAAGGCGACAACCTCGTCGCCGAAAGCAGCGCCGAGCATTACCGCAGCTACGTCTACGAACCCGGCACCTTCCGGCCATTGGCGATGCTCGATGGCAAAGGCCCGCGCAAAGCCTGCCCGTATTACTACCAACTCGACCACCTCGGCACCCCGCAGGAACTGACCGACTACAGCGGCGAAATCGTCTGGGCCGCCCAATACACAGCCTACGGCCGCCTGACCCGACTGAACCGCGATACCCATCAGGTTCTCGATCAACCGCTGAGGTTTCAGGGCCAGTATTTCGACGCCGAAACCGGCCTGCACTACAACCGGCATCGCTACTACAATCCGGATGTCGGGCGATACCTGACACCGGACCCGAAACGGTTGGCGGGTGGGCTTAACGGGTATCAGTACACAAGGAATCCGACGGGTTGGGTTGATCCGCTGGGGTTGAATGAGTGTCCCGGGCGGGATGGGTGTAAGAAGCCTTCGTTTGGGGATGAGGATCCGGCTGGGAAGGTTGGGGTTGATGAGGGGGCGGTTAAGGTTCCGTCACCTAAGGAAGAAGGCGATTATCTTTATCGGGGGGATCAACGAGAACCATATGAAATATTTGAGAACGGATTCAAAAGTAAAGGTAAAAGTAACGACCTGCTTCTTCACTCTATAGACAGTGATTTCCCTCCTAGCAACTTCATTAGCACCTCGCCGTCCCGCCAAGTCGGGAAGAATTTCGCGACCAGTTTCAATACGGAAATCGGATATCTTTACACGCTCCAAAAAATCCCTGGCTATGATCTTAAGAAAGAACTTGGCGCACTGTATGATTTCGGAGCAGAAAATGAAATAGCTATAAAAGGCAAAATAAATAAAGAGGACGTGCTGGGCGCCACGCTGATTCTTGATAATGGTAAAGAGTTTGGTTACTCGATCCCTAACCCTAATAGGAAGATAAGAAATTGATTTCTGAAACTGAAATAATTATTAGCATAGACGGAAAAAGAGAGACCGCCAAAATAACGTGCGACAAAAAAACAGTCACGTTAAGTCTCATCATGAAAAACGGAAAAATTGAAACGTGCCAGGATGTTAATTTTTATAAATGCTTTGGCGATTTAAGACAAAAGAACTCACACATTCAGTTCCTATGCAAAGGAGCAAAGGTCAATGTGCACCCTTCAAGCATGGGCTCACAAATGTCTCTTGGACTGAAAGCATATGAGTTGCAGATGGGAAAAGCGCCCAGCCTCGATGATTTAGTCTTTATATTTGACTTTGAAGACGAAAACTTAACGAACGATCCAGACGAGCAGCGGGGTTATTACTTACAATGGATAAACTCAAAAAAAACATAGATGCTTTTAAATAATATCTATACTAACCCGCGTACCACTCACCCACTGTGGTATTAACCATGCCGCCAAGTACTGCAGAGCTCTGCAATGAAAACTATAAATATAGCTTTATTAGTCAATGAAAAATTAGAAACCGCGTCACTGATATGCGATTCAAAAAAACGCACAATCGCTTTTTCACTGCCGAACGCCTTAGGCAAAATATACAGCGCTGAGGATCTCTATGCGTGCCTTGGCCTATTACGAGCCGATTTCCCCAATATAAAATTCCTCTGCAAAGGCGCCAAACTCAACGTTCATCCATCCCGCATGTCGTCACAAATGTCTGCGGGAAATTTAGCTTATGAAATGACTATCGGGAGATCCGCTGGCAATGAAGACATAGTAAACATTTTTGATTACGAAGATACTGACATCACAAACAACATTGAAGATCAACGAACATTCTACAGACAATGGATTGAATCGCTATCCAAATAACACCAAAATCGACACTTGGCATTCTATAAAAAAGCGCCAGCCTGTCACATTACTTTGCGACTAATGAACATCTCAGTTGCGCGTAACACTTAGCACCAAGACAATTCATGGACATCCCATTTCAGCGAATAAACTCAGAAAAGTAACAAAATGATTGACTTGAAATTTATCCG
>Ga0247812_10001112_pt1 | contig 15278 bp, 11 predicted proteins | sample UWRJL149409B1_FD_178011 | JGI IMG/M metagenome (GOLD analysis project Ga0247812, IMG submission 178011) | Plant litter microbial communities from Arlington Agricultural Research Station in Wisconsin, United States - UWRJ-L149-409B-1 | ecosystem: Environmental > Terrestrial > Plant litter >...
TTTGTCCCAAAAATGATTACTATTGTCAATAACGTACTTTTGCTGCGAAATTGCATAACTAGAAAATAGGACTGCCAAAATCACAAAAAAAGGTTTGAAAACGATTGAAATTTGATTATTATTCATAGTTGAGTCTATTTTTAACAAATTTTTACGTAAAAGTACGTAAAAAAAAGATTTAAATAAATGCGATTGTTGTACTTTTGCCTTTCTATTTAACAAAAAGTATATTCACTCATATTATGGATAGGTTTTCATTTTTAAATGCAGCGCATACAGAGTTTTTCGCACAATTATATGATCAGTATTTAGTAAACCCAGATAGCGTTGAGCCAAGCTGGAGAAGTTTTTTTCAAGGTTTCGACTTTGGACAAACGACTTATAATGACGAAAATCCAGTTCAACGAATTGTTGAATATGTGACTAGCGACAATCAGGATTGCAGTTTAGTTTCTGACAAACTACAAAAAGAATTCAATGTACTAAAGTTAATCGATGCTTATCGCACACGCGGACACTTGTTTACAAAAACAAATCCGGTTCGTGATCGCAGAACATCTTCTCCAACATTAGACATCGAAAATTTCGGATTAACAACTGCTGATCTTTCTACAGTTTTTGATGCTGGACAAGCTATCGGAGTAGGACCTTCTACTTTGCAAGACATTGTTACGCGTCTTAAATCTATTTACTGCCAACATATTGGTATTGAATATATGTATATCAGAAATCCTGGCGTTGTAAAATGGATTCAGGATAAACTGGCTGTAAATGTTAACCAGCCTAATTTCTCTTCTGAAGAAAAGAAAACTATCTTAAACAAATTAAATCAGGCAGTTTCTTTCGAGAACTTCCTGCACACTAAATATGTAGGTCAAAAACGATTTTCATTAGAAGGTGGAGAATCTATCATTCCTGCTTTGGATGCTTTGATCGAACAGGCTGCTGAAAAAGGTGTTGAACAATTCGTAATGGGAATGGCTCACCGTGGCCGTTTGAACGTTTTGGCAAACATCTTCGGAAAATCTACTCAGGATATTTTTGGTGAGTTTGACGGTAAAGATTATGATCAGGAATATTTTGATGGTGATGTAAAATACCATTTAGGTCTTACTGCCGACAAAAAAACAAGAACAGGAAAAAACATCAATATCAATTTAGCACCAAACCCTTCTCACTTAGAAACGGTTGGAGCTGTAATTGAAGGAATTACAAGAGCAAAACAAGATAAATATTTTCCAAACGATTTCTCAAAAGTATTGCCAATTGCCGTTCACGGAGATGCTGCAATCGCAGGTCAGGGTATTTTATACGAAATCATTCAAATGGCATTGCTTGACGGTTACAAAACCGGAGGAACAATTCATATCGTAATCAACAATCAGGTTGGTTTTACAACTAACTATCTAGATGCGCGTTCGTCTACTTATTGTACAGATGTTGCTAAAGTAACGCTTTCACCAGTATTACACGTAAATGCTGATGATGCTGAAGCTGTTGTACACGCAGTATCTTTTGCATTAGATTACAGAATGCAATTTGGACGTGACGTATTTATCGACTTATTAGGATACAGAAAATACGGTCATAACGAAGGTGATGAGCCTCGTTTTACACAACCTGTATTATATAAAATCATCGCAAAACATAAAAATCCAAGAGATATTTATGCTGAAAAATTATTGTCAGACGGCGTAATCGATGCATCTTATGTAAACGCTTTAGAAAAAGAATACAAATCTACTATGGAGGAGAATTTACAAGCTTCTCGTAAAAAAGATTTGACTATTATAACGCCATTCATGAAAAACGAATGGGATGGATTTGTTCAGGTAACAGACACTCAAATGCTTGAAAAAGTTGACACTACTTTTGATAAAAAAGGATTGGATTCTATCATCAATACAATTTCAACATTACCAGCGGACAAAAAATTCATCAGTAAAATAACTAAAATTGTTACGGACAGAAAAACCGTATACGACAATAATACTATTGATTGGGGAACTGCAGAAGCATTGGCTTACGGCTCACTTTTGACTGAAGGATTTGATATTCGTATTTCAGGTCAGGACGTAGAGCGTGGTACATTCTCTCACCGTCACGCTGTTGTTAAAGTAGAAGATTCTGAAGAAGAAGTAATCTTACTGGATAGCATTGAAAACAAAAAAGGAAAATTCGGCGTATTCAATTCACTTTTATCTGAATATGGTGTTCTTGGTTTTGATTATGGATATGCATTAGCTAATCCAAACGCTTTGACTATTTGGGAAGCTCAATTTGGAGATTTCTCTAATGGTGCTCAAATCATGATTGACCAGTATATTTCATGTGGTGAAGATAAATGGAACAACCAAAACGGTATCGTTTTATTATTGCCTCACGGATATGAAGGTCAAGGTGCTGAACACTCTTCTGCAAGAATGGAACGTTACTTACAACTTTGTGCAAGACAAAATATGTATGTGGCAGATTGTACAACGCCAGCCAACTTCTTCCACTTGCTAAGAAGACAAATGAAAACAAATTTCCGTAAACCTTTGGTAGTTTTTTCTCCAAAAAGTTTATTACGTGATCCAAGATGTGTTTCTACAGCTGAAGAATTAGCCACAGGAAGTTTCCAGGAAACAATTGATGACAATACAGTAGATAAAAAAGCAGTAAAAACATTGGTTTTTGTTACTGGTAAATTCTACTATGACATCGTTGCTGAAAGAGAAAACAACGGAAGAAATGACGTTGCAGTTGTTCGTATTGAGCAATTATTCCCTTTCCCGGTTGCACAACTTAAAGAAATCATCGCACAATATCCAAATGCTGACGATTATGTTTGGGCTCAGGAAGAACCTAAAAACATGGGAGCTTACAGCTTCATGCTAATGAACTTTGATCTTGTAAAATGGAGATTAGCTTCACTAAAAGCTTACGCTGCTCCGGCATCAGGAAGCTACACACGTGCAAAACGTCGTCATGCAGATGCGATTAGAATGGTATTCGATAAAGATTTATTCAGATAGGTTTATGAAAAAAATATTCGGTTTCGTTTTTACAATAGTATCATTTGCCCTTTATTCTCAGGAATTAAAAAAACCAAGTGAAGGAAAAACAATAGTTTATTTTGTAAGATCCTCCGGACTGGGAGCTTTGATAAATTTTAAATATTTTGATGGAGAAAAATATTTAGGAAAATTCAATTATGGCAAATATCTAGTTTATGAATGTGAGCCAGGTAAACATGTTTTTTGGTCCCGATCTGAAAATACCGATTTTATTGAAGCTGACCTTGAAGTTGGGAAAATTTACATCGTTGATTCTGAAGCGCAAATGGGTGCAATCAAAGCCGGTGTTGAATTAGTTCCTTTTAATCCAAATCCTGAAAGCTATAAAACGCCAAAGAAATTTGAAAAAAAGAAAGCTAATATCCTAAAATCAATTTCTGAAAACAAAGAATATATTGCAACTGACGTAGATTTAAAAGAAGGTATTGAAGAATACAAAAACATCATTAAAAAATCTACAGAGAAATACAATAAATTAAAAGAAAAAGGAGAAGAATTTGCAAAAGTGCTTCCTGAAATGTCATACACAAATTAGATAAAAAGAATGTTTCAAGTTTCAATCCGATAGCTATCGGGACTGAAACCATAAAAACCTTAAATAAAAACAAAGATGATTTTAGAAATGAAAGTCCCATCACCAGGGGAATCAATAAAAGAAGTTGAAATTGCAACTTGGTTAGTAAAAGACGGAGATTATGTAGAAAAAGATCAAGCTATCGCTGAAGTTGATTCAGACAAAGCAACTCTAGAATTACCAGCTGAAGCAAGCGGAACAATTACGCTAAAAGCAGAAGAAGGTGATGCAGTAGCTGTAGGAGCTGTAGTTTGTTTAATTGACACAAGTGCAGCAAAACCTTCAGGAGATGCTCCGGCAGCTGAAGCTCCAAAAACTGAAGCACCGAAAGCTGAAGCTCCAAAAGCAGAAGTAAAAGCTGAGGCACCTAAAGCAGTACCTGCTCCAGCAGCAGCACCAACAACTTATGCTACAGGAACTCCATCTCCGGCAGCAAGAAAAATATTAGACGAAAAAAACATAGCACCGGCAACTATTTCAGGAACTGGTAAAGACGGAAGAATCACTAAAGAAGATGCTGTAAATGCAGTACCTTCTATGGGAACTCCAACTGGAGGAAACCGTGGATCTGAGCGTACAAAATTATCAATGTTGCGTCGTAAAGTAGCTGAGAGATTAGTTGCTGCTAAAAACGAAACAGCAATGTTAACTACTTTTAATGAAGTTAACATGACGCCAATCAACTTGATTCGTAACGAATATAAAGATGCTTTCAAAGCAAAACATGGCGGCCTTGGTTTAGGTTTCATGTCTTTCTTTACAAAAGCAGTTACAAGAGCTTTACAATTATATCCAGACGTAAACTCTATGATGGATGGTGATTATAAAGTAGCTTACGATTTTGCTGATATCTCTATCGCAGTTTCAGGACCAAAAGGTTTAATGGTTCCTGTTGTTCGTAATGCTGAAAACTTAAGTTTCCGCGGAATTGAAGCTGAAATCAAAAGATTAGCTTTAAGAGCCCGTGACGGTCAAATTACTGTTGACGATATGACTGGCGGAACTTTCACTATTACAAATGGTGGTGTTTTTGGAAGTATGTTAAGTACTCCAATTATCAACCCTCCTCAATCAGGAATTTTAGGAATGCACAACATTATTGAGCGTCCGATTGCTGTAAACGGGAAAGTTGAAATTCACCCAATGATGTACGTTGCGCTTTCTTATGACCACAGAATTATTGACGGACGTGAATCTGTTGGTTTCTTAGTGGCTGTAAAAGAAGCATTAGAAAACCCATTAGAATTATTGATGAATGGTGATGCTAAACGTGCTTTAGAACTATAATTATTAAATATTTCGGCATACTACTAAGCCTGTTCACTTTAGAACAGGCTTTTTTTTGTCTTAATATTGCCTTAAATCTTGCTTAAGATGTTAATTTTTTAAACAAATTTAAATTTTATGCTTTAAAAAATATTTTATTTAGAATAAATAAGAATAACTTGTATAGTTGACAATCAACAACTAAATTTGCGCTATTAAAATCAATTCTAAATAAAATGAAATATAAATTTACAATTTCTCTTTTGAGCCTTTGTTTTTTTCTATTCGCTGCTACAAGCATTTCAGCTCAGGAAAAAGCTTCTGTAAAAGGTCAGATTAGTTTAACAAATAATCAGACGGCAGACAATGTTTCGGTTACATTAAAAGGAACTAAAATAGGAACCAATACTGACAGCAATGGTTTTTACGAAATTAAAAATCTTAAACCGGGAAGTTACGTAATCAAAGTTTCTGCCGTTGGATATTCATCAAAAGAAAAAAGCATTTCTCTTAATGCTGGTGACGAAATAGTTGAAGACTTCACCATTAGTTCAAACTCTGAACAATTAGACGAAATTGTAATTAACGGAGGTACTAAAAAAAATCCATTAGCCCGTAAAGAAACACAACAAGTATCAAGACTACCCCTTAAAAATCTTGAAAACCCACAAGTTTATACTACCATTACAAGCGAATTATTAAAAGAGCAAGTAGTTACTAATTTAGATGACGCATTAAAAAACTCACCTGGATTAACACAGCTTTGGGGCTCTACCGGTCGTACAGGAGATGGTGCAGGATATTTTTCGTTAAGAGGATTTGCTGTTCAGCCAACCATGATCAACGGATTACCCGGATTATCAAACGGAAGTTTAGATCCTGCTAACATTGACAAAATCGAAGTTATAAAAGGACCATCAGGAACATTGTTTGGAAGTAGCTTAATTTCTTATGGAGGATTAATAAATATTACAACTAAAAAACCTTACGATCATTTTGGCGGAGAAGTTAGTTACACTTCCGGAAGTTATGGTTTAAACAGAGTTACTGCAGATATTAATACTCCTTTGGACGACGAACACAAAGTAAATTTTCGTGTAAATGCCGCTTATCATAATGAGGACAGTTTTCAGGATGCTGGTTTTAAAAAATCATTATTTGTTGCGCCTTCATTATCTTATCAGGTAAATGACAGATTATCATTCCTTATCAATACTGAGTTTTTGAGCAGCGAAATGACAAATCCAACTATGTTATTCTTAGACAGAGCAACTCCTCTAAGAGCTCATAACATCGAAGAATTGGGTTACGACAACAAACGTTCTTATACAAGTAATGATCTTGTAATAAAAACACCGTCATATAGCCTTCAGGGTCAGATGAATTATAAAATTTCAGATCAATGGACTTCACAAACTGCTTTTGCAAGAAGCTCTACAAAATCTCAGGGTTACTATAATTACTTATATGACATAACAAGTAATTTTCAAAATATTACTGACGGAATTGTTTTTGGACGATCATTTACAAATAATAATTCAAAAACACTAACAACTGACATTCAACAAAATTTTATTGGAGATTTTAAAATAGGAAATCTAAGAAACAGAATTGTTGCCGGTTTAGATTATTTTAACAGAATGCAAGTTGATAACGGAACAGATTATGAATATTATGAAAGCTTAGTATATGTTGGTAGAGATGACCTAAAAACAGTAAACGAAAATGTATTTAAAATCACTGATCCTACTAAATATATTTTAGACGGAGATAATGGTATTTTATCCCAATCACATGCAGATGCGGTTTTATCAGGCAAGGGTGTAAGCAACAGCAAACAAAAACAAGAAGTTTTTAGTGCTTACGTATCAGATGTTATTAATTTCACTCCTGCCCTTTCTGTAATGGCTAGTTTACGTATCGATCGTTTTATGAATTCAGGCGAAGTAACGACAAAAGATGATGACTTTAATCAAACTACTTTTTCTCCAAAATTTGGTATTGTATACCAGCCAATTATCGACAAAGTTTCGATTTTTGCCAACTATATGGATGGTTTTGTAAACCCATCTCCAGTTACTAATATATTAGCTGACGGAAGCAGACAACCAAGAACTTTTGGTCCTGAACATGCAACTCAAATTGAATTTGGTACCAAATTAAACGTATTCAAAGATAAACTATATGCCACTTTTAGCTATTATGACACGAAAGTAAAAGATATGGTTTATACAGATTATGGTGCAACAACTACAATCAGTTATGAGGATGGTGCTCAAAGAAACAAAGGTTTTGAAGCAGAAATAGTAACCAACCCGGTTGATGGTTTAAACATCGTTTTTGGATATAGTTATAACGATGCGATCTTAACAGCAGGACTCGATGATTTTGTGAATCACAGACCTGAAAGTGCAGGACCACAAAACTTAGCAAACCTTTGGGCAAGCTATAAATTTCTTCAGGGAGACTTAAAAGGTTTTGGTTTAGGTTTCGGAGGTAATTATGCAAGTGATAATAAAATCATGAACAGAACAGTTGCCGGAGTATTTACAATTCCAGAATATACTGTTATGAATTCTTCTATTTTCTACGGAACAGAAAAATACACTTTGACACTTAAAGTTAACAATATCGCAAACGAAGATATTTATAGCGGATGGTCTACAGTGAGTCCAAGAGATGCAAGAAGCGTAGTGGCAAGTTTCTCTTACAGATTCTAAAAAACAAATAACAAAAACACCTTTTTCCAGAAGAAAAAGGTGTTTTTAAATTCTATAAAATTATGATAACAATAGCAAGTCTCATCGTTTTTTTAGCTTTTTACACTCTTTATTACACCTCAAAAAGAGCTACTTTATCTTATGACTTAGGTTTTGAGAAATGGATGAAAAGTAATCCTAAGCCAACCAAATATATGGGTTTAGGACTTCTTTTATTAGCGTACGCTCTTTGGTTGTTCACACAATCACTTTGCTGCGGAACTTTAATGTTTTTTATTCAGCTAATGACCATTGGAAGTTTGATTATTATTCTGACTCCATTAAAAAAAATTAGCCCATTCGCTATTATTGCTTTATTTGTAATTGTCGCTTTAATAGAATTTTATTACAACTAACTTATTTCTAACCAAAATATGCCAGCAAATCCAAAATATCTAACCCAATCTAAGTGGCAACGATTTGCCAAAATTACAGCTGCTATAATTGGCGGCTATTTTGTTTCAGTCAGTTTTCATTTGGCTTTAGCATCCTGGTTCAACCGTGCTAATATCCTTATAACAATGGCATTTAGCGGATTCATTCTTTGGGTAGCGCTTATGATAATTGCTTTCCTGGCAAAAAGCGGATTGAAAATTTGGGGGATTTACCTACTCCTTACCTTGTTTTTTTCACTCTTCATTTATCTTGGTCAAACTTACAATCCGATAGCAAAATAAACTATGAACAATCGTAATTATAACATCTATTTTCACACGCATACTGTTAGCGGAATTGTTATTAGTGTAGTGCTCTTTGTGATTTTTTTCGCAGGATCTTTTTCTTTTTTCAGGGATGAAATCAACAATTGGGAAAGAAATGAATCTACTGCAATTACAAAGGAAATTCAGTTAGACTATAATACCGCTTTAAATAAATTAGATAAAGAATACGTTTTACACGGCAGAAACATTACGATTTCTAAAAACAGTAACGAAAGAAGAGTTGCCGTTTATATGGAGGGTACCAAAGATACTTTGGCTCCAGCCAAACAAAAAGAGGGAAGCTTTTTTTATCTTGACACCAAAACTTTTAAAACATTCACTTACGAACAATCTTATTCATTAGGTGAATTTCTTTACCGATTACATTTCCTGGCTCAAATTCCATATCCGGTGGGATATTATCTTTCCGGCTTTATTGCTTTATTTTTCTTATTTGCAATTATAACCGGTGTTTTATTGCATTGGAAAAAAATCGTTTCGAACTTTTATATTTTCCGTCCAAAGGAAAAATTAAAAACATTATGGACAGATGCTCATACCGCTTTAGGAATGATTGGCCTGCCTTTTCAGTTTGTTTATGCTGTGACAGGGGCATTTTTTATGATTAAACTTTTGATTGTTGCTCCTGCTGTAATGACATTATACAAAGGAGATCAGGATAAATTATATAAAGAACTGGAATACAGTGATCCCGAATATAAATTTGAAAATAAAAAATTAGCTACACCATTTAATATCGATCAGTTGGTAGCTAAAGCCAAAAGCAATTGGAAGGATTTTGAGATTACACGTGTTCTTATTCAGAACTATGGTGATGCCAATATGCATGTAGTTGTTGAAGGAGAAATGCCAAGTCACAAAAAATTTACAGGAATAGGAAAAGTGATTTACAGAATTGCTGATGCAAAAGAAATTGCCAGAAAGAATCCTGTTACGCAAAACAACTATCTTGATGTTGTAAAAAATGTTTTGTATAAAATACATTTTGGAGACTATGGCGGTTACGCTTTAAGAATCGTAAGCTTCGTTTTGGGTATTATTACTTGTTTTGTCATCATTTCGGGCGTAATGATTTGGTTAGTTGCCAGACAAAAAAATAATTTACCTGAAAAGAAAAGACGTTTCAATGCGGCCGTTGTTCGTATTTATTTAGCAATCTGTCTGAGTATGTATCCTATTACCGCACTTGCCTTTATTGTTACTAAAATATTTTATCCGTTAAGCCAAAATAATCTATTTCTGGTTTATTTTGGAGGATGGCTACTTCTTGCGATCTTTTTTATTCTTAAAAAGAATGATGCCTTTACCAATAAATTCTGTTTAATTTCGGGCAGTATTTTAGGATTTCTAATTCCAATTACAAACGGAATCGTATCTGGAAACTGGTTTTGGAACTCGTTTATGCACAATCAGATTCAGGTTTTCTTTATTGATGTTTTCTGGATTATTTTGGCTTCGCTAACATTTTACGTCGCGTATCATTTAAAACCAAAAAAAGTAGCTTCTTAAAAATTAGCTTAAATAATTTGCCCTCTATTGATTTAGCATATACTTTTACGCTTTATTCAAAAAAATGGGTTTTAATAAACAAATACGTTTTCTACATAAATGGCTCGGATTAATTTCCGGGCTTATTGTTTTTATCATCAGTATTACGGGTTGCATTTTTTGTTTTCATGACGAAATAAAAGACATTACGCGAAAAGAATGGCGATTGGTTGAACCTCAAAACCAGCCTTTTATACTTCCATCGGTTTTACAGGAAAAAGCAAAAGAAATTCTTCCACAGTACAAAGCAAGCATGGTTTCCTATTACGGCAAAAACCGATCTGCAATAGTTTATACTTATTCTGACGCTGAAAATAGATATCTCTACTTTAATCCGTACACAGGAAAATATTTAAAAACCGAAGATCCGGCGACTGATTTTTTTATTATTGTTGAGTACATTCATTTGTATTTGCTTTTGCCGGATTATATTGGGAAACATATTATTGGCGGTGCAACAATTATTTTTATTCTTTTATTAATTTCGGGAATTATTCAGTGGTGGCCAAAACGCCGAAGCGATATCAAACGAAGTTTCACTATAAAATGGTCTGCAAAATGGCGTCGTGTAAATTACGACTGGCACAATACAACTGGATTTTATATTGCGATTATTGCCGCTATTATTGCGATTACAGGTTTAACTTTTACTTACGAATGGGTGGGAGATGGTATTTACAAAACCTTCAACTTTGGCGGAGATAAAGCATTAGAAACAAAAGCACCCATAATTGACACAACAAAGTTTGAATACAATACTTCGGTAGCAATAGATCGGGCTCTTTATCAAACCATGAAAAAAAATCCTGAAGCTGAAATGTTTTACGTTATGCTACCGCAAAAGAAAGGCGATATAATAAATACAGGTGCTTATCCGCATGCTTTAAGATACGATCACCAAAGCAATTATTATTTTCATCCTTACCACGGAGAATTAATGCAAAGCCAGACTTTCGACAAAAAGAGTTTGGGTTTACAGGTTGTAGAAATGAATTACGGAATTCATACCGGACAAATTTTAGATTTACCGGGAAAAATTATTGCTTTTATTATCAGCTTAATTGCAGCTGCTTTGCCCGTTACAGGTTTTGTCATTTGGTACGGAAGAAAAAATAAATCCTGTAAAAAAATAAAGGTCTAAAAAAATTTAACCACAAAGAACGCAAAGTTTTTTTATTTATAGGATTCTATATAAACGCAAAGTTCGCAAAGCTATAATTATAATGCTTTGCGAACTTTGCGTTTGTTATCATAACGATAATATAAAAACTTTGCGCTCTTTGCGTTTAAAATGATTAACCAAACACAATATTTACTGATCCAAAAAAAACCGCTAATTAAAGCGGTTTTCTAAATTATTCAAAATTGTATTAATTTCTATTTGCTAAAGCATTTTTTTGTAAATTCTTAACTGAAGCTATTTTGCTGTTTTCGTAAGCAACCTCGCAAAGGTTTTTTTCATTAAAGAAAATCCATTTTCCAGTTTTCAATCCGTCTGTGTATTCTCCTACGGCAACTTTATTTCCTTTTTCATCATAAGATACCCAAACACCATCTAATTTACCATCTTTAAAAAAGCCTTCTTGTTGTACTTGACCATTTTCATGGTAGTAAGTAGCTTTTACTTTGTTTCCAACAGCTTCTAATTCAGGTTTTATCTCTTGTGCAACTAAAATTCCAGAGAACAATATTGCAACTAAAATTACACACTTTTTCATATCTTGAGGTTTTAATGTTATCAAATCGTTATCAAATATAATTAATTGTTTACATTAAAAAAACTTTTACTTAACAATTTGGTAACATTGACTAAAAGCTTAACATTGGAAATTTAACTAAAACAAAAAAACCAGTGCTTAAGGACTGGTTTTACTGGGTTTTTATAAAAAAAATAAATTTACTACAACGTTATAAATTTGGTAAATAAATTACTTCAATAATGCATCTAATTTCGTTTGAAGCTCTGGAGAGGAAGGTCTGTCAGCATCTGCACTTAAAACATTTCCTTTTGGATCAACAATAATAAATCTCGGAATTCCGGTTACACCATAACTCGTTACAAATTCAGATTCCCAGTCTTTATCTGCAAATAATTGAATTCCGCCCAAATTTTTATCGGTTACAAACTTTTTCCATTTTTCATTGTCTTTCAATTTATCAATCGAAATACTCACGAATTCAATATTTTTTCCATGATACTTTTCCTCTATTTTTTGCAAGTATGGAATTTCTGCTCTACAAGGCGCACACCATGTTGCCCAAAGATCAATGTATACATATTTTCCTTTAAGGTCAGAAAGTTTTGTCTTTCCTCCTTTATGATTATCATAATCAAATTCAGGAGAAGGTTTTCCGTTAAGTTTATTTGCTTTGGCTACCCTTTCGTAATTCTCAACAGAGTATTGGTTAAAATGCTCAAAATTACTTTTCATCGCAGTAATAAATTCCGGATCATAAGATCCTTTTGCCAAACTTTCTATGTCTGCCTTTTTCTTAGCCTCAAATAACAGCGCAAACTCAGCTGGTTCTTTTGAAAAAGCTTCTTCAAATTTTTCATTCCTTAAAGCTTGTTGTGCCATAAAATTACTTTCATCTACACCCTTACCTTTATATACAATTGTTTCGTCGAATTCTTTAGCATTCATTGTCAGGTTTACTTCAGAATTTGGTTTTAGGTATAAATTAGAAGATTCTGTCCCGTCAGAAAACATATAAAACCCTTTTGGAGCATCAAAATTGGCTGCAAAAACCTCTTTTTTATTAATTGGGATTACTTGTTTAAAGTTATCCCTTCCTTTAATCACTAAAGTATCGCTATTTCTATTAGTAATTTTAGCCGTAAATTTTATTTGATTTTTGGTTTGACCTATAACATTCAAAGCGCTAAAAATCAACAGACCAGTAACAAAAAGTTTGTTCATATACATTAAAGTTTGTTTTTAGTGATTCAAATCTAAAGAAATTACAGCTCTCAAATTTAAGAATTAACAAAATATTTCAAATTATTGAGCATCTAGTGATCACTTTACTACATTAATTTGAATTTTGTGTTTACTTTTGCAGTCTAAAATTTTGATCATGTATAGAAGTCATAATTGTGGCGAATTGAACGCCTCAAATATTAATACGGAAGTTACACTAGCGGGTTGGGTTCAAAAATCACGCGATAAAGGATTTATGAATTGGGTTGATTTACGCGACCGTTACGGAATTACACAACTTATTTTCAATGATAAAACAGATATGTTCATTTTTGAAAAAGCTAAAACTTTAGGGCGTGAATTTGTAATTCAGGTAAAAGGAACTGTAATAGAACGAGAATCTAAAAATCCAAATATACCGACCGGCGACATCGAAATATTTGTTACAGAATTAAATATATTAAATGCAGCACTTACGCCTCCATTTACAATTGAAGACGAAACTGATGGTGGAGAAGATATCAGAATGAAATATCGTTATTTAGATATTCGTAGAAATCCGGTAAAAAACAGTTTGTTATTCCGTCATAAAGTAGCGATGGAAGTTCGTAAATATTTATCTGATTTAGATTTTTGCGAAGTTGAAACGCCTTATTTAATTAAATCTACTCCTGAGGGAGCAAGAGATTTCGTTGTACCAAGCCGTATGAACGAAGGTCAGTTTTATGCTTTACCACAATCGCCACAAACCTTCAAGCAATTATTGATGGTGGGCGGAATGGATAAATATTTCCAAATCGTAAAATGTTTCCGTGATGAAGATTTACGTGCAGACCGTCAGCCTGAGTTTACACAAATCGATTGCGAAATGGCATTTGTGGAACAAGAAGATATTTTGAATGTTTTTGAAGGATTGACAAGACATTTATTAAAAGAAATTAAAGGTATCGAAGTAGATAAATTCCCAAGAATTACCTACGACTATGCCATGAAAACATACGGAAATGACAAACCGGACATTCGTTTTGATATGAAGTTTGGAGAGTTAAACGAATTTGCAAAGCATAAAGACTTCCCCGTATTTAATACTGCAGAATTAGTAGTTGGTATTGCTGTTCCGGGAGCCGGAAATTACACTCGTAAAGAAATCGACGGGTTAATTGACTGGGTTAAGCGTCCACAAGTTGGAGCATCAGGAATGGTGTATGCAAAATGCAATGACGACGGAACTTTTAAATCATCTGTAGATAAATTCTACGATCAGGACGATTTAGGACAATGGGCAAAAATTACAGGAGCAAAACCTGGCGATATGATTTTTGTACTTTCAGGACCGGCAAATAAAACACGTGCTCAACTTTCGGCACTTCGTATGGAATTGGCCACTCGTTTAGGTTTGCGTAAACCGGAAGAATTTGCTCCGTTATGGGTTGTAGATTTCCCATTATTAGAGCTTGACGAAGAAAGCGGACGTTATCATGCCATGCACCACCCGTTTACATCTCCAAAACCAGAAGATATGGCCTTGTTAGAAACCGAACCTGGAAAAGTTCGTGCTAATGCTTATGATATGGTATTAAACGGAAATGAAATTGGTGGAGGATCGATTCGTATTCATGATAAAGCGACTCAACAATTAATGTTCAAATATTTAGGATTTACAGAAGAAGAAGCAAAAGCACAATTTGGTTTCTTAATGGATGCTTTTCAATTTGGAGCACCGCCACACGGAGGTTTAGCATTTGGTTTAGACAGACTTGTTGCTATTTTAGGAGGTCAGGAAACCATTAGGGATTTCATTGCATTTCCAAAAAACAATTCCGGACGTGATGTTATGATTGATGCACCTGCAGCAATCGATGATGCTCAATTGAAAGAGTTGCACATTAAAATTGATGCAGTATAAATTCTCAGAACTCTAAAAATTATATCTGGCAGCTAAATTTATAGCTGCCATTTTTTATTTTTTTATTGTTTATAAAAACCCAAAATTAGTAACGTTTTTAAAGAAGAGCATCAGTAAACTCAAGTATCCTCCACAAAAACACACTTTTAAGAGTTGACTTGTGCATAATATAATAATTTTTTGTAAAATATAAGCTACTTTTTTAACTTTTATTCTTACAATTAATGATTCTTAAATAAATTACTTCCATATCAAAATTGATGCAAAATAAATAGCGAAAACACTGTGAATCAATAATTTTTACAAAAAATTAACACCTTATTGTCTTTTGTATGAATTTATATATTACATTTGCTACATTATAAATTATTATTACAATTACAATGCGTACAGGTACAGTAAAATTTTTCAATGAATCTAAAGGTTATGGATTCATTACAGACGAAGAAACAGGAAAAGATATCTTCGTTCACGCTTCAGGAATTAACGCGGAAGAATTACGCGAAGGTGACCGTGTAAGCTA
>Ga0247812_10001113_pt1 | contig 15262 bp, 21 predicted proteins | sample UWRJL149409B1_FD_178011 | JGI IMG/M metagenome (GOLD analysis project Ga0247812, IMG submission 178011) | Plant litter microbial communities from Arlington Agricultural Research Station in Wisconsin, United States - UWRJ-L149-409B-1 | ecosystem: Environmental > Terrestrial > Plant litter >...
GTCCTGCGGAATCTTCGCGCCACAGGACAGGGGATGTTATAAAAGAAAACTCGGCCGAAAATCAAAAAATGTCTGCGCATCAATAAAGAACAATGATGATCAACCGGCACAAATACCATCGTATTCATGAAAATATTTGTGCTGGCTGTTTTTTTAAACATATCGATGCGAATAGATCAGAATCAGTTTGCCGGAGATCAAACAAGTCATGAATGATTATTCATTGCCTGATTACTTTGAGAAATACTAAACATGGCATTTGTTGCTTTCTCAACCGCTGCCCGTACCGGATCAAGATGCAGTCTGGCATAGATCAATGTGGCTTCCGGCGAACGATGCCCCAATGACTTTCCAATGATCTGCAAGCTGGCCCCGGTGATCGCCTGGTAGCTGCCTAACGTCCGGCGCAGATCATGCATACGGAAGTTTTCGATCTCCGCCTTTTCCAGAAGTTTTTTCCAGCTATGTGCGGGGCAAGCTATATGCCCGGTCTTACTTTTGTTGCTTGGGAATACCCATTGGGGTTTCCGGCCTTGTGGACAATCTGCCAACGCGGTTTGCCAGCGTTGTTGCAGAATGGTAATAGCTTTTGGTGTTAAGGGAATGATTATCGGATCGCCGTTCTTGGTATTCGGGATATGCCATTCTTGCTGGTGCCAGCGAATATCAGCCCATTGCATCGCGGTAACTTTTGATTTACGCGAACCCGTCAGCAATAGCAGCCAGGTATAATCTTTTATCGTCTGGTCTTGTTGTTCAAGTGCTGCCACAAAACGCGGGAGTTCTTCCGGCTGCATAAACCGGTCACGTGAGGTTTCTTTAAACTCCTGTATGCCTTCTGCCGGGTTTTTACCCTGCCAGCCCCATTTATTTGCCATGTTGAAAATCGCCCGCAACCGTGCCACGGCATTATTGGCGGCATAGGTGCCGCAATCTGCTCCGATACGGGTATGGGTTCGCTGTACGTCGTTTTTCGATATGGCAGAGATCTTTTTAGAAAAGAAATGACTGAAATGGTTTTTCACCACATGCTCGTCCTGCTGCCATGTTTCCTTGTGTAGCTTACTGTACCGAGACATGTATTCATCGAATAGCTGCCGGAAGGTCATTTCGTTGCGGATGCTGCGTTTCTCCTGTTGCGGATTTTTGCCGGAAGCGATCTGGCCTTTCAATACCGAAGCTTCTTTACGGGCGTTTTCAACGCTTACATCCGGGAAATTACCCAGGAATATGCGCTCCGGTCTTCCGTCAATTTTTTTATACAGGTAAAATGATTTGGAGCCGCTGGGCCGGACATCAAGAAGGAGGCCTTTTTCACGGCTATCCCGGTAATAGATACGTTTGCCGGGACCAGGTAATCTTAAGGTAGCTAAGGCGGGCTTAGTGAAGTTAAAGGTTTTGGCAGAGGACATGAAACACATTCTTTCCGTAGCCTCACAGCCGTGCTACTGTGGTGCTACCTTAGAGGTCAAGAACAATGCATTTCGATATATCTCATAACAGGCATTTGACGGGTTAAATGTTTGTTTTATCTAACAGAAACAACAAACATCAACTCCCCGCAAACACCACCCTCTCTCCCTCAGGAAGAGAATGAAATGGGATCTGACAATATCAAATTATCCAATAGTGCCAGCTATCTAAATGCACACTAACTTTAATTGATCTGAACGAGGTGCTACGCTGGTGCTACCCGCTAAATCAATTATAGTCTAATATAGAAAACTGGTTTATTCAAGTTGTCTTAATTAAACGTTTTGAACTCCTACCATCGTTAGATGTTTTGCTTTAAAGAATTCCATTAAGGCTACAGTGTAGGCTGGTTGTTCATCGACAGGAATAATGGATAATAACTCCCTGCCAGCTTTAGTTAAAGTAACTCCGTTCAATTTAAGTTCTTTGTCATACCTTTCTTTATCTGTCGGGATTAACCCTAGCTTTTTATATGCATATATAAAAGGGGTTGCAACTGTATTTCCTTCATGCGCAATGCAATATGTGTATGACCTCCAAGAATTGTAATCAGTTATAATTAATCCATACTCTTGTAAAATATTTAACTCATTAAAAGAAAGTCCATACTGTCCTAAAGAATTCGTGGCTGCGCTACCGTTAAAGGACACTACCCTTGCGTCTTGTACATTTCCCCAATTTATTGAAATGGTTTGACTGCAAAGTTTTTGAAATAGTTTCGCAGCTTGGTTATCTAGTTGGGAAATAAGTTTTACGGTTCTTATAGAAAATTTACCAGGGTTGGAAATTTCACCTGATAATATTTTACCGAAAATAGTTTTCATGTCCTCGGATGATTTCAGCCTTGCATGACTTTCAAATTCATTCAACCAGTCCTCATTAATTACTTCTACATTTTGATTATCTTCAACTTTGTCACTAGCTAAATTATTAGCTGCATTGAGTGTTATTTCATCTAAGTTTAATTGTTCTTTTATTATTTTTGAAGCATATTTGGATGACGCTTTTGCAACATATTCGGCTGAAACCTCAGTTTTATTGTAGAACTCTTCACCTTCCTTTTTTATCAATTTTATTCTTGCCTCATTTAACGCTCGGATTTCGGCTGATTGACTTTCAAGCCACGCTACCGGGATATCAACCGCCGCCGTGCACAGCTGCCCAAAGGCTTTAAAAAAATTCTTCCTTATGGGTGTCGGGATGCCGGTTATAGCGCTTTCTAGAGCGTTGGTAATTGCTTCGACTTCATTTGAATTACTGTTCATTTGTTATATTTATCTTAATTTTGATTTGAACACTGTTAATGCCTCAAATATCTACTTTATTAGTGTTTTGGCTTGTTTGTATTTACCTGCCGCTTAGTTGCTTTCTGTTGCTTAAGCATCTGTTCTTTCTGATATTTTCGGCTGCCTTCATTCATATGCATTACGAACTCACTTTGCTTGTTAGCATCAGTGCGGATTTTTTGAAATAATGCCGGTTCATATTGTTCCATTAGATATCCAGCGTTGAACGCTGCTGCTACTTTCTTTTCCTGCTCTTGCTCGTTCATCTTAAAAAGGTCTTTGTGCTTTTTTTTCTAAATAATCGTCAATTGACTTGCTATCGTAAAGAATGTGTTTGTCAGATAGTTTGGCGTATTTGAAGCTATCTGTGTCACGCAGGTTTTGCAATGTTGTCCGGCTTGTTATGCGTAGCTTTTTCATTACTTCTTCACCGGAAAGCCACTTGTCTTCTTTAATGTTGTTTTTTTCTTTTATGCGGGAGACGACTTGTTCAATAAGTTCCTGGAATGCTGGTTCTTCGAGGCATATAAATTTGGCATCCATTATTCGTGTGGTTGAGGTTATACCAAACTTAAAGAATGTTTTTGATTATTTAAAATGCAAAAGAGAACGCATTAGTGATGAATTTTCTTTAGTTAATAGTGAGAAAATATGAGGGGCGTGACGAATATGTGACGAAACAAAAACGGTCACACTTTTTAGAGTGTAACCGTTTGATTTTAAGTGTGGTATCAGCTGGGATCGAACCAGCGACACAAGGATTTTCAGTCCTTTGCTCTACCGACTGAGCTATGATACCCCGTTCCGTTTAAGGTTTGCAAATGTAGCGTTTTTTTTAATTATGGAAAGTTTTTTTTCAAATTAATTGCAAATTAACCGATGTTTCCTTTCTGATAGGCTCTTTTAGCTTTGGTTTTCAGTAACTTAAAATGCTTTATTTTTTTATAAAAAATATTGAAGGGTGCTTTAAGCCCGGTCACTTTAAACGAATTCTAAATTGAAACATTTGGGTGCCCAAATCCATTTACATTAAAACTAATTTTTACTTTAGCCTTTTAAATACTATGCACGCATAATGATAGCACAGGGTATCTTTATCATCATTCTACTTGCCGCAGTTTACCTGTTTGGTAAAAACGCGGCCAAAATAAGGCGTAATATTTTGTTGGGTAAGGATGTAGATAGGTCTGATAACCCCGCCGCCCGCTGGCGTATAATGGCTAAGGTTGCTTTGGGCCAAACCAAAATGGTAAAGCGCCCGGTGGCAGCTGTAATGCACTTTTTTATTTATGTAGGGTTTGTGGTAATAAACCTGGAGGTGCTGGAGATCATGATCGATGGAGTCTTTGGCTCGCATCGCATTTTTGCAAAACCCTTGGGCGGATTGTATGGCATGCTCATTGGTAGCTTTGAAGGCTTGGCGCTGCTTGTATTGGTAGCTTGTGTGGTTTTCCTGGCAAGGCGTAATATTGTACGCCTAAAGCGTTTTGGCGGTACCGAGATGACCGCCTGGCCTAAATCTGATGCCAATTATATCCTCACTATCGAGGTCCTGCTTATGACGGCGTTCCTTACCATGAATGCGGCCGATTATAAACTACAGCTTTTACATTTTGGCCATTATGTGCAGGCCGGCAGTTTCCCGGTAAGCGCCCTCATTGCCCCGCTGCTGCCTTCCGGTGGCGATGCGCTGGTTGCTATTGAGCGCGGTTGCTGGTGGTTTCATATCATCGGTATACTGGCATTTTTAAATTATCTGCCTTATTCCAAACATTTCCATATCCTGCTGGCGTTTCCTAATGTGTATTATTCTAATCTGCAGCTTAAGGGGAAGTTTAGCAATATGGCATCGGTTACCAACGAGGTAAAGGCCATGCTGGATCCTTCCTTTTTGCCCGAAGCTACGGAAGTAAGCCGTTTTGGCGTAAAAGACGTTACCGACCTTACCTGGAAGAATCTCATGGAGGCTTACACCTGCACTGAATGCGGCAGGTGCACTTCGGTTTGCCCGGCTAACATAACGGGTAAACTACTTTCGCCACGTAAAATTATGATGGATACGCGCGACAGGCTTACCGAAGTAGGTAACAACCTGGATAAGCACGGCAAGGATTACACCGACGATAAAACCCTGCTGGATAATTACATTACCCGCGAGGAACTTTGGGCCTGTACCACCTGCAATGCCTGCGTGGAAGCCTGCCCGGTAAATATCAACCCGCTGGAAATTATTACCGAAATGCGCCGCTACATGGTAATGGAAGAATCGCAGGCGCCGGCAAGCCTCAACAATATGTTTGGCAATATGGAAAATAACGGCGCCCCCTGGAAATACAGCCAGGCCGACAGGTTTAACTGGGCTGATAAAAATTAATAAGATAACAGAAAAGATGTCGCAGGTTACAGATATTATAGAAAGTAAGTACAACCAGTTTGTAGAGCGTGTTGCCGCAACCAAACTGGTATGGGGTTTAAAAAGTAAAACCGGCTGGGCCAATACCGAATCTGCCGAGGACGACGAAGTGGCGGTGATCCCATTTTGGTCAGAACGGGCATACGCCAAGATATGTGCACGCGATGATTGGAAAAGTTATTCGCCTACCGAAGTGCCGCTTTCAATATTTTTGGAAGACTGGTGCATGGGCATGGCCGAGAACGATACTTTGGCCGGCATAAACTGGGATGCCAATATGCTGGGTAAGGAGTTAGATGCATTGGAATTAATAGTGGATGTGCTAAATAGACTAAAGGTCATCAACTCGGCTATCAAATTTGTAAACTATAGCAGTATCGACGAATTTATTGCCGAGATCAGCGAAGAAGAATAACAAGGCTATTAATGGAGCAGAAGATACCAACCATGGCCGAAATGGCCGCCGAAGGCAAAGAACCCGAAATTTTGTTTTGGGTAGGCTGTGCCGGTAGTTTTGATGAACGGGCGCAAAAGATCACCCGCGATATCTGCAAAATACTGCAGTATGTAGGCATCAGCTACGCGGTACTGGGTACTGAAGAAAGTTGCACCGGCGACCCTGCCAAACGCGCTGGTAACGAGTTTCTGTTTCAGATGCAGGCCATGATGAACATACAGGTGCTGGATGGTTACAACATCAAAAAAATAGTAACCGGCTGCCCGCATTGCTTTAATACCATTGCCAACGAATACCCCGGCTTAGGAGGCAATTACGAGGTGATCCATCACACGCAGCTGATCCAGGGTTTGATTAACGAAGGTAAGCTGAAAGCCGAAGGAGGGGAGAGCTTTAAAGGCCGCCGCATTACCTTTCATGATCCGTGTTACCTCGGCAGAGGTAATAATGTTTATGAAGCTCCCCGCGCAGCTTTGGAAATATTAGATACCGAACTGGTAGAAATGAAACGCTGCAAAAGTAACGGCCTGTGCTGCGGTGCAGGCGGTGCCCAGATGTTTAAAGAACCTGAGAAAGGCCAAAAGGATATTAATATAGAACGTATGGCCGATGTGCTGCAATCCGGTGCGCAGGTAGTAGCTTCCGGCTGCCCTTTCTGCATGACCATGCTTAGCGACGGCGTTAAAAACCTTAACAAAGAACAGGAAATTAAAGTGCTGGATATCGCCGAAATAACGGTAAGGGCAAATGGGTTGTAAAAGAGGGACAAAACGCTACAACCCCTTCGCCTTTAAAAACATTAACGCCTGCTTTAAACTATCCAGTCTTTCGGGCGCTGTTTTCTTTAACGGGATATTCAGCATGGTGGCCATGGAATCAACGTCGCCTTCGGGGTCGTTATAGGTTTGTACAATAATATCGTCGGTTTGGGTTTTTATTCGCAGGGTATCCGTCAGAGCATCCCCAGCGATGTAATTTATATTAGTAAAGCGCTTGATATTAAATGAATAATATTCCTGTTTACCTTGTTGATAAGTTTTTCGCAAGCGGATAAAATGATCAGGCGTGAGCATTATTTCCCACTTAATTAATTTAGCCTCGGTGGATGGGTTATAATTTTCCACCAGAAACTTATTTCCCCATATCAGCCATTCCTGTTCGTTCATAAAAGTCTTAAAGCTGTATGTGAAGGATATTATCAGCAATAGAAGAACAATAGTAAATGCTTTTTTCACTTTAGGTAGAATTGATGCTGGCATGACAACAAATAATGCGCTCAAGTTAATAAATTGAATAAATTTGCTTTATGGAATTTTCTTCACATTCAAGAGTTTGGATCTACCAGTCCGACCGTAAATTAACCCCTGCCGAAATCCTGCAGATACAGGTACAGCTGGATAATTTTACCACCGGGTGGACGGCACACAACAACCAATTGAAAGCCAAGGCTGAGATTAGATACAACCGTTTCCTTGTTTTGTTTGTAGATGAGAGCCAGGCAGGCGCAAGTGGCTGCTCCATAGATAAATCGGTAAACTTTATGAAGCAGTTAGAGCAGCAGTTTGGCATCAACCTGTTCGATCGTTTTAACCTTGCCTACCGCCAGGGCGAAGAGGTGATTTCCGTTCCACGCCAGCAGTTTGAAGAATTGCTGAAACAGGGTACTATCAATACCGAAACCATCGTTTTTAACAATCTTGCCCAAAACGTTGCCGAACTGCAAACCAAATGGGAAGTGCCATTTAAAGATAGCTGGCATATCCAGTTATTCAGAGATTTGGTGGTTGCTTAAACCGTACTATTTTAAACTTGTATGATGTTCGTCATCAGCCTCCATTATATTGTTCCTTTGGAAGAGCTCGATAAGCATATGCCTGCGCATATGAAGTATTTGAAGAAATATTACAAGGCCGATGTGTTCCTGATGTCGGGCCGTAAAGTGCCACGCACAGGCGGTATAATTATTGCCCAAGCAGATTCTAAAGAGATTCTGGAACAAATTATTGCAGAAGATCCATTTCATCAGCATAAGCTTGCGGAATTTACCATTACAGAATTTTTAGCCTCTCAATCTCATCCACAACTCAAAGGGCTCATCCGCTAATACTCATTTTGATTTTATCAGCAGCGCGTCATCTCTGTTTGTTTATTTAGATATCGGGAAAAGTCGATATATATTTGCGGCATGGATCAGCTCACCATTTTTAAAGCATTATCAAATAGTACGCGCCTGCAAATTCTGGCCTGGCTTAAAGAGCCTGAACTAAACTTCCCCGGGCATACCGCTGCTGGTGGGGAAGGTGTATGCGTGGGTAAAATACAGGAGAAAGCCGCGCTCACGCAATCAACCGTATCCGAATATCTATCGCTATTGCAAAGGGCCGGCCTGGTTACCGCTACCCGTATAGGGCAGTGGACTTACTACAAACGCAATGAGGAAGCATTTGCTGCACTTAGCGAAATGATCGGCTCTGATTTATAATTAAGCATTTATTAAAAGACAATATAACATGAGTACTACAAGCACTTTATTCAGGCCGTTTAGTCTGAAGTCCCTCCATATTAAAAACAGAATTGTAATGGCGCCTATGACACGCTCTTTCTCGCCAAACGGCGTGCCTACAGCAGATGTAGCCGCTTACTACAGCAAACGTGCCGCAGGCGAGGTAGGGTTGATTCTTTCTGAAGGAACAGTTATCGAAAGGGTGTCATCCTCGAACGATGCCAATATTCCGCATTTTTACGGTGCCGGGGCGCTTGCCGGCTGGCAAAATGTAATTAGCGGTGTGCATGCCCAAGGCGGCGCTATGGGGCCGCAAATATGGCATATGGGCATTATGGATAACCACCACTCAGGCTGGGTGCCATCGCAGCCATTTGAAGGTCCATCTGGTTTAAACAGACCGGGTTTTAACAATGGTAATACCATGACTGATGCCGACATTGCAGATACCATTGCCGCATATGGCCGCGCCGCTGCGGATGTCAAAAGGTTAGGCTTTGATTGCGTGGAGCTGCATGGTGCTCACGGCTACCTGATTGATCAGTTTTTTTGGGATGCCACCAACCAGCGTACAGATACTTACGGCGGTAAAACCCTGGCGGAGCGCAGCCGGTTTGCTATTGAAGTGATCAAAGAAGTCAGGAAACAGGTTGGCGAGGATTTTGCTGTCATTATCCGTTTATCGCAGTGGAAACCGGCCGATTATAATAATAAGCTGGCTAAAAATCCTCAGGAAATGGAAAGCTGGTTAAACCCTATGGCTGATGCCGGGGTTGATATTTTCCATTGCTCGCAGCGCCGTTTCTGGGAAACTGAGTTTGAAGGATCGGACCTGAACTTTGCAGGCTGGGCAAAAAAGATAACCGGTAAAGCTACCATTACAGTAGGTTCGGTAGGTTTAAGCGGAGAATTTTTAGCTGCTTTTGCAGGCGAAAGCTCACAACCAAGCTCGCTTGATGAATTGCTGCGCAGGATGGATAGGGGCGATTTTGATTTGGTAGGTGTTGGCCGCCCGCTGCTTGCCGACCCGGAATGGGTTAAGAAGATTCGCGAGGACCGTACTGATGAATTGAAAGGTTTTTCTAAAGAAGCCCTAATGCAATTGGTTTAACCTCAGAAAGGTTAAGTTATAGAAAGCTATATTTACTTAGGTAGATATAGCTTTTTTGTTGAATGAGGATTTCTATTTATATTGCATTATGGAACAGTACGATGATAGGGTAGATGCTTATATAGCCAAGTCGGCAGATTTTGCCAGGCCAATTTTAACCCACCTGCGCGGGCTGGTTCATCGTGCGTCGCCGGAGATAATGGAAACCATGAAATGGAGCGCGCCGTTTTTTGAATACAACGGTATCTTGTGCCATATGATGGCCTTTAAGCAGCACTGCGGTTTTGGATTTTGGAAGGCTGATACCCTGCCCGATCCGCACCAGATATTGCAAACAGAAGCCGGCGAATCTGCAGGGAACCTGGGCCGCTTAACCACTTTGGCCGATCTGCCGGAAGATGACATCCTGATCTGGTATATTCAGCAAGCAATGGCACAAAAAGGACCGGTAACCAAAGCTGCATCCAAGCCCGCGGTTAAAAAAGTGGCGGCACCCGTAGCGGTATTAGATACGCCGCAATACTTTGTGGAACTGTTGGATAGTGCCCCTGATGCTAAAGCCTATTTTGAAAAGTTTAGCCCCTCACAAAAAAAGGAATACATCACCTGGTTTGAGGATGCCAAAAGCGATGCCACCCGCGACAAGCGTTTGCAAACTGCTTTAGAGTGGATAGGCGAGGGCAAAACCAGGCATTGGAAATATAAGTAGGGGGCACGATTTGCACGATCAAGGGATTATACCATGATTCATATTGAAAAGATGTGCGTGATAGATCTTTATTTATCTACAAGTTTCAACCATTCTTTAATAACATGTTGCAAAATATCCTTTTTGGTCAGCACATCATCCATGTCTTTAAACGTAGCGGTTCGGCGGCCGTCTTTGTAGTCGCCTTCTAAAAGGCCGGTGGTGCCGTGCACTTTTGCACCGCTGGGGAACACCAGCATAATGCGGCCCTTAAACAGGTTCATTACGATCATATCCCGCTTGTACTCTTTCGGGGCAAACTCCTGCATTTCGCCGGTATAATAAAAGGCGGGGTTATTCCATTTAATCTGCTCACCAATTTCGGCATCAGTGCTGAGAATAATTTCTCTCAAAGTTTCAACTACAGGCGCTATCGCCGCATCCAGTTTTTGGATGTGCTGGGTAACCTGTTCGGTTGGTGTAAGCTTTGTTTGGCCATGATACATCGGTTTATTAAGATAACCAAATAGAATGATTGCCTTTTATGGTCATGCAATTCAAAAACTCCCCCTTCAGGGGGCCGGGGGGCTTCGCTTAAAACTCCAGTGGGCCCAGCCTGCGCATATTTTGCCTGATAAGGTACTGCCTGTGCTTTAAGTAACGGGTTGGCTTAGTGGCCGACCATTTTAAGGGGCTCGGGAAGATCACCGCGATAGCCGCGGCCTGCCTTACGGTAAGCTGTGATGCAGGCTTGTTAAAGTATGCCTGCGAAGCTGCCTCGATGCCGTAGATGCCATCACCCATTTCTATTACATTAAGGTACACTTCCATAATGCGTTTTTTGCTCCAGAAGGTTTCTATCAGTATAGTAAACCAGGCTTCAAAACCCTTGCGTACAAACGAACGGCCAGGGTACAGGAACACGTTTTTGGCGGTTTGCTGGGTAATGGTACTGCCGCCTATCAGCTTTTTACTTTTTGAATTTTTTTGAATGGCCTTTTGGATAGCGTTAAAATCAAAGCCGTGGTTTTCTAAAAAGGTTTGATCTTCGGCGGCTACGGCGGCGCGTTTCATGGGGTCGGCAATTTCATCAAAATCTACCCAGTGCTTATCTATCTTCCAGTCCTTACCATCGGCTTTACGTTCGAAACCGCGTTGGATCATCAGCCAGGTAAAGGGTGGGTTTACAAACTTAAACAGCAGTACACCAAAAAGGCTGGCCGCTATAAAAGTGATGAAAATGAGCTTAACGATACGGAAGATCAACCGGGGGATACCGCCGAACCGCGATTTGGATACCCCGTATTTTGATTTAGAACCGGAGCTTTTTGATGATTTGGAAACCTGGGCCATTTGTACTGCTAATCTATAAAACAAAAAAGGTGCTTTGCTAATGCAAAACACCTTTTTTTAATTTTTGTCTAAATTCCGAAATCAAAAATCCGATATCCGGAATAAGCGCAATTACTCAGCTACTACTTCAAAAGGTACCTGAACTTTAACTTCTTTGTGCAGGTTTACATTTGCGGTGTATTCACCAACAAATTTAGGCTCCTGGTCAAAAGTAATGCGGCGACGGTCAACTTCAAAACCTTCTTTCTTCAATGCATCAGCTATCTGGATAGTGTTGATGGCACCAAAGATTTTACCGGTTTCGCCAGCTTTAGCACCAATGGTAAGTTTAACACCTTCCAAACGTGCAGCAATTGCGTCAGCATCTTTGCGTATTTTATCTTGTTTAAATTGAGCCTGTTTCAGGTTTTCTGCTAATACTTTACGTGCAGATTCTGTGGCTAATATGGCATAACCCTTAGGGATTAAGAAATTACGGCCATAACCTGGTTTAACGTTTACTACATCGTCTTTATCACCCAGGTTTTTTACATCTTGTTTTAAAATAACTTCCATTTTGTAAGTCTCCTGTTTATTTTAGTGAATCGGTAACGTAAGGTAACAAACCAATGTGGCGGGCACGTTTAACAGCCTGGGCCACTTTACGCTGAAATTTTAACGATGTACCGGTTAAACGGCGTGGTAATACTTTACCCTGGTCGTTAATAAACTTTAATAAAAAGTTAGCGTCTTTGTAATCGATATACTTAATACCATTCTTTTTGAAACGGCAGTATTTTTTACGGTTATCCTCCACTTTTGGAGCGGTAACGTATTTAATTTGGTCGTTTGCCATTATTTACTTTCCTCCACTTTAGCTACTGGTTTCTTGTTAAAGGCACCGCTACGTTTTTTGTCGTTGTAAGCAACGGCGTGTTTGTCTAAAGCGATTGTAAGAAAACGCAATACACGCTCATCGCGCCTTAACTCAACTTCCAATTTGTTAATTACTTCACCTGGAGCTTTGAATTCGGTTAAGTGATAGTACCCTGTAGTCTTTTTTTGAATAGGGTACGCAAGTTTTCTCAAACCCCAATTATCCTCCTGGACAATTTCGGCTCCGTTGTCAGTTAAAACTTTGCTGTATTTGGCAATTGCCTCTGCAGCTGTTTCGGTAGACAACAACGGGGTTAGAACGATCACGATTTCGTACTGTTGCATTGTTATACTTTGATTTTTAATTAAATACCCGCTAATACGGGGCTGCAAATGTAGTAAGAAATATTTTATAAACCAAGCCGATTATTCTGTATTTTAAGGGCATTATAATACACTGATAAATATCTGTAATGAAAAAACTTTTACTTGCATTGCTAATTACCGTGGGCTTTAACGTTGCTAACGCCCAAACCAATATAGGCCCGGCAGAAACCAAACTTACAAACGCGCTGTGCGATTGCATTACCAAGCTCGACCAAACAAAACTTACAACCGCCGCCGAAGCCAAAAAGGCATTTGTAGATTGCTTTAGCAAACAGGTAGATCTTTTCCCCGATGTAGCTGCCGAGCGGGGTGTGGAAATGACGGACGCTGAAGCGATGAATAAAATAGGAACCGACATAGGTACCAACCTGATGAAGCAAAAATGCGAAGGCTTTATGCCCCTGGCCATGAAAATGGCCAGCAAAGGCGAGGGAACGGAAGACGCCGAAAGCCAGTCTGTTACCGGCACGTTTAAACGGATAGATAATAAAGGCTTTAACTATATAGTAATTAACAGCGGCGGGAGCGAGAAATCTTTTATCTGGCTGAGGCAGTTCTCCGGCTCGGAAAAGTTTATGGGGGTAATCACTAAGCTAATAGGTAAAAAGCTTAAAATTACATCTATCGAAATTGAAGTTTACCTGCCGCAGGCAAAAGGCTATTATAAGGTAAAGGAAATTACCGCGATAGAATTTTTATAAAAACATATTGCAGTTAAACCCTGTCTTACATATAATATAAAACAACCCGTATGGAATTTACTGAAAGCATGCACCCCGAAACAACCAGCACTATGTTTTTGTACGATACTCTTACACAACCAACCGGCAGCAACGGCAACCCTTTAGAGGGCGATTGGGACGATGAAGAAGATGAAGACTTTGACGACCAGCTTGAAACCGAGAACGACCTGCACGAAATTCGGGTAGATGACGACTTAGGCGAGCCCGACCCGGAAGAGGACGACCACCTGCCGGATGATGATCTGAATTGATTGGCAAAAGCCACAATTTACTAAAATCAACTTCGGCTATTTTAGTTAGCAAATTGTTGTTACCTTTATACCTGTGGATAATTTTATTGTTTCGGCACGCAAATACCGCCCGGCTACTTTTGAAACGGTTGTTGGTCAGCAACATATAACCAATACGTTAAAAAACGCCATCAGGAACAACCAACTGGCGCAGGCATTTTTATTCTGCGGACCACGTGGTGTGGGCAAAACTACCTGTGCGCGTATCCTGGCAAAAACCATTAACTGTACCAATTTACAGCCCAATGGCGAAGCCTGCAGCGAGTGCGACAGCTGCCGTGCTTTTCAGAATGGTAACTCTTTTAATGTACATGAGCTTGATGCGGCATCTAACAACTCGGTAGATGATATCCGTAGTTTAATAGAGCAGGTGCGCATACCGCCGCAGGCCGCCCGTTACAAGGTTTATATTATTGATGAGGTGCACATGCTCTCGCAGGCGGCGTTCAACGCGTTCCTGAAAACGCTGGAAGAACCGCCTAACTACGCTATATTTATATTAGCCACAACGGAGAAGCACAAGATACTGCCAACTATCCTTTCCCGATGCCAGATCTTTGATTTTAACCGCATCCGAGTGGAAGATATGGCCGGCCACCTGGCAGGCATCGCCCAAAAAGAAAATATCAGTTACGAGAACGATGGACTGCACATCATCGCCCAAAAGGCCGATGGCGGTTTAAGGGACGCGCTATCGATGTTCGATCAGATCGTAAGTTTCTCTGGCGGAAATGTTACCTATCGCTCGGTTATTGATAACCTTAATATATTAGATTACGATTACTACTTCAGCATAACCGATAAACTGCTGGGCGAGGATAACGCCAATACGCTGCTGCTTTTTGACGAGATTCTGTCTAAAGGCTTTGACGGTGCGCATTTTATATCGGGTTTATCAGAGCACTTTCGTAACCTGCTGGTAGGGAAGGACACGGCAACCATAAAACTGCTGGAAGTTAGTGAAACCATTAAGGCCCGTTACCTGCAGCAATCGCAGGCGGCATCTACATCGTTCCTGCTTTCGGCCATGAATATTGCCAACCAGTGCGATATAGCCTATAAGCAAAGCAAGAATCAGCGTTTACAGGTAGAACTGGCGCTGCTGAAGATGTGCCACCTGCTCTCGGTATTCAACCTGGCCACCGCGCCAATGCATCAGCAGGTAGCCGCTCCGCAAGGAGAGGTAAAAAAAAAACCTGATACCCCAGTAGAAAGCCCGCAAATACAACCGCAAAGGCAGGATGAAGTACCCGTTATGCGCGATACGCCGGGTGTTTATAACAGAACGCCGCCTTCGCAGCCTGCACCGCAGCCGGTTGCTTCGGCTACGCCACAACTGGTAGCCGAAAAGCCTAAGATAGCTTTTACACCTAATTTGCATTCGGGGGTGTCCTCTATCAAGATCCCGAGTTTAAAGGATCTGGGTAAACAGGTTGAAGAAGCTTTGGCGGCAGAAGAAGACCCTTACTTACAAGGCGACGACCGACAACCTTTTACCATGGATGCTTTTCTGCAATTGTGGACAGACCATGGCGCCAAACTAAAAAAAGAAGGTAAAGCCGCAACGTTGTACAGTATTTTCACATCAGTTACGCCGCTGGTAATATCTCCTGAGCAATTTGAAGTAGTGGTAGCCAACAAGGTACAGGAAGCAGCCTTTAGGGATGAGCGCCCCAGCCTGCACAATTTTTTGCGCCAGGTTA
>Ga0247812_10001114_pt1 | contig 15247 bp, 14 predicted proteins | sample UWRJL149409B1_FD_178011 | JGI IMG/M metagenome (GOLD analysis project Ga0247812, IMG submission 178011) | Plant litter microbial communities from Arlington Agricultural Research Station in Wisconsin, United States - UWRJ-L149-409B-1 | ecosystem: Environmental > Terrestrial > Plant litter >...
GCCTTTGGCGGGATAGGAGTTGCTTTCTCGCGCTCTCACACTTCTCGCGTTCTCCTCGACTTGCTCACCTCTTTCATTCATCGCCTTATTCTCTTTCTTCATCCGCGAGAAATTTCAACTCAATTCGGTTTTGCTTTTGTCTCATTCCAGCAATAACAGCTTTCTCATCTTCTCGCACTCTCGTTTATTCATATGTAATTTCAGCTTTTTACTCCCGTTTTCCTTTCCATGTTACTCACACTTTCTGACTCTTCTACTGACTCACTCGCGTTCGACTTCTCGAATACTCGTGCTTTCGTTTATCTTTGGAGTTACCTTTGCTTTATTTACTAGCATGAGAGGCAAGCTTAGGTCTCCGTAGCACAGAAGCTGTCCTGATGGGAACATTTTCTAGGCAGTTCATTGATCTACGAAACTTGCTTGAAACCAAAAGGAAAATCATCGAAGCTCAAAGAATACCTTAAGAATGTCTCGAAACTCAGAGAACACTTAATTTTACCGACCATTGTCCTAGACAAACAAATCGTCTGAGGATTTTTCCCATCCGGACTGTACCCGTGTCACGCAAACCGAGGCCTGCCACTCGTGCTATAGAAAAAACCTCATTCTCCTTATCTAATCCTAGTTCGAAAAGAAGGCCAATCTTCAAGTCCAGGATGATATGTTATACATACCATCTGATGACATTGAGCGGCATCAAAATTTGGACGTAAATCTTACCTTGGGCTCACGGTCTTTGGCCCCATCATCATTCAGAAGGTCACTATTGGGTTACATTCGTTTCCTTGAAGCCGAAATGATTTTCTGAGATGTTTTGATTGAGCGCAGAGTACCTTTCAATCAATCGATCGTCATATTTAAACACATTGATATCCACTCAACAGACAGACAAGAAATGTCAACACCGATGTGGCTTCAGCTAGTATTGGCATACCAAAAAACGAGTCTCTAACACAAATCCACTCCTGATGCTGAATTCAGGGAGTATTATTCTCGCGTCCTCTAGCTGCACTCAGTTATATCGTATGCGAAAACATATAACCCGCGACGCGCTCAATCCACGTACCCCAAGTAAACAGAGGTCGTAGGGACACTGACTGGATCAGACTACATAAGTTCATCTCAAAATTGGTCCTTTTATTTTTACCCAACTCAGAGGCGCTGTCATGCCCTGCTGCCGCTCGTACTTCCAGAGCTAGTAGAAACGTCATTCTGACCCAGTAGTGCTTCCACTAGGGCTATAAATTAGATCACATTCTACGCAACGCTTCATGTCCTGAGATAGGACACACCTTCTTCTTCAGAAGTATCCAGCTCAATCTCCAGGTCTGTATCGAACTTTTAAATACAGAGCTAGCTTATTGGAACCCTAGCTTACCTTTCAAGCTATCAGAGTCAGATAAATTGCTTACATCCCCATCGTATTCCCACTCAAAAGTGATCCCTTTCAAAATCCTTGAATACTCCCCCCTTCTCGAACAGGGAGTACTTTACCTTCTCTCTCTCTCTTGCCCCTTTGTTTGTACTTCTCGACCCTTGCTGGACAAAATTTACCAAGTAGCGTCTTCATTCAAGTAGATGTGGTGGCAAGATAGAGTGGGGTTTAGGGTTGCGCGTGTCATTAACTTTTTGGAAGTGATTTCATCTATTCATTTCAAAGCAAAGCATGTATGTGGTGGAACGTTTTACTCAATCTAAAGCCTCTACGAAGGCATTCAAACAATCGGAACAGTGGTCCTGAATATGCTATTTTGTCGTGCATCGTTTACGATTCCAAGATTGTCGGGAGTAAATTCATGTCTAGATTAAATGCTTCAGCCCCCTGTCATGATTCACTTCGTTTTCCTTTCCTCTGGCGCTCATCATTTCAAGTTTCAAGCATCACACATACTTTCAATCTCTACTGCCCTCGGTTTTTCGTCACTCACAAACTTTTACTGTAGAACGCGGGAGTCGCACGCCATTATCGTCTCTCCTTCTTGTATATTGCAAGAACAAACGCCACAATAGAGCTATTTTTATGTGAAAGACATCTGCAGCATTACCAAAATAGACGTCATCACTTTCAAGGGTTCATGTTTGAGACCCCGAATCATCACGTGGGCATGTTTTTTTTTTGCCCGCCAACAATACATTTGCCCATTTCTCACATCAACTCTCAGAATGGTACGTGGAAATACTGGAAAACCCTTCGCTGCAGGAAGCAATGCTCCCGTGACGACAGGGAACATCGAAGGTAAAATCTATTGTACAAAGTAAATGGATATAGCTTACAAATTTGCCGGCGTTCATTATAGCAATGATGCTTGAGAAGGGAGAGGTCGAGGTTGGCAGACGTTTGGCTCAGCTTCAGGCTGATGTACAGGTCGCGCAAGACGTTGAAATGGAAGAACCCATCACTAAGGCCTCGTTTGTGAGTGTTGCACTTAAAGACATCTAATATTCGCTCATATATTGTGTTTATCCTGGATAACAGCACTACGCATTCTGCATGTATTGTGGAGATACTGGAGATGTAGTCCTGTGTGAAGGGCCACAATGCCACAATGTCGTATGTTTGGTGTCAAAGGAGCATCCTCGGGGGTGTTTAGTGGATCCACCCCCTGCCGCAGATGACTTCGAGTGTCCACCCTGCTGCTATCGACAAAGAAAGGTCTTCCCAGTGAGATTGAATAGAATTAGACAGTCTTCTTTTTTACCCTCGCTGATCATTCGCATTCGCATCAGTGGCAGCTTCGAAAAGGCGCCTCGCCCATATGGACTGTCCGGAAGCAAGTGCTAGAGCCGGTTTTATTCATACTACTGCGGTTGGAGGGAATGACGGAATTGAACACATTCGGAGCATCCGTTATTAATCTACTCGCCCCAAAATACTCGATGCTGAAGCATCCAGATGAGCAAGCTCGGTTTGCCATGGCTGAGTTCCAAATGCAATACCTCAATCCTGAATATCGCGGCCAAAGAAACGTTGACTACAAAAATGGGCTGGACGAGCAGTGTGAACGGATTCGGTCGTGGCTGAAGCAATGGGAGAATGCACCGGCGCGCAAAATTCTTATCATGTTCCTTACAAATTCCAATTGGCATCATGGTACTCTTCAATTTGTGCCAAGGAGAACTCTGCATCCCAATGGATGGTCAGCATCGTGGAAGCAGGTCGGTAAACATTCATCCTCTCTCTTTGACATTTGCTCTAATGTTCGCATACGTTTCAGATTTTAGCTTTATACTTAGGGGCCGAACTGACTGCCTCCGTGATTTCTAAGCGGCCTGGTGTCGTGTTGGCGACTGGCGGGAGTGTACTGAAGGGGGAAAAACTGTCTGAACTGCGTAATGACGTTTCAAATGGGTATGTAGTTCACTACCCTGAGGTATACCGAAATAACAAGTTTTTCCTCACAGCACAGTCGAATATATATTGGGATTTGATACCGAGAAGTTTGTTTTCAACTACCACCATCTTTGCATGCTTCGGTTCCTCGAAGCTCATTTAGTGCTCAGCTTGCCTCCCTCGACAGCAAGGGAAATTGCTTGGAGCTCGGCGCAGGATACTTTGGCGTCAACATCTGTAGTACTTCTGGAGCGCAATGCAGCAAACATGGTGGAAGGTACCGCTCTTGTGTTCGGGCACCCAAGCCACCGGCCGTTTGGGATTCTTCCACCTCCATGCACATGTGGCACTTCGGTAGTTAATTGGAGAGTCAAGAAAGCCAAGAGCATTGCACCACGCTTTCGATGTGTCCTTTGTAAGAATCGAACTCCTCGATTCCTACAGCCCGCCTGGTCAGTGTCAATTGAAAACAGGCCGAGCGTGTTTCTCGTGCCATTCCCATTTATTCCGTGGCTAGATGTTGCTCTTCTACCCGCCGGAGTGATTGCGTCAACCTAGAGTTCTCTATTGATCCTTCGTATCTGGCACGTCTCTCCACCACATGTCCCTTTTGCTAGCCTTCTATGTTTCATTTTGCCGTTTCTGGGGGTGTATGTAACATTCTGAGTGATAATGGTACTTTTTTTCTCATGGTTTTGTAGTACGTGGGGGCATTCTATTACGCTCATGGCGGGATTGTACACGAGAGTACGAATATAGTAAACGAGAGACCTGTTTGTACTCTCAACCTCATGATAAGCCAATGTTCAAGGTTTCCTTACCTCATTATCCCCATACTCTATGTCGATCCATAAGCTAAGATAAATTATAACCACCTAAACCACGATGATCGCACCTGAGATCCTCCTTAGGTTGGCTCAGTGAAATTGAACGGACCGAATGATTTCGTTTTTAACACCCGAAAACGTACAAGTCCCAGAAGCAAACACTAAGGCAGCGACAGTTGTGTTGAATAATTAAGCGGCAAGTGTGTTCTCCAACCGGGCAGGAGTGTAACTCAACGAGACCCGACTGAGCGGTTTGTCGGATTACTGATCACACGGTGGCGTATCTCAAGATGGAGCGGATCCGAGATTAATGAAGCGGTGGTGTACTTTAAATAAAGCGGTTTGTACTTCATACCAAGCGGCGTTATATTTCAGACGTAGTGATCATAATTTTTCAGACCGAGCGGTAGTGGGGACTTCAGACTGAGCGGCAGTGGAAGTCTTGACCAAGCGGGACTGGTTCAGGTGACCTGAAACATGCTCTCAACCAAGCGGGAGTACTCAGAAATGCCCCAGAAAGCTATAGAGCTTTAAAGAGCTTCATAAGAGGTATTGAAGCCGTATTTGAATGTTGAGAGAACATGTTTGAGGTACTCTATCATGATTTTACATCAAAGCCGCGGAACAAGTAAACATTCAGATATCTTATGCTCACCCCGCAATGTCGCTACCATTCTGCGGAAGCCAATCAATAAAACAACAACATATTGTTCTATATAGAAATTGAAATTGAAACCGTTGAGTCGAGATTTCAGTGCCTTACCTAAGTTGACATCTGTGCTCGCGTTCCTTATCCAAGTTAGCCGCATCGGATGGTACTTAGCTCAGACGCGTTTCTGTGGCTTTTTGGATCCCGCTTGATCAAACCGTATAATCGGTTGAGGGACAATGGCCCACTCCCCCAATCAGTAAACCAGAGGTTTGCTCCGGGAATGGAGATTGGGAACTAGGAAACTCGGGACGGAGTGAATGAATTGAAATATAACACCCTAGGGTTACCTATAGCACGTCAGACTTGTAGCTATCCAAATTTAGCAGGATATGACTTACCCGCTCCGTATGTAGTCATCTTCAGCTTCGGCTGTAGTCATGCACCGCTCCGTGTCTAGTCGCTTTCCGCGTCATCGTTTTGCCCTCACGCTCCAACTGGTTTGTTTTTTATCATTCGGTTTGTACCGCTCCGTCGGTATATACTTCCGGGGGATAACGCCACAAAGACAAAAGAACTCACGTGCTCTAAGCCATTTCCATTGTTGCTCTTCATTTTCCACCCGATCTTACATCTTATCCCTTGATATAACTCTATTTACTTTCTCATACCCATGCCTCCAAACCCCTCATCTACCCCAATCAAACGCAACCAAAGGAGGGTACGATCCTCACCATCACCTGACGGATCTTTCACCACGCCCATAACCCACAGACGAGTTTCCTTGACGGAACGATTGCTCCTTTCTGAGACACGATAATATAAATACGTCGTCTCATCAGAGCCATCAAAATCTTCTTCAGCATCTTTGAGATCCAGGCCGGAGTCATCGATTGCATCTAGCAACCAAGGGGCTACTACCAAGGAGCTCATTCGGCAAAATCTTCAAAACACGGTAATCAAATAATCGAATGCTTTGTGATACATTAAAAAAAATACTTACTCGAAAAATTAGGTCTTGTTGGAATCCGATATCGATGAAGACGTCGCGTCGGTACATATCAGCTTTGCTCGGACAGGGGCCTTCTCCCTCGGTATCCTCGAACAAGCCAACGCCAAAGCTCCCTTTACCTCATTCATCTCCCCAAACCTGCGCGTCTACACCAACGCTATCGCTTACCTGATCTCTCGGTTTTTTCCCATTGCCAGGGACTTCGCAGAATACCCGAATTCATTGTCTACTCCCTCTTCTTCCACACAATTGCCAATCCAATTTGTTTCGGATCCTTCTTCGAGACCTCCCAATGGAAATAATATCCGACGTGTGTGGCCGGGGATTGATGGGTTGCCGAAAACGATGGAGATGGTATGCAGGTTGTCAGCTACGGGAAGGGCTCTAAACGTAAGTGTTGATGGTCATGTGGCCTATATGTCTGCTGTTTGTTCGCTGTTGGCGTCAGTGTATTCTGATGATCGCATGGAGGATTGGGAAGATGCGTTGGGGGCATCGTGTCGCCGTAAGGATATGCCCGTACGACATGAAATCATTGGTTCTCTATGTGCTGCAATGAGGGCCGATTACAATAACTCGGTGATAGACCCACAGGCTGGATTTTTCGAAGACGGTGACGACAGTGACGAACGGCGCATTGAATCCATGACTCCCTTTCGCCCTGATCAGTATGAATAGTATACACGGAGTCATGGATTTATATTGCTTCCATCTCATGCTTTCTTTGTAACTCTGTTTCTCCCATATTTGCAAGTGTTTTCCTCCTTCGCATATTCGCATTCCTCGCTTCATGGATCTCGTTTTGAATTCTTCACCGTTTTTTTGTACTTTTTCTCCTTAAATTCCAGGGTTCACATGCTTATAAATCTATACACGATATGAAAATGGGTGAACGAATGCGGGAAAAGAGGAGAAAGGGGAAAGCAAGCCATTCCTGCCTCTAGTCATTTTTACGTACCTCTGTTGATTTAATGTGTTGTATCCAGGGGCAGCTCTGTCTGCAATGTACAGAGCTCAAGTGAAAGTACAATCGCCACTTGATTTCTTTGATACCCCTTCCACGTCCACTAGCAAGCGCTCGGCCGGTCGGATGATTAAGCGGATAGGATAACACCGGCCAAGCCTTTGCTCAAGATTTTCCAATCAGTACTGACATATCCTAATAACATATACTCAAAGCGAAACGCTTTCTATCTAATTTCAGCCAACTTTACAGAACTCGTCCACCTACAGCTGTTTCGGAAAGCCTTGTCACTATCACAATTTCCATTTTCGCGCGAACTTACATTTAATTTAAATGAAACAAATAAATTTAATCGTTTTACTCCCTACCAGTGGAACAGCAGTTCGACGTAGTTACTGAGTGCTGCCGGCACCGACGGTTGATCGTGCGGACCATTATGCTACTAATCTCTCTGTAGCTGAACCTTCACCTGAATGGAAGGTGTGCAAACTTTTGAAATGCAAAACGACCACGATACTGAGCTATCTGGATGTTGCGCATGGTTTGGCAATTAAAACGATTAAATTCATTTGTTTGATTTAAATTAAATGTAAGCTCGCGCGCAAATGGAAATTGTGATAGTGACAAGGTTTTCCGAAACAGCTGTAAATCTCCCTCCAACGAAGACCTTGAAGGGGCACATATTAAATGGAATTTATTCTTTATTCACTAGGGTTGCGATAAAGAGCTTAGATGCCATGGGCTGGGTACGACAGGACCAGGGCTATCCTTTGTCTTTCCCAACCATCGTCTAATCCATGATCCAGAACCCGCTGGTGTATTGTCGTCTAAGAAAGTGGACACTATCAGTTTCTGCTCCATCAAATTATACGTGTAGTTTTACTACGTTTGGCAACCGGTGGAAGAGTAGTCTTGGCAGGCGTGAAGCTAGATTCCGGATCCGCTTCATCTTCATTCTTCTTCGACTCGACCGAATTCTTCTTTATTTCCCAAATCCAAAGGTTTGCGGTACCTTCTTCATTGTCATAGCTACACTGCGGATGATGAATCGTACTCTTCCGAGGTATAGAGGAAGGAGTAAGCGCCAAAGGTGACGTATCCGTGGGTGAATGAACGTTCCAACCTTGTCGATGAGTCGACATTATAAAAATTAGCTGTTGTGAGTGTAGCAGAAGATACCTGCCTCGCAGATAATACATAGCAGATGCAGCTCAGTCGATGAGGGGGTACAGTGAACGAAGTCGTTCGCAAAGGCACATTGGAACCAGTGCGCTTCGGTGGTGCATGCAGTAGACGAAGGAAGTAAGCTCGCCGATGAACTGAGGCTGAGAGACGGTACATTAGGCAAGTCTTGGCTGAGGGATGAAACTGTATTTTGAAAACGGCCCTGCTGCACCACTTCCTTCTTTGATAATATGGATGACCTCAGGAGACTTTTCTTCTGCGCCTTCGCCTTCGCCAGCGGTGAATTTATTCAATCGGTCCTCTAGCCAACTTCCAATGGTATCCAATATGGGCCTGATTTTGCTAGCGATGTAAGAGCCGAATTTGTCGAGGTGAGGTGTGGCAAGAAGTTGGTGAGATAGCTCTTTCAATGGGTAAGTCACGTGTCACTCGTGACGTGTCACCGTCGGAGTTGGGATCGGAACCGCAAATGAAAAAAATGTTTGCATTTCTTTCACTCCTTCCTCCATCCACCAACCTATCTGTTGCGGAGATCGTGTGAACTGTCGGGCGAGCTGTGTCGTATGGTCGAAGCGGCGGGTATTGACCTGTTGCATGAATGGGATTTTTTCTCTGACATATGAGGCGCCATGCCATTACCATACAACAACCTCTTACCGTGCGTGGCAACGAGGTTGTTCGTCTTTGAATTGGGCTCTGGGGATTGATTAGGACAGAGCCGTGATATTGGCTGAATCTCTCGCCGTGATCAGGTGATGAGATTGTTCGTCCTTGCTACTGGGTTCTGGGGGATTTCGTCAGGACGGAGCCGTGCTTTGGCTCAACCCTCTCACCGTGATTAGGTGCTGAGGTTGTTCGTTCTCGAAATGGGCTCTGAGGGATTTCTGGACCACGCCGTGCATATTGGCTTGAACCTCCTACCGTGATTAATGGCAGAGGTTGTTCGTCCTCGCAATGGGTTCTGGGGGATTTTGTCAGGACGGAGCCGTGCTTTGGCTCAACCCTCTCACCGTGGTTGTGTGGCGAGGTTGTTCGTCCTTGAATGGGAAGTCATATACATTGTGTGTACTGGGGAGGGTGGCCACTGTCGAACGGTCAAAGCGACGGGTACTGACCTGCTGCGTGAGTGGGATGCTTTTCTCTGGCCGATGAGGCGCCATGTCATTGCTGTGTTGGGGTAATGAGGTCATTTCTCTCAAACAGACTGAGATTTCATCAGGAAGGGAGCCGTGACACTTTGCCCAGATGTGGGCGAGTGGCTGTTCTTCCATATTCCTCTCTCGCGTGTTGTGAGGAGACAATGGTGGAGTGTAGACTTGTGCTACAGGCTGTCAGTTCTTGTGGTCATATTATATAGCATGCTTCCTATGACTTGCGTGTTAGAGCAAGTGAGCCAATCTCATCAAGCTTGATGCTTGATGAGATTGGCTCTTTTTTTATTTATTTAGATGTGGACAGGAATCCAACTAACCTGCGGTGGACGCGTGCATTTTGGTCATGTCTTTTCTTCCACCAGTCCTATGTTATGCTGTTCATTGTCTCTAATGTTATATTGAACTGTCGACGGAGTTTGAATCGTGTGCCTGTTGCTTTCGCCCAAAGTGTCCGCTTTCTTCGTCCGCAAAACCACCAATCAACCATGCCCCGCAAACTGCTGTATTCGTATCAAGACATCGACCTCGACATATCTTGGGTACCACATTCAGCGTTGCAAGACGATGGGAAACTTCGAACACATCGAATGGCAAAAGCGAAACCGAGAACGAAAGCGAAAGCGAAAACGAAAACGACCACGACCGCGAAAGGCAACACAAAAAAATCGTTTGTTGATCCTAAGGTGTTGGAAGGTGTGATTTTTCAGGTATAAAGTAGGGATTTGTTTGACTTTTAACCTAGACGCCCGCAAACGTTTTGAGGAGGAGCTTCAGACCAGTACGCTAGCTTCAACTCACGTAGCTGAGCAATCGTGTAAGGCTACCTGGTATTCGCACTATCCATGCTCACATTTCATTCTTAATAGCAACTGAGGATGGTAAAAAGCTTTTGCGACGTCGCCGTCGTAAGCCAAGGGTGAACAGCGAACAAGCTACATCTTAGTATTTGTCTTGACATTGAAAATACAATTGCTACTATCAATCGGACGTGTCGAAATTTTGAATCGCCTCTGACATAAAAAGACGGCGAATGAGTCATTGATGGGCGGAGTCTCAACACGCGTTTTTTGAGCCAACCTTCACCATCACCACAAACACCGCTCCATCTCTTCAATCTCAACAAGTCCGACATCTTTACGATCATTTTAGCCGCAGTTGATCTATTCTAAGCTATTCGAAATGTCTACCCACGCCATGATGCTCAAGCCGCGAGTGCTTCGAGGAAAGGCAAACGCTGAGCAGCAGTACGAATCAGGTATTTCTCTTCTACACTTCCATCATATTTTCCATAAAATCCGTGTAATCTCAAAGCTCGTTCTACAGATACAAGTCTTTCGAGCATGACTGATGACACTGAAGAGTATGAGGAGGCGGGCAAACAGCAGAAAGGCAAAGGGAACCCAAGGACTGGCGGCAAAAATGCGAAGCGAGGAGAGATTACAGAGCTTGATGTTATAGAAGGTACGTTAGCTTTGTCCTGCTGTTATGGTCACTTACTCTTCGGCATTAGACCGTGAGTCCACGTTATGGGAGGTCACGAGGTATACTAATAGTTAAATTCTCACGAAGCTAAGCATGTGGGTGTTGAATATCCTAGAGGTTTCGTTTGTAAGTGCACCATCAGCGTTTCTATAACCGTACTCACATTTCCTACGCTGCAGATCCTTATCCTTTCGATACGCTTGCCATGAAGATCCACGGTAATTTGAGACCCATCGGGCAACCACCGAAACGCAGAGTGTCTAATGTGGAAATTGCGCATGGTGATGTAAGCCTCATTGACCTGCATCAATACCCTGTCGCTCATTGTAGTCTCTAGATGTGTTCGCTTTGCAGCGCAGAGGGAAAGCTTATGAAGTGCGCGGGATGCTACCATGTCTACTGTATTGGCGAGGGGCATCTTAAGAACGAATTCGGGGACCCTATAGCTCCAGCGTGCTTTCCTAAGAAGTACATGAAGGAGTGCAAGGCTTCGAATAAACCTATATGGTGCCTCAAATGTCACGAGGCTGCTAAGACTCTGCCTCCTGTATGTTCGTATGCTACCCCAAACTTGAGTTCCGACTGATAACCCTCTAAATCTAGTACCACATCACCAGCGCAAATCCTAACGCCCTGCATACATATAGGCTTATCAAGCCGATCATCTTAGTGGGAATCATAGTTGGTGCTGAGGAATGTCGTTTGCAGTCCCTCGGACACATGCTCAGCAGCTGCGTGCAACCGTGGAGCGGGGTACGTATTCTCGGTTACATATCATACACGAATCGCCGACCTAACTCCAAATAGTACTTTGTTTATATTCAGATTGACACCTTGGATCTAAAACCTCCAGAAGCAATTGCGAAAGTGGCAGACGTTTTAAACAGAATGGGGGCGGAGAACCGTCAATTTCCTAGAGTGATTGTTGCTGTCGAAGCTCATGCGTCTACGTCTAATGGGAAACTCCAATATGGACATAAGGGGAAGAATACACTCGAGGCTGATATCAATAATGTAAGTCGTTGAGAGCAATGCTCATATACGAACGTTAACTCTCATTGTTATTCCAAGCTACTCGAAACATATCTAGGCACTCAATTCATTGCGAAATACCTTCAGCCCGGTGGAGATCAAAAGGCTAGGCGCCCTTGGCAAACCTGCGGACTAATCATGTTATCCTGCTATCAGGCCTTAAAATATCGCTCTGAGGATTACTTCAATTTGGTCAAAAGGTTCGTCATTCATTCGCTTGCGTTCAATCTCTCACAGCTGTTGTTTTCAGCAATATGTTTGACTGGATTTTAGGCTTTTCTGTCGAGATTTATGTGCATCGTGTCCTTGGGGCTACCCAAGCATTTGCAATTGGGATCCTCCAGCACCATCAAGACCCGTATCAGTCGCTTCTTGACCATTACCTGGGTGATAAGTATCCTGATCACAGCCCGGCGATATTTATCCGGTGGAAATCTGGTGCGACAGGCTCCCCCATGACTGTGGTTGGTGAGACTTTCGGTATTTCGACCTACTCCGTAAAGCCTTGGCATATGCCAATTCCAAAGTGCCCTTCGTGTAAGCAGTCTTCATTGAAGTCGGTTGATAAGCCCAAAGATCCGCTGGCAAGGGCGTTTTGGAACTGTCCTTGCTGTCACGGAGGCAACAAAAAGGTCTGGGTGACGTATAGACCAAAATATGTAGAACTTATCAAGGGTAGCCCCAATGGGATTAGATTTCCGTTCCCAACCCCAGATTTTCCACCTGGTTGGCTGCAGGAGGTACAGCAAGGTGAATCAGTAATGCCGGTAGATGGAACGGTGATTCCGCAGGATGTCATGGAACGAATCAAGTCATCCAAGCGTCCTGAAAGCAGTGGATCTCGTCATCACCAATCAACGGTGTCTCAAGATAAGAAACCCAAGCGAAAATACGAAGACTCGAAAGGCCAAGAGAGCGTGGAGTCGAAGGGTTCTCATGCGTCAAAGCGGCCAAACCGGACTTGAGATACTTCCTACTTTTCCACGTTCTTTTTTTCGTTGGAAATGTCTTTACGTCGTGTTGTTTTAGTTGCTACGGTCTCTCGCCACCTAGTACATTGCCCGTGCTCGTTTGAACCTAATGTTATATTAGCCATTGTGTTTGCTCGTATATGTTTGAACGCAAACGTGGTGCAGCAGGTTGGCAGGGTCGTGTTGGCCTTTCGACCCTAAAGGATGGATTTGATAAGAAACCCGGGATGCATCAATCGCCATTGACAGTGAGAGGGTGCACTTTTAGGTTGCACATTCGTCAATGCTTTTTACGTGCCGCCTTAATCATAAGTTCGATTATGAATGGAATATATTGCGCAGATGTATAACATCGAGCTGAAGCTAGCTGTGTTTCGTCACGATCTTTCTTTTCATAAGTCCTCCCTATCCGTTCTTTGACCTGTAACTGTATCTTTTCTCTTAGACCAAGTTGCTTCAGGTTCATCCGCCAATGTCATCACCGAAGACTCTGGGTCAGCCGAGGAATCGTTGGCAAGGAACTTGCCGTAGTGACCGAATGCGCATTGGTAGCAGACTGAGGTGATATTCTCGCTCTTCTAGGGTTCTATTGTAAGACATGATTTCTAGAATCAACTAACACAGAACAGCAAATGCCACCATACGTTGGATGACGAACATCAGTCGGTCTTAGATATATGGGTGGACTAGGGATCAGATTGGACGGGGTAAGTTTCGTGTTGACTATTAGCAGCCTTCAATATCGTTCACATGGAGTGAGTACGTGAACAAAAATTCGCGGTCGAGACCTTTAGTTCAACTTGACACTGCTCACCTAATTTGGTAGGTCGCGTGAAGTTGGGGTTCGTGGAGTAGCTTTGCGCTCGCGTACCTGATGGTCTATGAACCCTGGTTTTGACCTCGGACTGTATTCTAACCGCCTTTGTAAAACCCTTCCGCCGGATTAGACGTAGACCACGGGACGCACGATTTTACGGGCGCAAAAACGTTGAGTGCCGTATTTTGATCTTTTCCTACATTCTTCTTGAAAAAACTCCTCAAGCATGGTCTTGCGGCAATGATACCTTACGGATTGAACTTCCAAAGAGATGAGCCCCCCAAAACCAATCGATTTTCCCTCTCTAGGAATGATCGAGAGCTGAAAATAGAAACAAAGACAGCACCAAGAATGAAATTGAAAATATAAAACGCCAAAGAAAATTACGAGCGTAAGACGAGCCCAGATGAGAAGAATAAATAGTACACAAAGCGTCCACAAGAAGAATGATGAAAAAATATGAGGCGGCCGCAAGGAGTACTAAGAGATAGCTACATATATCTCAGCGCCGCTTGTGGAATAACCTCTAAGAACGTAATGAGATTCTATGACACACCAGGTGATGCAAAGTTAACTCACCAATATCTAGCAGTTCGCCTTCGTCGTCGTCGTCCTCAGCATCGTTGTCTACGTCTTTCTCCAGTTCAGCATCGCCATCATCATCGCCATCGCCATCGCCACCAACATTATCTGGCATCAAATCCAGAGAAGCAAGGCTCTGAGTCACATCACCTGATCTGACGGAAGCTAGCCACAACGTCAACGCCGAACTACCGGCGCGTAGTACCAAATATGCTTACTTCGAGTGGACCGACGAAGTTTGCGTTCTCCGACGGTAGCTACCCCAGTGGTCTTTTGCTCGTCCTCAGATACAGATTTGGAAGCTATAAGGCCATGGATCAGCATTCGCGATGAAGCCGTAAGATGAAGGTAAGCTACCCCGCTTCGTTAACGAAGGTTGCGAATCAGGCTCTTTGTGAAAGAACATTGCTTGTTAGACTCGCAATACATAACGCTGTCTGCGTACTACATACCAGCCTTTTTTCGTTTGACACCTAAACCTGTGGTACCGGTGGTTGGCGGCGGTACCACGGGGGAAGAATTTGAACCTTGGCGTTTGCGCTTCGGGCGGTTTAGTGGACCTGTAGTGGGAGGCGCAGGTGGTACAACCGCCTGCACGATTCTACCCTGTGGAACTCCAACCTTTGCAACTGCTAATAACAATATAAAGTTAATTCTATGTACGCTACATGGGACGAGACATACCAGACGTCGCCTTACGCTTGCCCCTTGGCTTCTCCACCCCTTTCACCTCCTGCAAGCGTTCATGGAACATCAATCGCACATCTTGAAAAGTTCGGACTCCGTCACTCACTGAATCACTTTCCGATGGTACCACAATGGCTTGTATCAGTGATTCTCCTTTTCCTTCCAGCGACCCCGCAATCGAAGGCGCTTTGTCGGACACTGTTGATGGTGCTGCTGCAGTTCGGAAATTTGAGACCTTGGATGAAGGCTGAATGACATCGGATACTGGCGCGGATCGCATTGCATTCAGCTTCAACGTCTTGTTGCGCTGTTGCCTGCCAAGAACCTTTACGGGGAGAACCTTGTGATCATGAGCCTCTGCTTCAGCATCCTGATCCTCATTTTGCGCTAGATCCTCCTGCACGTCAACATTGTTCTCATCTCCAGATTCCGATCTCTCGCTCAACGTATGTGTGCCATCATAGTCTAATCGGATTTTTATCGGCTCGATAGTCATGCTACTATGAAAGGGATGGACGAGAGCTGGAAAGTGGATTAATGTTAGTCAGACCCTA
>Ga0247812_10001116_pt1 | contig 15243 bp, 16 predicted proteins | sample UWRJL149409B1_FD_178011 | JGI IMG/M metagenome (GOLD analysis project Ga0247812, IMG submission 178011) | Plant litter microbial communities from Arlington Agricultural Research Station in Wisconsin, United States - UWRJ-L149-409B-1 | ecosystem: Environmental > Terrestrial > Plant litter >...
CATCGATCAGCCAGGCGCTGCCTTTACCGGTTTCGAAGAGAATGCTCCGTCCAGCCGCGCCCCGGGCCTCGATATTAATCACGGCAGCGACTCGATCGGCCAACCGGTGCTCCGACGCAAATGCTTCGGCACCCAGCAAGCCAGACTCCTCGCCTTCAGTAAACAGGAAAATCACACTATTTTTCCTGGCGGTCTCCGATTTCAACAGACGTGCCGACTCGAGCAGCACGGCCACGCCTGCGCCGTTATCGCTGGCTCCCGGACTTGCAGGCACTGAATCATAATGGGCAGACGCGAGAATTGACTTGCCGCCGGCCGCACCGTCCAGAACAGCGATAATGTTGCGTATGCGCGCGCATGTCCGCGCAGGCTTGGCACAGGACATTGCATCCTGGACTTCCACACGATAACCGAGCAACTCCAAAGACTTTATGATTCGATGCCGCACCGCCTCGTTGGTAGCGCTATCGACAGGATGCGGGCGCTCATCTGCAAGCAAATTCGACAGCACACGCTGCGCCGATTCTGCAGAGAATGCCGATGGAGATTGATCTATTTTTTGGGTGGTTCCTGCGTCCAGTCGCCAACGTGTAACGCCACCAGTTAGAGCCAACAGCACCACTAATCCCAGAAAAACTTCGCCAAACCAGAACTTAACGTGCACCTTCGACATTCAAGCAGTCCCCTGTTAATTTCAGCCATTCTCGCCCTCGGCTGGCCGACATTCTCGGCATACCGTGTGCAATGTCCTCCACCTATCGACCTAATTAAAATCCTATGCCAGCATATTCAGCCAGCATAGTTAATCAGCATATTCAGCCAGCATATTTATTAGGCATAATTACGGTCGTTATGTCAGGTGATCTGAGAATACCACATAGAATTCGTATATCAAGTAAAAACTTTTTCATCTTGGACGATGCCCAGCGATGCAAATCGGGGTCTGACTTTCCACTAGGTTATGGTGATAAATTGATAGAATTGGATAACTGGATAGAATTGGCGCCCATAGTGACTTTTATTCTCAAACATATTCACAATGCATCAGCGCCTTGAAAACAACCTGGCGCTACCGCGAGTGCCACACGAAACACTGAATGTCACACTCCATCCACAGCGATTTGAATTCGACTCGACAGAAGATGAAATAATTGGTGATCTTCATGGCAATTTCCGTATGCATTATGGGTATTTCGAGGAAATGCAAGAATCCCGAAAGATGGCACGTATAGATCCCGCGTCGACGTGTTCCACGGACGGTGACACGGTAATCGCCGTCAAAAGAACGTGTTTAGAAGTCGAAGTTTCCAATTAGCAATTCCTCCACAAAAAGAGCTCAGTCAAAAGTAGAATTTTCGGCTTAAGACACAGAAAGCGCTGCATGAAGACCTCCCGCATTACCGACAGCCAGATCATCGCCCTTCTCGAGCAAGCCGAAGCCGGCAGCCCTGTACCAGAGCTGTGCCGCGAGCATGGCATCAGCAACGCTAAGTTCCACAAGTAGCGCTCCAAGTTCGGCGGCATGGATGCCTCGCTGATGGCACGCATGAAGGAGCTAGAAGAGGAAAACCGTCGCCTCAAGAAGAGGTATGTCGAGGCGCGCCTCAGGGCCGAGATCGTCGCGGAGGCACTCACAAACAAAATGGTAGCGCCATCTCAGCGGCGGGAGATGGCGCAATGGGCGGTGTTGGAGCGGTCGGCCACGGTCAAGCCGGCGTGCCAGGCATTTGGCATTAGCCAGACCTGCTACCGATACAAAGCGAAGCTGGACGCGGAAAACAACCTCATTGCCGACTGGCTGGTACGGCTGACGAACAGCCAGCACAACTGGGGCGTCGGTCTGTGCTTCCGTTACCTGCCCAACGTGAAAGGCTTCAAATGGAACCACAAGCGCGTCTACAGAATCTACCGCGAACTTGAGATGGAACCTGCGGATCAAACCGTGTCATTGTCTGGTGCGAGAGAAACCGCTGCCGTTGGCAATGCCGAATGTGATCAATCAGAGCTGGTCAATAGACTTCATGCATGACCAGCTTGCCAATGGGCGCAGCATCCGTATGTTCAATGTAATCGATGACTTCAACCGCGAGGGCTTGGGGAATATGGCGCTCGGTGGTCTTACGCCAATACAAAAACTGGCGCTCACCGCTTAACCTCTACTTTTCGCGTTCTCAAAAAAGGGGGGATTACCAGCCGGTCTGTCTACTGCACTCGAATTCCGGTATCATTTTCTGTCCGCTAGTTAGGGCTTGAGCAAGACTCCCATTGACGTTCCGAGGCTATCAATATATGAGTACCATAGAGACAACTATTCCACCAGGTGCGCTTGGGTTGCTGGACGACCTGAAGATGGATCAGTTTCCTCACTTGCACGGATCGGCAAGAGATCATCTCGTTGGCGTGCACGGCCTTCTGAAATCATGGGTAAATCCAAGCCATGTTTGCATGGGAGGGCTGTTTCATAACATATATGGGACCGAGGTATTTAAGCCGAAAGCGGTCAGCCTTGACCAGCGGACCCACATCGCCCAGATAATCGGGGTGGAGGCGGAAGAACTGGCGTTCCTGTTTTGTGTCACCAAGCGGATCGGCTTCTTCGACAAGCACGCCGATCCCGGGCGCCCGCTCCTGTGGGATGAGGTGAACAAGACTACGATCGTGACCACAGAAAAACGTCTCGCGGCCTTAATTGAAATCGAAGTGGCGAACGGGATCGAGCAATATGCTCCGGACATGCCGCTGCCTGCGGCGCAGCTAGTGTCGATCCTGCAGATGGCGGAATGGATGCGAGACCAGGCCGGCAACCGCTTGTCGGCGGGGGCAGCACATGCTTTGTATGGACTGATCGACTCGGTGCGCCAGCGGGTGACGTGCAAGTAAGTGCAATCACAGGGTCCGCAACCATAAGGTAAAAAAGCCACCTGACAGGTGGCTTTGTTACTTCGACGGAGCTATACGTTGTGAAATCGGAGTGGCCCGGACTCAGTGCGGAACAGTCCAGTTGCGGATTCCGGCGCGCCTGATTGGCTTGATTGCTTTAGCACTATCCCAAAGCGAGCCGCCTTGGTCGTCCCCCGAATGGTGGCTTTAGCCAAAAAATACGACTCAACTGCTTACCCTGTTTCGTTTGCGGCTGTAACAGCACCAAAAATCCGCTTCCACAACTGCGCGACCTCTCCAGCAGCGAAAACGTGTGTAAGCGCTGAAAGGGCTAATTGACTAGTGCTTCCCTAGGCGAAAGCGGCAACGACCTTGCGTGTTCCGGAGCCTGGTGTCCAGTTGTTCACCGCATGTGTCCAGCTTAAGTTGTTCAAGATGATGAATTCGCCTGGCTTCAGCTTTTGGGTGATTTTACTGCTGAATAACTCATTGTAGCGGCTGCCGAAATGCCGGATCCGGTTACTTTCTTCGTCATCCAATTGTTCGGCCCGTAGACCCTGTGGTGAAATTTTTAGCAGCTCGTGTTCTTTCAGAAAGTTGTAAAACTCACGCCCCGAATCTTTGTCGATCGACTCCACCGTCGTCCAGAACACAAACAACTCACGCTGCAGCACCTGGGAGAAGGTTTTTTTTGGCTTCGCCAGTGCCTTATATGCAGAAAAAAACGGACTGACTTTGTTTTCAGAAATGATTTCATCGTCATTTCCTAACGTGTCTTCAGGCATGTTAAGTCGAAGCAGCACCCTTATCTGCATAATCTCGGCTGGCGTCAATGGACGCGTAGATTTCCCGCGATTCACTTTTTCCCTTAGCGATTCCCAGAGATCAGTGGTCTGGCTGGTATTCATCAGGATCGTCTCACCACCATCGCTGCTGTTCTCATAGCAGTAAAACGATGCCAACTGCAAATTTGTGAAACTGCCACCTTCGGAATGGGGACTGACGAACTGGTATTCTTTGCGCCCGTTGACGGTCATGTAATACTGGCCGACGTTTTCCCTGTGGCCCAGGCTGGAAGCAAATGCAGCCTGCAATTTGAGCGAGTCTTCCAATCCGAACTCTCGCGAAATCGACAGCATGAGCTCACTTGCTTCTTCCGGCGCCATATTTTGCACCAGCACCACCTGATCTTTTTTCAGCGCATCGATGATCGCGCCTTGACCTGAGCACCTGTCCTCGTGCGCTAAAACAAGTAGACGGCTGCGATCTTCTGGTATAGCCAACCTGGCGATGGGCTGTTGATAGTCAGAGTGAGTGCGTGGATCGTTCATACCGGATTAAATCTTATTTAAAAGTGTTGGGGACGAGTGTGAAAATAGGCATTTTCATTCAGGCCTGACGATGCTGTATCGAGTGATATATCGCCTCGCTTTGCCGTTAATTTTTTCGGTAAATCCCTTCACAGGCTTCCGTTTTTTTTAATTAAACAGAAAATTAATGAACATTATTTTTAACTGTCCATGAGTCACTGTCAACGTAATTGTGAAAATTTTTCAGACGCGCGCCTTGAGGAAGTCGCGCCGTCAAATCGACACTCAAGCTTGAGCTTGGTTCTCGCGACCATACAAACAAGCTACAAAGCGCAAAACCACCCAAGTGCAGGCAGAAATTCATTCAAACAATAGCTGCCCCTGTCCCGGAAACCATGGCAATTGGAGCCCTCTTGGCCTGCAACCGATGAGTTCTCTCAAGGTCGTGTTGCTCTGTCCCCTCGACGGAGACCCTTGAGTAATCACGCGATGCCTCACTTTCGACTGTGTCTCGAAAAGTATGGCAATTGCGACCGTTAAGAATGCCTGACAAAAACATCTCCATGTACTTCCAGCACGTGGAAGAGCAGCAGGAGATCCAAGCTGTATACCGGGTTCGCTCGGGCGTAATGGATCAGCGCAAGGCGAATGCTAACCAGCTGCGCGGCCTGGCAGCGGAATTTGGATTAGTCGCACCGAAAGAACTGTAACACTTGAAGTCGGCCATCCCACGATCGCTCGCATCCTGCCGATTTCGGCGAAGATCATAAATAAGGCGAAAGAGCCAGCAGTGTACGGTCGCGCGCTCGAAACGCCATCGCGGCCTCTGATGCCCAAGTACCGAGAGAACTGTCATTTTGGAGTGGAAGACGTGTGTGCCGACGAGACCTACTTCGCCGACCTGCTGCACGCTGCCGGGTAACGAACGCCGCACGCGTCCGATATCGGCCTATTGTGGTGAAAACGCGGAAAATAAGTCCTCAGACGCTTGCGTACGAAGGTCTGCTGGTCAAGATGTACCGGAAGAAGACAGCGGGAGTACTCGACAAGATTCTGGCCACGTGCCTTTAATTGCATTGGACAGAGCCTGCCGCCGCTGATCTCGATCGGGGGGGAAGGTCGGGGCACGCCTGGCCAAGACATTCCGCTCGACGCCGCCGCGCTCGGCGAAGCGCGCGAGCGCGTTTATGCCTATGATTGAATGGCATCGGAGCGGGTCGCCGTCAATGACGACCGCCTGGACGTGCGCCGCACACGTGCCAAAGAAGGCCTAAACCGGCAGCAGGGGTCGAGCACCAAGTGGCCCGAACCTAGTCTAATGCACTGACGCTCGTTAAAGCGCTTAGAGCACATCTCTTAAGATGATACTCAGGATGAGCGTACGCGGTAACGATAAGCGCAAGACGCTCTCTCCGTGTAATAGACATCGAATTGAACAAACTCTGCTCGACTCAAAAAATTGTAGAACAGGAGAGTGCCCTTCGGCAGAATGCTCTACAACTCTAGTCAATCAAAGGCTGTGCCTTAACCAGCAAACATTTATTCCACCGTCACCGACTTCGCCAGATTACGCGGCTTGTCCACATCGGTTCCACGCGCCAGCGCCGTGTGATACGCCAGCAACTGCAGCGCGGCCACGTGCAGGATCGGTGACAGCAAACCGTAGTGCTCAGGCAAGCGAATCACGTGCAGGCCATCGCCCGACGTGATGCGCGAATCGACGTCGGCGAACACATACAGCTGACCACCTCGCGCGCGCACTTCCTGCATGTTCGACTTCAGCTTTTCCAGCAGCGCGTCGTTCGGGGCGATCGTGACGACTGGCATCTCTTCGGTCACCAGCGCCAGCGGGCCGTGCTTGAGTTCACCGGCCGGATACGCTTCGGCGTGGATGTACGAAATCTCTTTGAGCTTCAGTGCGCCTTCCAGCGCGATCGGGTAGTGGATGCCACGGCCCAGGAAGAGGGCGTTTTCCTTGCGGGCGAAGTCGTCGGCCCAGGCGATGATCTGCGGCTCGAGTGCCAGCACGGCGGCCAGCGCGACGGGCAGGTGACGCATCTGCTTGAGGTGCTCGGCTTCTTCGGCGTCAGTCAGGCGGCCATTGACCTGGGCCAGCGTCAGCGTCAACAGGAACAGGGCGGCCAGCTGGGTCGTGAAGGCCTTGGTCGAGGCCACACCGACTTCGACACCGGCGCGGGTGATGTAGGCCAGCTTGCATTCGCGCACCATGGCGCTCGTCGAGACGTTGCAGATGGTCAGCGTGTGTTCCATGCCCAGGCTGCGCGCGTGCTTGAGCGCGGCAAGGGTATCGGCCGTTTCGCCGCTCTGGGTGATGGTGACGACCAGCGTGTCCGGATGCGGGACGCTGTCGCGGTAGCGGTATTCGCTGGCGATCTCGACGCTCACGGGCACCTTGGCGACCGATTCGATCCAGTACTTGGCAGTCAGGCCTGCGTAGTAGCTGGTGCCGCAGGCCAGGATCAGCACGCGGTCGATTTTCTTGAACACCGCAAAGGCGCCGTCGCCGAACAGTTCCGGCATGATGCCGGTGACGCCTTCGAGCGTGTCGCCAATGACGCGCGGCTGCTCGAAGATTTCTTTCTGCATGTAGTGGCGGTATGGGCCGAGTTCGGCCGCGCCCGTGTGGGCGTGCACGGTCTTGACTTCGCGCTCGACCGGACGGCCATCGACGTCGACGATCCAGTAGCGCGCCAGTTGCAGGTCGACCACGTCGCCTTCTTCCAAGTAGATGATCTGGTCGGTCGTGCCGGCCAGCGCCATCGCGTCGGAGGCGACGAAGTTCTCGTCCTTGCCCACACCGACGATCAGTGGCGAACCCTGGCGCGCGGCGATCACGCGGTGCGGTTCTTCGCGGCAGAACACGGCGATGGCGTAGGCGCCGTGCAGGCGCTTGACGGCTTGCTGCACGGTCTCGAACAGGTCGCCGTTGTACATGTGGTCGACCAGGTGAGCGATGACCTCGGTGTCGGTCTGGCTCATGAAGACGTAGCCCAGGCCAGTGAGTTCAGCGCGCAGTTCGTCGTGGTTTTCGATGATGCCGTTGTGAACCAGTGCGATGCGCGCGTTGTCTTCGCTTGGCGAGAAGTGCGGGTGGGCATTGTGCGATGCCGGCGCGCCGTGGGTGGCCCAGCGGGTGTGGGCGATACCGGTGAAGCCTTCCAGATGCGCTTCCTTGACCTGCGCTTCCAGTTCGGCCACGCGCGACGTCGAGCGCGAGCGGGTCAGACGACCATCGAGGTGGACCGCCACGCCGCAGGAGTCATAACCCCGGTACTCGAGGCGCTTGAGGCCCTCGATCAGGACTGGGGTAATGTTGCGTTTTGCGACTGCTCCGACGATACCGCACATGGCTAACCTCACTTCAAAATATTCAATGAGTATTATCGTAGAGCAATTAGGGTGAAATAAGCGTACAGTGTGCAGCTATATTTGTCATATTATTTCACCACCACTACGCTGTGAAATCTTGTTTCATATAGCAGCATTAAATACTCTTAAATTTCATGCCTATCAATGCTCTCCCTGTCCTTGACGACATCGATCGTCGCATTCTGACCATTCTGCAGACTGACGCATCGCAGACGAACGCGCAGCTGGCGGCGCAAGTGCATGTGTCGCCACCAACGTGCCTGCGCCGCGTGAAGACCATGACGGATAGCGGCATCATCCAGCGCCAGGTTGCCATCGTCGCGCCCGACAAAGTGGGGGCGGGCCTGAGCGCCATTGTCGAGATCACACTCGATGTGCAGGCTGCGGAGCGCATGGCGGAATTCGAGAAACTGGCGGACACGGAAGCTGCGGTGCTGCAGTGCTACCGCGTGTCGCCCGGGCCGGATTTCGTGCTGATCGTGCAAGTGGCTGACATGCCGGCCTACCACGAGCTGGCGCACCGGCTGTTCACCGCGCACGCCAATGTGCGTAACGTGAAGACCTATTTTGCGACCCACCGCAGCAAGTTCGAGACGCGCATCGCCGTGTAGTCAGGCCTGAAGGGCACGCGAATACCTGTGGATAACAATGTGGATGACCACAGGGAAGAACGTGGGATAAGCAGGGTATGACCCTGTGTTTATCTTGTTCATTTCCTGTGGTTAGCCTGTGCGCAATCAGTAGATTACTTCTTGATTTTCACTGGACGCTTCCAGCTCTCGATGGTGATTTGCTTCGATCGCGAGATGGTCAGCTTGCCGGCGGGCGCATCCTTGGTCAGCGTCGTGCCGGCGGCCAGCGTGGCGCCCTTGCCCACCGTGACCGGCGCGATCAATTGGGTATCGCTGCCAACGAACACGTCGTCCTCGATCACGGTGCGGAACTTGTTCGCGCCGTCGTAGTTGCAGGTAATGACGCCCGCGCCGATGTTGACGCGCGAGCCAATCGTGGCGTCGCCCACGTACGCGAGGTGATTGGCCTTGCTGTGCGCGGCGACCGTGCTGTTCTTGACCTCGACGAAGTTACCGATGTGGACATCTTCGCCAAGTGCCGTACCCGGCCGCAGGCGCGCGTACGGCCCGATCTGCGAGGCAGCGCCGATCGTGGCGTCGTCGATGTGGGAGAACGGCTTGATATTGGCGCCCGCGCCCACGGTGGCGTCGACCAGCACGCAGTGCGCGCCGATGCGCACGCCGTCGGCCAGTTCGACGCGGCCTTCGAACACGCAGCCCACGTCGATCGTGACATCGCGGCCGCAAATGAGTTCGCCGCGCACATCGATGCGCGCCGGATCCATCAAGGTCACGCCGCGTTCCAGCAGTGCTTGGGCAATGTTCAGCTGGTGACGGCGCTCGAGCTCGGCCAACTGCACCTTGCTGTTAACGCCCGCCACTTCCCATTCGCCGGACGGCTGGCTCGAGACGACCGGCACGCCGTCGGCCACGGCCTGGGCGACGATGTCGGTGAGGTAATACTCGCCCTGGGCGTTGTTGTTGGACAGGGCGGCCAGCCACTTCTTGAGGTGGCGGGTCGGAATCGCCATGATGCCGCTGTTGATTTCCCTGATGGCGCGTTCGGCCTCGGTTGCATCTTTCTCTTCGACGATGCGCACGATCTTGCCGTCTTCACGCACGATGCGGCCCAGCCCGAATGGATTGGCCTGCTCGACGGTGAGAATGCCCAGCTTGTCGCTACCAGCGGCCTCGACCAGGCGGCGCAGCGTGGCGACGGTGGTCAGCGGCACGTCGCCGTAGAGCACGATCGTTGGCTGGTCGTCGTCCAGTTGCGGCACGGCTTGCATGACGGCGTGACCGGTGCCCTGCTGCGGTTCCTGCAGCGCGGTATCGATCGTGCTGCCGGTGGATTCTGCCACTGTTGCGACCATCTCTGGCACCGCTGCGCCTCCATGTCCGTAAATCACGCATAATTTCTGCGGACTCAGGCCACGCGCGGTATCGATGACGTGGCGCAAAAGGGGCTTACCAGCCAGTGGATGCAGTACTTTCGGCAAGGCAGACTGCATGCGTTTGCCCATACCGGCGGCGAGGATCACAACGTTCATAAGCCGTTCTCAAAAAGTTGAATATATGAAAAATTTTAGCATGCGCGATGGCGCGTTCCGACGCGCGTTTGCGCTCCTGCTGCTTGCCATGACGGTGATGGCCGCCGGTTGCAGCTCGATTCGCTTCTCGTACAACCAGGGTGACACTTTACTGTACTGGTGGATGAATTCGTATGTCGACTTCGAAGGTCAACAAGCGGATGTGGCCAAACGCGATATCAAAGCCGTGTTCCAGTGGCACCGCAAGACGGAGTTGCGTGACTATGCTGGATTGCTGGGCACATTCAAGCGTCAGCTGGCGGGCGACCCGACCCAGGCCGACCTGCTCGGCGACTACCGCGAAATCCGCGTGCGTGCCGATCGCCTGGGTCAGCGCGCCGTGCCGGAACTGACGACACTGGCCATGTCGATCACGCCCGAGCAGATCACCCACATGGAGCGCAAGTTCAAGGACAAGAACGACGAATACCGCCGCAAGTTCATCGATGGCAGTGCCGACAAGCGCCAGCGCGCCCGTTTCAAGAAGTCGATGGAACAGATGGAACTCTGGTTCGGCAACTTCAGCAGCGAACAAGAGGCGACCCTGCGCCGCGCGTCCGATCTGCGTCCGCTGGACAACAACCTGTGGCTGGAGGAGCGCCAGTACCGCCAGCGTCGCGTGCTGGCCGTGCTGACGGAGATCCAGCAAAAGAAACTCAACCGCGAACAGACGGCGGCGCGCGTAGCGGCCTTGATGCGGGAAATGTCCAGCCGCATAAACTCGCCGGAACGCAAGGGTTTCTATGACGCCAGTATCGATCACACCACCAAGTTCATCCTGACAGCGATCCGGATCGCCACGCCGCAGCAGAAGGCCCACGCGCAGGAGCGCATCCAGGGCTGGATTGGCGACCTTGAGGCACTGGCTGCAGGTAAATAAGTAAGTAAATAAGCACGCAAAGGGCGGCCCACAATCGCATGTAAACCCCATGCTATAGTGCCGCCCATGCACAGAAAGTCCATCAACTCCAAGCCTGCCGGCTCCAAGCCGCACGGCGCGCCGCGCATGGCGCAGCACCAGGTCCGCATCATCGGCGGCGCCTTCAAACGAACCCTGCTCCCTGTCGTCGACGCCCTTGGCCTGCGGCCCACGCCGGACCGCGTCCGCGAGACCGTTTTCAACTGGATCAATCACCAGCTCGCCAATGACTGGGATGCTGCTACCGTGCTCGACCTGTACGCCGGCTCCGGAGCACTGGGCTTCGAGGCGGCCAGCCGCGGCGCGGCGTCGGTACTGATGGTCGACAACCATAGCCCGGCGGTACGCCAGCTGGACGCAAACCGCGACAAGCTCAAGGCGACCAATGTCACCATCCTGCGCGCCGACGCCTTGATGCTCGTGCGCGACCTGGCCACCCGTGGCCAGCGCTTTGACGTGATCTTTCTCGATCCACCCTACCAGCAGGACTTGCTGGCCAAGACCTTGCCGTTGTGCGCAGCGCTGCTGAAAAAGGGCGGGATGGTGTATGCAGAAGCCGAGGCGCCGCTGCTGGCCGATGGTGATGCGGTGCCCGAGTGGCTGGCAGGCTGGGAAGCAGTACGTGCGGACAAGGCCGGCATGGTCTACTATCACCTGCTCAAGCTGCAAGAAAAACAGGCATGAATCGTTGAAAGGCTGTGAAAACTGCACAGCCATTGGGCAAACCCCGCCCCAGCGTGGGGCGAATGCCGGGTATTTAAGGCATAATGCGCGTTCTATCACGGTGTATTTTTCACAGGAGCCGCAATGGTTGTAGCTGTCTATCCAGGTACTTTCGATCCGCTCACCCGCGGCCACGAGGATTTGGTACGCCGCGCATCCGGCCTGTTCGACCGTCTGGTGGTCGGCGTTGCCGATAGCCGGAACAAGCGTCCCTTCTTCACGCTTGAAGAGCGCCTCGAGATCGCCAATGAAGTTCTGGGCCATTATCCAAACGTGCAGGTCGAAAGTTTCTCGGGCCTGCTCAAGGATTTCGTGCGCAAGCACGACGCCCGTGTGATCGTGCGCGGCCTGCGCGCGGTATCCGATTTCGAATACGAGTTCCAGATGGCGGGCATGAACCGCTACCTGCTGCCGGATGTCGAAACCCTGTTCCTGACCCCGTCCGACCAGTACCAGTTCATTTCGGGCACCATCGTGCGCGAGATCGCCATGCTGGGCGGCGACGTGTCCAAATTCGTTTTCCCATCGGTCGACCGCTGGCTGCAAAACAAGATCGCCAGCCTGCCCCCAGCACCGGTCGCCTGATTTACCTGGAAGTACCATGGCCCTTCTGATTACCGACGACTGCATCAACTGCGACGTCTGCGAACCCGAATGCCCCAACGATGCCATTTCGATGGGCGACGAGTATTACCAGATCAATCCGAACAAGTGCACCGAGTGTGTCGGTCACTTTGAAGAACCGCAGTGCCAACTCCTGTGCCCGGTCGCATGCATCCCGCTCGACCCGGCCTGGCGCGAATCGCGCGAAGAACTCCTCATCAAGTACGAACGTCTGACGGCCGACAAAGCCGCCGCCTGATCGCCTCTCTGGCCGACGCCTCCCTGTCGGCTCGCTTCTCCTTCCTGACACCGCTACACCGCCAGCTGGCTTGACCCGCTGGCGGCGTTCGCTCGCGTCATCAATTCGCGTCGCGTCTCGTTGCCCTCCCCAATAATCCAATTGGTTAGCCTCATCTGATACTTTCAGTAATAAATTTTTCTCCGTCTTTTTTGCTACTTATAGTTTTATTTAAAATTACATAGAATGTGAACTTCGTTAAACGGCTCATATATGTAAGATTAAAGTACATTTTTTCGTCTAATTTAAACTATCTAGTTCCATATTTTGCCTCAACCAGTACCATACAAATTTTTGGATAAAATCTCTTAAAATGCTTCATCTAGAGTCCTTATTTGCATCAAGTATCGATAAAACCCGATAGCGCCAGGATAGAATTTTTTGATAAATGTAATTCTATGTGAACTTTGTCACATTTTATAGCCGAGGAAAGCCAGATAACACCAAGTCACCACCAAAAGCACGAGAGTTGGGCGTGGCTAGCCAGAATACAAAGCAACAGGCCAAAAAAAACGCGGCTACCGTGTCCGGTGCCGCGTTTCAGCGAAGGGGAAAAGCAGGTCAGCGATCGATCGTCATCAGGCTGATTTCGACGGCAGAGCCGATTTGCTCGGGCGGGGCCGTACCGTCAGGTACAGCGCGCGGCCAATCCCAACCAGCAGAGGACGGAAGAACAGGGCGATTCCGCCGAACAGGGCAAGGTAGATGGTCATGCTGAACAACAGGTTGTATGGCACCGCGCTGGCGGCTTGAACTAGGGTGGCGGTGGAAGACATGGTGTACTCGTTCTATGATTGTGGATAACTCTAGTGCATCGCAACATATAAATCTAATTCCCATCGCTGATGGCACTTATACTGTTTGTGAATGAGTTGAGGTACACTTGTATTCACGACAGTTTTATCCTGAATTCCATGAGCTTTCTGACGCTTGACCTGAATTTGCTGCGCGTGTTCGATGCCGTCATGACCGAGCAAAACCTGACGCGCGCTGCCGGCCACTTGGCCATGACCCAGCCTGCTGTCTCGAATGCCATCAAGCGATTGCGCGAAAGCCTGGGCGACGAACTCCTGATCCGCACCGCTTACGGCGTCAAGCCGACGCCGCGCGCTGAAGCGCTGTGGCCGGCCGTGCGCCAGGCGCTGGCGGCCCTCGAAGCAGCCGTGATGCCGGAAACGTTCGATGTCTCCAAGGCGCAGGCAACGTTCCGGATGGCGATGGCCGACGCGACCGCCGCCCTGTGGCTGCCGTCGCTGATGCGCTCAATCGAAGGCGAAGCGCCGGGCGTGAACATCCGCATGGTGCCGCTGACCACGCGCGAACCGCGGCCGATGCTGCTGCGCGGCGATATCGACCTGGCGGTGGGCTTCTTCCCGGGGGTGGCAGCCCAGTTGTCGTATGAAACCGGCTCGCCGATTCGCCACGAGCGGCTGTATTCGGGCGTGTACGTGTGCGTGATGCGCAAGGATCACCCGCTGGCCAAGGAAAAGCTCGATCTCGACACCTATTGCAAGGCGAACCACCTGCTGGTGAGCTTCTCGGGCCGCGCCCATGGTCTGGTGGACGAGGCACTGGGCCAGATGGGCCGCGAACGGCGCATCCTGCTGACGGTGAACCAGTTCTTCACGGCCGGCCGTGTGGTGGCCAACTCGGACCTGATCACGGTGCTGCCGAAGCACTTGCTGGTCTCGACCGGCATGGCCGATGTCCTGATCTGGAAAGAATTGCCGCTCCAGCTGCCGGCCGTCCACCTGGACATGCTGTGGCACGAGCGCGATGGCCGCAGCCCGGCGCACCGCTGGCTGCGCAAGAACCTCGAAGGCATGGCCGAAAGCGCTTCTAAAGGCGGCGTGCGCAAGGTCGTCTGATACGTTGTCGCCAAGGATGGCGCAGCCGCGTCATCCCTTCTCTTCTGTACGCCGACCTCCTTGCTTGGTGGCTCTGCCTACCATGCAATTCCCCAATCCGTTTTGCGCGAGATCCGTCACCGGGTTTGCGCTAGCGCATCCTGAACGATTCGTCACGTTCCAGAATGGGCATGCGCCGTGCATACCGCATACGCGCCTACAGGGAGATAGGGAGATGACAATGCGCCATTTATCGACGGGCCAATTCGGGGTGTTTGCGATCACTCTGCTGCTCATGCTTGCGCTATCCGGCGGTGCCAATTGCGCTGCGCAGGATGACGCCACTGATACCGAGCGCAGTAGTGGTGACATCTACAGCATCGTCAATCTCGCCGCACCAACGAGCTACATCGGCTTTGTCAATGCACATGGTCAGGCAGCATTCGAGTACCCGGGGCCGGACGATCGCACGCAGGTGGCGTTCTTCAATGGCGACCGCATTGTCGATATCAGTCCTCCAGGCAATGACCGTACGTTTGTCGGCGGTCTGAACGAACAGGGCGAGGTGATTTTCAACGCACGCTTCCTTGACGCGCAGAGTCCCGGCGGCCTGCGTTACCAGCCGCTGCGCTGGTCAGCCGCGCGGGGCCGGGTGGTGCTACCGTCGCTCAATGTGAGCGAATACGCCTCCCTGGACGCGATCAACAAACATGGCCAGATCGCGGGCCTGTCTGCCACGTCCAGCGACAACAGCAGCGTGCGTGCAGTGCGCTGGACGTCGGCAAATCGCCTGTCATCACTGCCCGGCGTCACCGGCTTCGTTCCCGGCGCTGCCTACGGCATCAACGATCTCGATGCCGTCATCGGCTCGGGCAGTGCTGTCAATGGCGGCACGACCACGCTGGTCTGGAACGCAGACGGCCGTCCCACGAATCTGGGAACATTCGGCGCGCGCAGTGCGTTCGGTATCCGCATCAATAATCAGGGCGACATTCTCGGATGGCGCATCGTCGACGCTGCAACCCGGGGGTTCTTCCTGTCGAGCCCAGGAAAGCCCGCAGTCAGCATCAATGCCGCCTATCCCACAACACTCAATGAAGCGGGCGAGGTCA
>Ga0247812_10001118_pt1 | contig 15219 bp, 14 predicted proteins | sample UWRJL149409B1_FD_178011 | JGI IMG/M metagenome (GOLD analysis project Ga0247812, IMG submission 178011) | Plant litter microbial communities from Arlington Agricultural Research Station in Wisconsin, United States - UWRJ-L149-409B-1 | ecosystem: Environmental > Terrestrial > Plant litter >...
CAGCACCGACGCATCCGTGATTCGTGGGTGGGCTCCCGTGCTCATCCCTGGACGCAAGAAGTCGCAGCCGATCGCCGCCACCCGCATCGCCGCGGGAACCGATGTCGACTTCGGCGCACTCACGACCCTGCTCACCGACGGACTCGTCGAGGCCGGCGCCGACGTCGACTACGACTCGCGCGTCACCGGCATCCGCCGCCAGAAAGATGGACTCTGGCGCATCACCTACAACCGCGAGATCGGCCACACCCCCTTCGTCATCCACGCCAAATTCGTCTTCGTCGGCGCGGGTGGAAACGCTCTCAACCTGCTGCAGAAGGCCCGCATCCCCGAGATCCGCGGCTTCGGCGGATTCCCGGTCAGCGGCGAATTCCTGCGAACCGACAATCCGGAGATCGTGGCCCGCCACCAGGCGAAGGTGTACGGAAAGGCTGCCGTCGGTTCGCCGCCGATGTCCGTTCCGCACCTCGACACCCGGGTGGTCGGCGGAGAAGCAAGCCTGATGTTCGGCCCCTACGCCGGCTTCAGCCCTAAGTTCCTCAAGACCGGTTCGTGGTTCGACCTGTTCAAGTCGATTCGTCCGCACAACCTCGTGCCGATGATCGCGGCAGGCACGAGCAACCTCAGTCTGGTGAAATACCTCATCGGCCAGCTCGTTGCCCGCAAGAGCACGAAGTTCGCCGACCTGCAGGAGTTCTTCCCGAACGCCGATCCGAAGGATTGGTACCGCATCACCGCTGGCCAGCGCGTTCAGGTCATTAAGAAGGATGCCGAAAAGGGTGGTGTTCTGCAGTTCGGCACCGAGGTGGTCGCCGCGGCCGACGGCAGCATCGCCGGCCTGCTCGGTGCGTCGCCCGGTGCCTCGACCGCGGTGCCGATCATGCTCGGTCTCGTCGAGAAATGCTTCCCCGAGAAGATGGACGAGTGGCGCCCAAAGATCCTAAAAATGGTGCCGAGTTTCGGCACCCAGCTCTCGGATAACCCCAAGAAGGCCGACGCAACGATGACGCGCACGGCTAAGGCGCTGCAGATCCCGCGCTAGCCCGCTCCCGCGCACCCGTTTCGGGGGCGTCGGGGCACAATTGCGGCGTCGCGCGCTCGTTTTTCGCAGATTTCGCTCTTTTCTGGGGTACAAGCTGCGCGAGCGCGCTGTCATACTTTGGGTTGCCAGTCGCCAGCCCGAGGAGAGACGCAATGCCATTGGGGCTGCCCAGTCACCTCGCGCCGCTCAATGTCAGTCGTGCTTACTCGAGAGCGGCGCACACCGTTGCGGGCGTGTGCCTGATCAGCGCGCTGGTCATAGCCGTGGTCATCCAGATCGATCGCCCCGCCGTCATCCTGTGGCCAGCCATTCTCGCGGTCTTTCCGTTTGCGATCGCGCTCGTGTTGCTCGACCGCAATCGCACCGCATTCTTCGCTGCGGCCTACCTGCTGATCGGTGGAGCCTGCATGTACTGGATCGCGCTGGCCGGATCGTTCGAGGTTGACTTCGGCAGTCGGACCGACACCTTCGTGCTGAGCCTTCCGAAGGTCGCGCTCATCATGGTCGGGGCTGGCTCCGGCGTGTACTCGCTCTCGGCGTGGGCGATCGCGGGCTTCGTGGTCGGCGAGAGCGTGACGATTCTCGCGGCGACGCAGGCCGGCGCCGACATCGTGTTCGACGGCACCACCGCCATGACGCTCGTGCTCGGCCTCGCCATCCTGTGGCTCATCGCCCTCAACCAACGCGTCACCAATCGCGCGCAGTCCGGTGTGACGAGGGCTGCTCGCGACGAGCAGTTGTCGGTCGTGCGCTATCGCATCGAGGCGAAGGCCGCCGCGGTCATGCACGACACCGTGCTCAACCACCTCGCCGCTCTGTCGCTCGCGACCCCCGGACCGCTCTCGCCCACCATTCGCACTGAGATGACCCGCGACCTCGAGGTGCTGATCGGCGAGGAGTGGCTGCTTGATGCCGCGGCGCAGTCCGACCAGGAGGAGTCGCTCGAGTGGCGGCACACCTCGCTGTTCGAGGCGATTGCCGAAGCGCGCGCACTCGGTCTCGAGGTCACGGTGAGTGGTGACGTCACGGCCCTCGAACCGCTGGAGCCCGCGCAGGCCTCAGCGCTCGCTCTTGCCGCGAAACAGTGCCTCATCAACGTTCTGCGTCACTCCGGCACCACGAACGCTGAGGTGGTCGTCTACGGCTCCGACCGCGAGGCGTCGGTCATGGTCGTCGATACCGGAAAAGGCTTCACCGAAGAGGAAACCGGAGCCGACCGCCTCGGGCTTCGCCAGTCGGTGCGGTTCCGCATCCGGGCCGTCGGGGGAGACGTTCAGGTGTGGTCGACCCCCGGCCGCGGTACATCCGTCATGATCCGAGTCCCCCTCACGGCGACGGGCGCCCGCGTTCCCCAGCACCCGGATGCGACGACCCTGCCATGAGCGCGCGCGAACGCACCCTGCAGCACTGGCATCCGCTCGGCACGCTCGCCAGCCGGCCGATCACGATCGTCGCCGCGGTCGTGCTCCCGGTCTATGCCGTCGTGATGACCTGGTTCAACCGGGATGACATCATCACGCTGCCCCTCGCTGTTGCGTCGATTCTCGCGATCATCGGATCGTCGGTGACCATCGTGCTCTGCTCGAGCCCGCTTCGGGCGCCGTTCCCCCAGCACGGGCCGCTCATCGCTCTACTGTTCGGGATCGCGGCGCTGCAGCTCAGCGTCGCCTCGATGTGGACGGCCAACCAGTTCGTGCGCGACGACTGGGCGGCGACGGCGCTCGGGGTGATCCTACTTGCGCTCGCACCGTACCGATCGCCGCGATACCTCGCAATCGCGGGTTGCGCGAGCGCGCTGTTCGTCGCGATCGTCGTTGTGGCCGAGGCGCGGTATTTCGTCACCGACGTGCCGGTACCGGTGTTCGTGGTCGTGCAGGTCGCGCCGGTGCTCGCGATGTCACTCGGCGCCGCGGCGTTTTCCAGCTCGCTCGTGCGTGGGCTCGAGCGCTGGCAGCGGCACGCGAACTCCGCGGTCTCAGCTCTCGACGAATCCCGCAACGACTGGATAGCGCGATCGGTGCAGCAGGATCACGTGACGATTCTCAACCAGGATGTCGTGCCGTTCTTCGCCGGACTGCTCTCCACCGGCACAGTAACGGCGGAGGACGCCGTGCGTGCCCGCGAGGTGGCCGAGTCGATTCGCGCGGTCATGGTCGCCGAGGTTGACCGCACCTGGCTCGAGGGCGTCGTCGAGCAGAGCGCGACCGCCGTCGGCCTCGCGCGCCAACTCTCGGCCGAGGTTATCGACGACCGCACCCGGCTCGCGCAGCGGCTCGCTACCGACCAGAGAACGGCGATCCGGGCACTCATTGTCGCCCTGTTCGCGCACCCCGATTTTGTGCCCTCATCGCTACGAATTGTCATCGAGCCGCGCGCGGAACGCAGCGTCGTCACGCTGCGCGCGGCCGTCGATTGCAGTGAGAGCCGCATGCGTTCGGAGCTGGCGCCCTACTTCGCGGTGATCAGAATCCTCTTCGGTGATGCTCGAGTCGCCTTCACGCAACCGGCCCTACAGCTAAGGTTTTCCTATGAGCAGTAGCGGAGGGGATGCGATCGGTGCTGCCGTCGAACCCGCGGACCCCGCCAACCGCATCCGGCTCGCGATCCTCGACGACCACGAGGTGCTGCTCGACAGCCTGAGCACCTGGATCGGTGCCAACGCGCCCGACTTCGATCTCGTGCTCAGCGCTAGCACCTGGCTGCAGCTCGTGCACAGCGATAACTTTCCAACCGACCTCGTTTTTCTCGACTTCCAGCTCAAAGAGCCGGTCTCGATCGAAGCCAGGGTGCGCACCTGCCGTGCCGCCGGCGCGAAGGTGATTGTGCTCTCCAGCCTCGACAGTGACGAGTCCCGCGAACGCGCACTCGACGCGGGGGCCTCGATTTTTCTCTCCAAGACTCTCTCGATGCGCGAGGTCATGGATGCCGCCCGCACCGTCATGGGCGTCGACAAAGGAGCACCGGTGCAGCGCGACTGGCGCCCGCTCCCGGTTGGGGCGACCAACCAGTCCAAGCCGCGCCTGAGCGCCGGCGAGCTCGAAGCGTTCAAGCTCTACGTCACCGGCTACAGCACCACCGAGGTCGCCTCGCGGATGAACGTACAGTACGAGACCGCAAAGACGTACCTCCGCCGGGTACGCGAGAAGTACGCGAAGGCAAACCGCCCCGCGAGTAAAAAAGCCGAGCTGATTCGTCGCGCGGCCGAGGATGGGTACCTGAACTAGTGTCCAAACTGTATTTCCGTTATGGCGCAATGAACAGCGGCAAGAGCACGGCGCTGCTGCAGGCCGCGTTCAACTACGAAGAGCGCAGCCAGCAGGTTCTGCTCGCGAAGCCGGAGATCGACACGAAGGGCGAATCGCTCATCGTGTCGCGCCTCGGCGTCTCGCGCGCCGTCGACTTCACGGTTTCCCCCGAAGAAGACATCTTCGAGAAGTTCGCCGCCCAGCGCGCGCGCGTTCTGCGCGAGACGGGAACGGATGTCAGCTGCCTTCTCGTCGACGAGGCGCAGTTCCTCAGCGAGGGGCAGGTCGACGACCTGTTGCGCATCGCTATCCTCGACCGGGTTCCGGTACTGGCCTACGGCATCCGCACCGACTTCCAGACGATAGCCTTCCCCGGAAGTCGTCGCCTGCTGGAAATCGCCCACTCGCTCGAAGAGCTCAAGACCATCTGCCGGTGTGGTCGCAAGGCGGTCTTCAACGCCCGCAAGGTCGGCGATGACTTCATCTTCGACGGCGACCAGGTTGCGATCGATGGCGTTGACGTCGAATACGAATCGCTCTGCGGCGCCTGCTACCTCGACGAGAGCAACGGCGTGCTGAACAACGGCCGTCGCCTGCGCGGCGAGCTCAGCTACCAGGTCGAGCCTGACCCCGACTTCACCTAGGCATACCAACTGCACGAAACAGAAAAGCCCGGCCAGACTCTCGTCTGACCGGGCTTTGTGCTGTCGGGGTAGCGGGATTTGAACCCACGACCTCTTCGTCCCGAACGAAGCGCGCTACCAAACTGCGCCACACCCCGATTGTCACGCGCTAGTCGCGCGCGAACGTGTTCAAGGATAGCCGATAATTGCCGGCGTCAATGTCACCACGACCGCCTCAGGGCGGCAAGCGAACCGCACGGGCGCGTAAATCGAGGTTCCAATGCCCGCCGAGACGTTCAAAATGGCCGTTGACCGGGCATGATTCCACAGACTGATTCCGGATGCCTGTGCTCGCGGAATATCGCAATTGGTCACGAGAGCGGGCATTCCGGGAATACGCACCTGGCCGCCGTGGGTGTGTCCGGCAAGAATGACATCCGCACCGTTGGTCACGAACGAGTTGAGCACCCGCTGGTACGGAGCGTGGGTCACGCCAATCGTGAGGTCTGCGGGAAGGCCCTCTTGCCAGTCGACGTTTTCACGCATCTCGTCAATTGCGCGGGGGAGCACGCCGAGCTTGTCCCAATTGCGGTGGGCGTCGTTCACGCCGAAGAACTCGATGCGCGACCCGTTGATCTCGATCGAGTCGGCCGCGTTGTTGAGATTGACCCAGCCGAGGGCATCCTCGAAATAGCGCTCCATACGGGGCGTGTCCAGCTCGGTCGCCTGCTTCGGCTGCGTCGACGGGTCTTTCGACGGGCCGGCGAGGTAGCCAAACGGGTTCTTGAGCATCGGGCCGAAGTAGTCGTTCGATCCGTTGACGAAGACGCCCGGAACATCCTGGAACGGCGCAAGCGCGTACTCGAGCGCCTCGTAAGCGTCGTCGTGCCCGAGGTTGTCGCCGGTGTTGACAACGAGGTCGGGACGAAGTGCCGCGAGCGAACGCACCCACTCGATCTTCTTCTCCTGCCAGGGCGCGAGGTGAAGATCGCTAAGGTGCAGGATCGTGATCGGTTGTGCACCGGGCGGAAGTACCGCGAAGGTCTCTCGCCGCGTCGTGAACATCGTCCGCTCGACGAGCGTGCCCCACGCGAGCGCGGCGAGGCCGGCAGCGGCGGCTACGCCGAGCGATGTTCCGACCGCTGAGCGTGCCGCCGCCATCACTAACAGCTCTGCTTGACGACGTCGAGGTAGATCGGACGACTGCGCGTCACGGCCTCACCCGCGGCCGGGTAGCTTGACGCCACCGTGCCTATCGTCGCCGGATCACCGTCGCCGAGAGCAAGACATCTCTCTCGCACGTCAGAGAAGCCGGCTCCCTGCAGGCTGGCCTGTGCCGTGCCGAAGTCGTTGCCACTGACATCCGGAAGCTTCGACATCGACCCGTCACTCAGCCAGACCTTCACGGTCGAACCGAGTGCCGCAACGTTGCCCGCAGACGGGGTCTGCTTTGCTACCTGGCCGGCCGGCAGCTCGGAGGCTACCGTTCCCTCGTTGGAGTAGTCGAGCTTCGCGCCCTCGATGGCCGATCGCGCAACCTCTGGGGTCGTGCCGATGTAGTCACCGACGGTGACGCCGGTACCGGTCAGCAGTCGCTGCGGCGGGTCATCGAACGATCCGCCGCCGTAGGCGTTGTCAACGCTGCGCATGATCTGGTTGGCGATGAGGTGACGGATGTTTCCACCGGCATCTCCACGCGAGTTCGAGTAGAGACGAATCGGGTAGGTGCCCGAGATGTTTCCGACCCAGATGGTCATGGCGACCTTGGTGCTGGCGAGGGTGACCCACGTCTGCTTCGAGTCGTTGGTCGTACCCGTCTTACCCATGATCTCCGTGCCGTCGCGCGGGTTACCGGCGTAGCCGTTGGCCGCGGTCTGCAGGGCGTCGGCCGCGGCTGCGGCGACTTCCTCCGTGATGGCCTGGCGGCAGCTGGCGTCCTGGCCGCCGAGCTTCTGGCCATTGGCGTTGACCACGAGGTTGACGGCGATCGGGTCGCAGAACACGCCGTGGTTAGCGATACCGGCGTACGCGGCAGCAACCGTCAGCGGCGCGATGTCGTTGGTACCGAGGATTGCCGACGGGTTGGTCTGCAGCTGGTTGTCGATGACGTCGGTGTAGGGAAGGTCGACCTTGATCGCGGTGTGAACGCCGAGAGCCTCAGCCATTTCCTTCGTCTTGCACTGGTCGAGCTGCGAGGCCATCGTCGCGAAGGCGCCGTTCACCGAGAGTGCGGTCGCGGTTCGAACCGTGATCGCACCGGCGGTCGGAGAGTCGTTTCGAAGCGGCCAAGTACCGACGTACCCGCCCTCTTTACAGGAGTCCTCGAACACCGACTGCTGCCAGGTCTTGGCGGTCGCGCTCACGACCTCGCTGAGGCCGCGGCCGCTGTCGAGCCAGTTGAGCAGTGTGAAGACCTTGTAGGTTGATCCGACCTGGAATCCGCTCGACCCGCCGTAGTCGAAGTCGGTGTTGAAGTTGATAGCGGTCGCGGTCCTGCCGCCGCCCTTCGCGGTGTCGTCGAACTTCTTGTTCTGGGCCATGAACAGGATCTTTCCTGTTCCAACCCCGACTCCGATCGCAGAACCACCGAGCTTCAGCTTGTCTTCGTCGGCCGGCGTGTACTCGCGTACGGTGTCCTGTGCCTTCTTCTGCAGCTTCATGTCGAGCGTGGTGTAGAGCTTGTAGCCACCGTTCTTCCAAGCGGCGCGGCGCTCGGTCGCGTTGGCACCGAGGGCCTCGAGGTCCTTGACGCTGTGCACGACATAGTCACAGAACTGCTTGGCGTAGGTGCTGGCCGCGATGCAGCCGTTCTTCGGGGTGGCGAGGGTGACGAACTTGTCGTCGACCGCGGTGGCGAGCGCTTCAGCACGCTCGTCCTCGGTGATCATTCCCTCATCGCCCATGACGTTGATGATGTGGTCGCGGCGAACCTGGTTGGCCGCGTAGTGCTCGGGGTTGTCGAGGCTGCGGGCACCGGGCTGCTGCACGATGGCGAGCAGGGCCGCCGCCTGGGCGATCGTGACGTTGCCGGCATCCGTGTTGAAGTAGCGCTGCGCTGCCGCCTGGATTCCGTAGGTGTTGCCGCCGAATCCGGAGATGTTCAGGTAGGCGAGCATCACCTCGTCTTTGCTGTAGTTCTTCTCGAGGCCGATCGCGTACTTCATTTCCTTGAGCTTGCGGTCGAAGGAGCTCTCCTGGCAGACCTTGATCTCGGCGCGCTGCGCTTCGAGCTGGTCGTCTTCGCCATACTCCTTGACGGCCTTCATGATGCAGATGTTCTTCACCAGCTGCTGGGTCAGCGTCGATGCGCCCTGCAGGTCGCCGGTAGAGAGGTTGATGACTGCCGCGCGGGCGATGCCCTGCAGGTCGATTCCGCCGTGCTCGTAGAACCGCAGGTCTTCTGCGGCGAGCGTTGCGTCTTTCAGTACCTGCGGAAGCTGCTCCCACTTGATCTCTTCGCGGTTCTGGCTGTACACCGTGGCAATGAGGCGCTTCTTGTCGCCGTCATTCGCGTAAATCTGGTTCTGCTGGGGCTGCTGGTCAATGGTGATGTACTCAGGCAGGTTGTCAAAGATCGAGATGGTGCTGTTGGCGGCCATGCTGGTCACAGCGAGGGCGGGCGTAACTGCGACAGCCACGAGCAGGCCCGCGAGGGCGCTGAAACTTATCAGTCCAAGGAGGGCGGATATCGCGCCCCGTGGCCGGGATTTTTGGGCAGACATAGACTGAATGCTACGCGAAACGCTGTGTTTCAGCCTGAGGGAAAGCCGACAAATGACTACCTGGGAGTATTTGACTACCCCGCTCATGATCCACAACACCGCCGCGATCCTCAACAACTGGGGTTCGCAGGGCTGGGAGCTCGTCCAGGTCGTCAACGGCCCAGAGGGTGGGCTCGTTGCCTACCTCAAGCGTGAGAAGAAGGAAGACGCATCATGAGCACGATCGACGAACGCCTGGCCGAACTCGGAATAACCCTGCCCGTTCTCGCGAAGCCGGTGGCCGCCTATGTGCCAGCCGTCATCTCGGGCAACCTCGTCTTCACGTCCGGCCAGCTGCCCTTTGTCGACGGTGTTCTTCCCGAGACCGGCAAGCTCGGAGCGGGCGTTGATGCGGATGCCGCAGCCGGCTACGCCAGGCAGTGCGCGCTCAACGGCCTCGCCGCCGTCGAGAGCGTCATCGGTTCCCTTGACCGCGTCACCCGCATCGTCAAGGTCGTCGGGTTCGTGGCATCCGACCCCTCGTTCACCGGCCAGCCCGGCGTGATCAACGGGGCGTCAAACGTGCTCGGCGAGATCTTCGGCGACGCCGGCCAGCACGCGCGCAGCGCCGTTGGTGTTCCCGTGCTTCCGCTCGACTCTCCCGTAGAGGTAGAGCTGATCGTCGAGTTCGCCTAGCCGGAGTTCGTGGTTCGGCGCGCTATTCCCCTGCCGCGGCGTTGAAATAGAGCCGAACCACGAACCTTTACTTGAGCCTGTCGGTGATGATCTGCATCACGGCGGTGTCTGCGAGGGTCGTCGTGTCGCCGATCTCCCGGCCCTCCGCGACATCCTGAAGCAGCCGGCGCATGATCTTGCCCGAGCGCGTTTTCGGCAACTCGGCCACGATGAAGATCTGGCGGGGGCGGGCGATCGCACCGATCTGCTTCGTCACGTGAACCGTCAGAAGTGCGACGGCCTCGTCGGCGGTCTGCGCGTCAGCCTGGTTCGATTTGAGGATGACGAAGGCGACGACCGCCTGACCGGTCGCTTCGTCCGCGGCGCCGACAACGGCCGCCTCGGCCACGATCGGGTTCGAGACGAGCGCCGACTCGATCTCCTGGGTCGACAGGCGGTGTCCGGAGACGTTCATCACGTCGTCTACCCGGCCAAGCAGAACGATGTCGCCGTCCGCGTCGACGTGCGCACCGTCGCCGGCGAAGTACTTCCAGTCGCCGTTCTTCGAGAATTTTGACCAGTAGGTCTCGCGATAGCGGTCGGGGTCGCCCCAGATGCCGCGCAGCATCGCCGGCCAGGGTTCGGAGACGACAAGAAGTCCTCCGTGCGGTGGGTCGACGCGCGTGCCGTCGTCGCCGAGGATGTCGATTTTCACGCCCGGGATCGGCACCTGGGCTGAGCCGGGCTTGAGCGTCGTGATGCCAGGCAGGGCGGAGATCATGATGCCGCCGGTCTCGGTCTGCCACCAGGTGTCGACGATCGGGGTCGTGCCACTTCCGATGACGTCGCGGTACCAGATCCAGGCTTCCGGGTTGATCGGTTCGCCGACCGATCCGAGAACGCGCAGGCTCGACAGGTCGAACTTCTGCGGGATCTGGCGTCCGGCCTTCATGAATGACCGGATGGCGGTGGGCGCCGTGTAGAAGATGCTCACCTTGTACTTCTCGATGATTTCCCACCAGCGTCCGGGGTGAGGCGTATCGGGAGTGCCCTCGTAGAGCACCTGCGTTGCGCCGTTTGCGAGCGGACCGTAGACGACGTAGCTGTGGCCGGTGATCCAGCCGACATCGGCGGTGCACCAGTACACGTCGGTTTCGGGGTGGAGGTCGAAAACGTTGCGGTGCGTGAAGGCCACCTGGGTCAGGTATCCGCCGCTCGTGTGCAGGATGCCCTTCGGCTTCCCCGTCGTGCCGGAGGTATAGAGGACGAAGAGCGGGTTCTCGGCGTCGAACGCCTTCGCTTCGTGCTCGGGGTCAGCTGCCTCGAGTTGTTCGTGCCACCAGAGATCCCGGCCATCGGTCCAGTTGACCTCGTTTTCGCCGCGCCGGATCACCAGTACGTTCGTCACCGGCGTCGCGCCCTCAAGGGCAGCATCGACCGCGGCCTTGAGGGGGAAGACCTTGCCCTTGCGCCAGCCGCCGTCCGCGGTGATGACGAGTTTGGCATCCGCGTCTTCGACTCTCGAGCGAATGCTCTCCGCACTGAAGCCACCGAAAATCACCGAGTGGACGGCGCCGATGCGGGCAACGGCGAGCATGGCGACGATCGCCTCGGGAATCATCGGGAGGTAGATCGCGACGCGGTCGCCCTGGCTCACGCCGAGCGACAGCAGCACGTTGGCGGCCTTCTTCACCTCGGCGGTGAGTTCGGCGTAGGTGACCGACCGTGAATCGCCCGGTTCGCCCTCCCAGTGGAACGCGACCCGGTCACCGTTGCCCGCGAGCACGTGACGGTCGAGGCAGTTGTAGGCGACGTTGAGGGTGCCGTCGGCGAACCAGCGCGCGAACGGCGCATTCGACCAGTCGAGGGTCTGCGTGAACGGCTTATCCCAGCTCACCAGCTCCCGGGCCTGATCAGCCCAGAACGCGACCCGATCGGTCTTGGCCCGCTCGTAGAGCTCCGGTCGGGCTATCGCGTTTCCGGTGAATTCCTCGGTCGGAGGAAAGCGTCGGGTCTCGGTCAGAAGGCTGTCAATCGAATGAGTGGACATCATTATCCTTGTCGATCTCGCGGACGTGCCAGGGTTGCCGCGAACGGTGCGAGTGATTGATCCGATACTAGACCGAACACGAAAAAGCGCCGGTCACCCCTTGTCAAACAGCGACGCAATCCGCATTGCTGTCAGACCACCGCCAGCCCGCTGAAAACGGGCTGAATTCTTCGTTGCGCAAGGCAATAGAAGTTGTACACTGATGTCGTCAAATGCTAAGCATTTCGACTGGCAACGCGCACGATTCCCCCCAATCAGCGTTGCTGCGGCGGCGCCCTTTCCCCCCATTGGGCGCCGCCCCTCTTTAACCGTTGTTTTTCGGCGCGCGACTCGTCGCCCACAGCCCGCGATTGTGCTTCTCATGCACCGGAGCACGACGGATGCCACGGGCTTCCGGCGCACGGACGTAGCGTCGCCGCATGCAGCCAGAACACGTCTCGCTCGATGCCGTCGTCGTGCCGTCGCCCGGGCTGCCCGACCGCGGGACGTTCGTCGCACGGCCACCGAATAGTAGGGGCGCGGGTAGTACGGGCGCGGGCAACAGGGGCGCTGCCGCGGTGATGGGCGCGCCGGTAGAGGGCGTTGGCTCTGCGCCGCAGTTGCGCCGTGGCATCCGCGGCGGGTATCCCGAGGAGTTCGGGCCGCTCGCATCTCTCGTTGCCGACCCCCTCGTCACCGACATCTTCGTGAACGGCTCCGAGACGGTGTGGGCAGATCGGGGCTCGGGTCTCGTGCGCGCGACGGTGCAGCTCGGCGCCGAGGGCGACGTTCGGGAGCTCGCCATCTCGCTTCTCGCGCTCGGTGGCAGGCATATCGACGAGTCGTCCCCGTGCGTCGACGCGAGGCTTCACGGTGGCATCCGAGTGCACGCCGTGCTGCCGCCGATTTCAGCGACGGGCACACTGCTGTCGATCAGGCTGCCGAGCGTCACCCGGATCTCACTCGACGACCTCGGCGCGCAGGGAGTCTTCGGCGAGCACCGCACACTCATCGACCGGTTCGTCGCGCGCCGCGAGAACCTTCTCATCACGGGCGCCGGCGGAAGCGGAAAGACCACCGTGCTCGCGGCGATGCTCGCTTCAGCGCCCGCGTTCGAACGCATCGTGGCGATCGAGGATGTCGCGGAACTCCGGGTCGACCACCCGCACTTCGTGAGTCTCGAGGCGCGGCAGGCCAACATCGAGGGCGCGGGAGAGATCGGGCTGGCGAGACTCGTGCGCGAAGCACTGCGGATGCGCCCCGACCGGCTCGTGGTCGGCGAGTGCCGCGGCGAGGAGGTGCGCGAACTGCTGTCGGCGCTCAACACCGGTCACGACGGGGGAGCGGGCACCCTGCACGCCAACTCACTCGCCGATGTGCCCGCGCGGCTGGAGGCGCTCGGCGCCATCGCCGGGCTGGGTGCGGAAGCGATTGCGCGCCAGTCGGTCAGCGCGATCGGGGCCGTACTGCATCTCGAGCGATCGGGTACGCAGCGGAGGCTTGCGCAAGTGGGGCGGCTGCGGCTCGACTCGCGCGGACGACTGGCAATCGAAGAGTGGACGGAGTAGTGAAGCGCGCCGGTCCGCCCCTCGAGAGTGTTGCCTCGACCGTTCACAAGCTCGCCGTTCTGCTGGGGGCCGGTGTGCCGCCCGTCGCGGCCTGGCGGTACCTCGGCGAGCCCGGCCGCGAGGTGACGGCCGCCATCGAGGGCGGGCTGTCGATTCCGTCGGCCATCCGTTCTCGTGCTGGTCCCGGTGCGTCACCCGCCGGGCGGGCGTGGGCCGGGGTGGCCGCGGCCTGGCAGGTGGCGTCTGATGCCGGGGCTCCTATTGCGTCGACCCTTCGAGAGTTCGCGCGGTCCCTCCGCGCGATCGCGGCGATCGAACGGGACATCGAGACGGCTCTCGCCGGACCCCGCGCGACCGCGAGGCTCGTGATGGTGCTGCCGGGGTTGGGGATCGTGTTCGGTGTGATCCTCGGCCTGAACCCTCTCGCGGTGCTCATCGGAACGCCGGCCGGCGCGGCGTGCCTCGTGGCCGGTGTCGGGCTGATAGCCGGAGCGTGGTGGTGGAATCGGCGGCTCGTGGCTGCCGCCCGTCCGCGGGATCTCACCCCGGGCCTACGCTGCGACCTCATGGCAATCGCCGTCGCCGGTGGTACGTCGCTCGATCGGGCGTCGGCGGCGGTTGACCGCGCGCTCGGTGAGAATGGGTTCGATCCGTCGCTCGGGCGTGACGACGTGGACGAGGTGCTCGCGCTCTCGCGTACGGCCGGGGTGCCCGCCGCCGAATTGCTGCGCAGCCAGGCCGACCAGTCTCGGCTCGGTGCAGCGGCCGAGGCTGAGCGGAGGGCGTCGGTGCTCGCGGTGCGGCTCATGCTGCCTCTCGGCGTCTGCGTGCTCCCGGCGTTCATGCTGCTCGGCGTAGTGCCGCTGCTGATCTCCGTCATCTCGTCAACAGTGGTCGGATTCTGATCCTGTGTACCGACGGCGGTCATCTCGGTTCCGGGCGGCGCTGGCCGCGACACACTGTGATCGCTCGTGTCGTCAGATCCAAGGAGCTTGTTGTGAACGACTCTCGCCCGACCTCCCCGCCCGCCGACGAAACCGGTTCAGCCACGGCCGAATACGCCATCGCCACGATGGCAGCCGTCGGCTTCGCCGGCATGCTCGTCGTCATCATGCGCAGCGACGAAGTGCGCGGAATGCTGACCGAACTAGTGCGCAATGCGCTTTCTTACGGCGGGTGAGAGGGGCAGTGTTGCCGCGGAGTTCGCGGTCGTCGTCCCTGCGGCCATCCTCGTTCTCGCCGGGTGCCTCGGGGCGTTGCACGTGACGGCAACACAAGTGCGGGTTCAGGATGCCGCAGCTTCCGCCGCACGCGCCAGCGCACGCGGCGATGACACCGCCGGAATCCTGCGGGCGCTCCCGGGCGCGAGTCTCGCCATCGCTCCCTCCGGCGACCTTGTTTGCGCCTCCGTCACGATGCCGGCTGCCGGGATCGCTGGCACGCTCACCGGGCTCACCCTCAGTGCGACGAGCTGCGCGCTGGATGCCGGACGGTGACGGATGCGCGTGCACCAGACCCGTATAGAGGAAGCCAGGCACGTATATGACGAAGCCAGGCACGTACATGACGAAGAGCGCGGCGCCGGATCGATCCTGGTGATTGCCACGGTCGCCGCGATCGTCGCTGTGGCCGTGCTTCTCGTAACGGTCTGCGGCGCATTCCTCGCGACCCGGTCCCTCGCCGGGACCGCCGATGCGTCCGCGCTCGCCGCCGCCGACGCTCGGGCCGGTTTCTCATCGACTCCACCGTGCGAAAGCGCGGCTGCCGTCGCGGCGGCGAACGGCGCGAGGGTCGCCGCGTGCGAGGTGGACGGCACGGTCGTGACGGTGGCGGTCGCTACCTCTTATATGGGGCTCATCGTCGTGCAAATGGCGACGGCAGGCCCACCGCCCGCAGCGGCCGATTAGGCGGGAATGTGGGTGACGTGTGTATCGTTTGGCTGACGAGGGCTTAACTGCCCCGTTTTCCGCACCGTTAAGAGGAGTCCCGTGCCAGGCACGAAGAAACTGGTCATCGTCGAGTCGCCGGCCAAGGCCAAGACGATCGGACAGTACTTGGGAGATGGCTACGAGGTTCTGGCCTCGGTTGGTCACATCCGCGACCTCATCGAGCCCAAAAACCTTCCGCCAGAGCTCAAGAAGGGCTCCCTCGGCAAATTCTCGGTCGACGTCGAGAACAATTTCGAACCGTACTACGTGGTCTCCGACGCCAAGAAGAAGACCGTCGCCGATTTGAAGAAGGCGCTGGCGAAGGCCGACGAACTCTTCCTCGCAACTGATGAGGACCGCGAAGGAGAAGCCATCGCCTGGCACCTCCTGCAGGTGCTCAAGCCCAAG
>Ga0247812_10001121_pt1 | contig 15203 bp, 14 predicted proteins | sample UWRJL149409B1_FD_178011 | JGI IMG/M metagenome (GOLD analysis project Ga0247812, IMG submission 178011) | Plant litter microbial communities from Arlington Agricultural Research Station in Wisconsin, United States - UWRJ-L149-409B-1 | ecosystem: Environmental > Terrestrial > Plant litter >...
CCTGCATAAGTTGCCGCTTTTTTTATCGTCCGCTCCAGCCTGCCTTTCTCCACCGGCTTCAAAAGGTAATCGATCGCATCCAGCTCATAGCTCCTGAGCGCGTATTGCGGATAGGCAGTAGTGAAAACAATAAGGCTTTCACCGGAAACCTGGGCAGCAAATTCCAGGCCGTTGACCATCGGCATTTCAATATCCAGGAACATCAGGTCTACACGATGCTCCCTCATATAACCAAGTGCTGCCGGGGCGTTGGAAAAGGTGCCCACGATCTCAAGGTCTGAAACTTCCCGGATAAGGGCCTCCATCTCCGCGCGGGCAAGCGGCTCATCGTCAATAATGATACAATTCATATCGGAATATTTAAAATAACGGTATATTCTTTTTCGGTAGTGCTGATGTCCAGCCTGTACTCCGTGCCATACAGCAGGCTGAGGCGCCTTTTTATATTGGGCAGGCCCAGCCCGCTGCTGCCTTCCCCGGGCGCAACATAGTCAGCACTTCTCGAATTACGGCACGTAAACTCCAGCCGCTCGCCCTTTACCTCCACGCTCATACAGATATAGGAAGGGCTATCACTGATGTCCACACTGTGCTTTACCGCATTTTCGGCAAAAGTGGTAAAAAGGTTAGGGGGTATAAGCAGGGTGCCCAGCAATTTTGGGTCTGCCATAGATGTAATGTTTACCGAGAGATTGTCCCGGCGCAGCTTTTCCAGATCCATGAAGTTGGACAGGAATTTTATTTCAGAACGCAAAGGCGTACCGGGTTCATTATTCTCATAAAGCTGGTAACGCAAAAATTCCGATAGCTTCATGATCACCATAGTTGCCTTTTCCGGGTTGCTGCGCACCAGCGCCTTGATCCCGTTGAGCATATTAAAGAGGAAGTGCGGGTTGATCTGGTTGCGAAGCTCGCTAAGTTCCATCGACAGGGTCAGGTTACTCAGTTCGGTAATCCGCTGGTTATCGGTTTTCCAGCGTTCAAAAAGCGAAAATGCTGTGGTCATCAGTATAATAGGCATCACTATGATGATCCCCTCATAAAATCCGGTATCATCAGCCGCCTGTTGCCGCACTTCGGCTATCCTTAAGGGGTCAAGGTACAGGGTAAGGACGCCGGACATAAGGAACAGGCCCAGGCTGACCAGCAGCAGCAAAAAGAGAAAGTACAGCGCGTACTGCCCACGGAAAAAAAACCGGGGTACCAGTACGTACATATTAATGTAAAACATGGCGATGAAGGAGATGTGCACACACAGCAGCCTTAGTAGCTTTACAGTGCCGCTGTACTCCTTAAGCCAGTTCGAAAAAAAGATAATGCCCAGCAAAATGACCCACAGCAATATATGGCGCAGTACCTTATAACGGGACTCGAAAAGCAGGTCAATCGCCCTTTTATCCCGGATCTGTGGGGTAGCTTGTTGCATTGTGGTAATGGTATTAATGATTCTTTAAAGCAAATATAAGGGATTATCCCACCGGTGCGTTTACTATTATACCAACCACCCTGTTCGTTCTACCAAATTTACCATGCAGCCCGTTTAGTCTAATTTGTAAGGGGTTTGGTATAAATTTTAAATACCGCTTTCAGATAATCCCTTCTTTTGTTACGGGAAGGCCTGGGATATCTATAGGGTACCTTCGGGCATTGCCATGAGAACGAGACGCTTTATGACCATAAATTAACACGACCCTATGAAGATTCTTAAAAAAACACTATTAGCCTGTTGTGCACTTGTGCCCTCTTTAGCAAGTTTCGCCCAAACCGCTACCGACAGAATCCCAAAAAGAGCCATCGCTTATGCAGCGGACAAATTCCCGATTGCCCGTGCCCTGAACATTGAGTTCACGCACACGGCACCCTACAATTTTTCACCGGAGCAGCGCGGCACCGCCATGCCCGATGGGCGCGTAAACGGACTGAACCTGGCGAAAGTAAGCGCTAACATTAACTTTATAAAAAAAAGGAGCTGGATGCTGGGAGCCACCCTAAGTTATAAATACCTTAATTCGGAAGCAGCACTCACCTCCCCCACAACCGGGGAGAAAAGGCTGTTACAGGAAGATTTCCACTATCAGTTTACCACGATTAATTTTATATACTTTACACGCATCTTTAAAAAAACCACCATATTTACCTCCAGCCTGATGCTGGACGGCAGTGATAAGCATTTCGAGAGGTTTAAAGGTATCCTTACCGGAACGATGGTGCTTAAGGCAAATGCAAAAACTAAAATGACCGTCGGCCTGCTGGGGAACATCGACCCTACCGCACAAACCCCCATCATCCCAACCTTTGGCTACGAACATCATTTTAATAATGGGTTCATCATTGACATCAACCTGCCTAAAAGCCTTATGCTGCGTAAAAATGTATTCAGCAATGGAAGGGTTTCCCTGGGTACCGAACTGGACCAGACTTCCTTTTATTTGTATAACCTGGATACAATCGGCCGCAGGTATGAATTCAGGCAGCTCGATATCAATTCCGGGCTCCTGTACGAGCACATGGTGGCCAACTATTTTATCATCACGGCGAAAACCGGGATCAAGCTAAGCCCTAACGGAAGGATCTTTGAAAAAAGTGGCTCATTTGCCGACCCCGTTTTTGAAATTAAAAACGACCCGTCCTTTTACTTTAATTTTGGTGTATCCTTCAATCCGTTTGCTAAATACAAAAAGAGATAACACCCTTTACAACGGTTGCTTCATAAGCCCTCGTAAAATAAATAAGCCCAACACAAGCACATACTATGGAAGGTACCGTTTACCATATCAATGCGGATAAGGCACGCTATTCACTCTACATAAGTGGCGACCTGTTTCTGATTTTCGAGCCCATTGGCCATTGTGAGCTGCTAAGGGGTGATATTATCAGGACGACGCCGGAGCGACTGGGTGAGGCCTCACTCTATAATATATCTACCAACTGCCAGTTTGATGCCTACCTGGAGAATCTTGTTTCCGGGGAACGTGCCGCAAAGCGCGAATGCCTGCTCTAAGTGGCACTACCAACTCATTGCTCTCTTACTACTATACGTTCCTCTAACTGTAAGCCTTAAACTATAGTAAGTACTAATCTTACTATAGTTTAAGGGTGGTTTACTATGAATTCAGGAACTTTGTAATTAATTACTAGTTATGAGCAGCCTTTCAGACTGTACAGTGGTAACCTGAAATTTGAGAATGTGGTTGAAACGCAAGTGAATGCGCTGGGCCAGAAAATCGAATATCCTGACTTTAAAGACGCTAAAGTCAGCATGATGAAAATAACCTTTCTACCGGGAGAAAGTACCGGCTGGCACAAGCATATCATTCCCGTGTTTTCTTATATTTTACAAGGAACACTTACCATCGAGACCGAAGAACATAAAATTATGGAGTTTAAAGAAGGCAGTAGTTTTGCAGAGATGATCAATGTATATCACAATCGAATCAACAAAGGGAAATCCGAAGTAGTTGCTTTTGTTATCTATTTGGGCGGAGATGGTACACCGCTGGCTATCCCTAAAACCTAATACCACCCTTTTTAGAATGTTCAGGCCCCTTTACAAGGGGCTTTTCTATTCACTAGCCACAGTTATGTGTCGTAACTATTGTCCTATATTTATCTTATTAATCACAACATTTGTTATTCACCGCTAAAGACAAGGTGTTTATCTCAATAATTTTGTGAAATTATTTACTTTAACGTAATTTGATGCTATAATAAACTGCAAGTACTATGAAAATAATTACGCTGAACAACCGAAACAAGAAAAAGTTAGTATTCCCTCTCATCCTGGCAGGTTCCTTCTCACTAATGAGCTTCCTTGTTTACAAGGATTATGGTAACCTCCTGGTGTCCGAAAATACATTTGTAACCCCGGCGAACCTGCAGCCGAAAAAGTCCGCGGCTGCGTACACTGTTTCATCAGTGGTGACTGCTGCACAGGCTTTCAAGGCATTGCTTACCACTACTCAAATTGCTACATTACAACATACTTATACTGCCACACTGGGTAGAAAATGGTCAAACCTCCCCTGTGGCTCAGGATGCCGTAATGGTATCCAGTTTTCAACATTAACGGCAGCACAGCTTACCGCAGCAAAAGCGGTTGTCCAGGAAGCATTAGGAAGCGCCGATAATCAGGGTTACAATGTATTTAATCAAATACTATTAGCCGATGATTATCTTAATGCTAATGGTGGTGGCAGTGGCTACGGTGCCGGCCTGTATTTTATATCCTTTTTAAATGAGCCTTCTGCAACGGGTGCCTGGATGCTGCAGGTTGGTGGCCACCATATGGCTTTTAATATTTCGTTCAATAACGGCAATGTAGTGGGGACAACGCCGGTTATGCTGGGTGTGGAACCTAAAACATTTACCACCGGTGGCGTAACCTATAACCCCCTTGCCAACAAGCACGATGCTATGACTGCCATGCTTGCCTCTTTAACAACAGCCCAGTTAAGTGCTGCACACCTTACGCAAACATTTAGCGACTGCCTGATGTCACCGGGGGAAAGCAATAATAACACCAATACAATGCCAGCTGTTAAACAGGGTGTTATATGCAGCGGCTTTTCAACGGCTCAAAAGAACCTTGTGATTGCGGCGATACAAACCTGGACGGCCGATATGGACAGCGAAACTGCGGCGGCTATCCAGGCCGTTTATGAAGGGGATATTGATAATACGTATGTAGCTTATACAGGCAGCGGAACATCCGGTTCGTCCAGCACGTTCCTTACGGCAAATACCAATTATGTGCGTATTGATGGCCCAAGCGCATGGATTGAATTTGTATGCCAGAGCGGTGTGGTGTTTCAGTCACAAATTCACTACCATTCGGTTTGGAGAGACCATGTAAGGGATTATGGTGCCGACCTGACTGCTACCACTTTAGGCACCACCCAAATGGTAAGCAACAATGTTCAGTCCATAAAACTCTACCCTAACCCTTCAACCGAGACCCTTACTATTGAAACCGCTACCGCTTTGGCAGGTGCCAGTATCGAACTTTATGATGCCGTAGGAAGGTTCATTACCTCGGTAAAAAATGCTTCAGGCACTACTGTAAATATTCCGGTAGCAAACCTGGCAGCGGGCAATTACATTGTATGGATAGAGCAAGGCAAGCAGGTTTCTACGGCTAAATTCATTAAAAATTAAGGAATAAGATTTATTAATTTTATAAACTTTGGTAAGGCTTATCTTTACCAAAGTTTTTTGTAAGTATGAGCATTATAAAATTTTTCTTTAGGCTGTTATTGTTATGCGTGTCACTAAATGCTATCGCACACCCTGCACCTAACTCCATACTTATTGTTGATGTAAGAGAATCAGTAATTGATGCCGAGCTGCACCTTCCCATCCCCGAACTGCAACTGGCGGTGCCTTTTAAAATTAGCAATGATGTTACTAACCTGTATAGCGAATTGGAAAAATACGTACAGTCGCATGTAGCCTTCACAGACGCATCAGGCCAATACTGGAAATTACAGGTGCTCACCCTAAATGTAGAAACAACCGGAAACAAAGCCGTTGGAATTACTAATGAAATTGTTGCACAGCTAAGGCTTGTACCACCTCCGGGGGCAGAGGTACGCCATTTTATAATACGTTACGATGCTATTATGGATAAGGTTGTGAACCACAGGGCACTGGTATATGTCCGTCAGGATTGGGAAAAAGGTAGGGTTGACAAAAACCACGAGGAGGTGGGTGTCATCAGTATAAACACCGCAACGATGAAAATCGAACCTCTGACAATTGACCTTAAGGAAGGCAGTAAGTGGACAGGATTTCAGGCGATGATCCGGTTAGGCATGAAGCATATATCGGAGGGGACAGACCATTTATTGTTCCTGCTGGCTTTATTGCTTACCGCGCCGCTATTTTATAATAACAGGCGTTGGGAAGTGCAGCCTGTAATATCACGTTCTATCGTAAAAATTCTCAAAATATCATTTTCGTTCACCATTGGTCATTCACTTACTTTGGCTTTTGCTTCTTTAGGCTGGATCAGGATAGCCAGTCAACCCGTAGAGATTATCATTGCAGCATCTATTATTGTAACGGCCTTCCATGCGCTTAAGCCCATCTTTCCAAACGGGGAAACATTGGTCGCGGCGGCTTTTGGACTGGTACACGGCCTCGCATTTTCAACAGTACTTTACGAAATGCATCTTGCGTCAGGACAATTGTTATTGAGCCTGTTAGGCTTCAACATAGGCATTGAGATAATGCAGATTATTGTAATTTTCCTGATAATGCCATGGCTGCTGTTTTTAAGCCTGTACAGTATCTATAAGACCATCAAAAATATAATTGCAGTTATTGCCATAGCAATGGCGCTTGCCTGGATGGCAGAACGCATTACAGGTACAGAAATCCTCTTTGCGAATTTTGTGAAAGCCATAGCATCCAACGCTATATTGTTTGTGGTAGTATTATTTATTTTAAGTCTGTATTGTTACCTCACTAAAAAACAAATAAATTAATGATTTGTATCGTCCAAAAATAGGTTGACTCTTTTGATTACTTTTTTAGCCGCCGCCTTTATTGGAGTGATGGTAACTTTGGTCTTGTATTTAAACTGGCATAAGTAAAAAATATTGCCCTGCTCATTTACCATCCTTTATCTACAGGCATTTGCGGTGTTTGAAGCGTTAATAATTTTAGCATTATGGCGGAGTAACGAAAAATCAGTTTGATCTGTCGCATTTAATTCTGCCCCGCCAATGGTCCTGTAGGTTGCATAAATTTGTTTTTCTATACGGCTGTTATGTAAATTTGGAAGTGATGATTTATGTAAAACCCAGCCTATGTGACCAGTGTAACAAATGTTACTGACCGGTAAATTACCTTCACCTTACTTTGCAGTTCATTAAAACCATAATAGTATGAACTGGATGTATGGACCCTGGCCCTGGTACGTATCGGGGCCGCTTATCGCAGCAACCATGGCTGCCCTTTTATTTGCCGGGAAAAATTTCGGCATGTCCTCCAACCTGCGTACGGTCTGTGCCGCCTTAGGTGCCGGTAAGACATGTGATTTTTTTTCCTTTGACTGGCGCTCCCAACGCTGGAACCTGTATGTAATGGCAGGTACTGTACTGGGCGGCTTTATTGCCCTGCATTTCCTTTCGCAAAATCCCGTGCCTGAAATTAACCCTACGGTGGTGGCACGCCTTCAGGCTATGGGATTTAAAAGCGCGGGCAACAGCTACCTCCCCACAGAACTATTTGGAAATGGGGCTTTTTTATCGTTAAAGACACTCGTGCTCCTGCTTACAGGTGGTTTCCTGGTAGGTTCTGGTGCGCGTTATGCCGGTGGCTGCACGTCCGGCCACGCGATTTCAGGGCTGAGCAACCTGCAACTGCCCTCTTTGCTTGCGGTGATTGGTTTTTTTGCAGGCGGGCTTATCATGATATACTTACTATTTCCTTTAATTTTTTAATACCAACGAGTTATGAAAAACCTTTTTTTCCTTATAATAGGAACCTTTTTTGGTATCGTGATGTTCAAGTCCGAAGCAGCATCATGGTTCCGTATTTACGAAATGTTCCAATTCAAATCGTTCCATATGTTTGGTATCATTGGGTCTGCAGTCGTGACAGGTACCCTGATTGTACAAATTATTAAATATAGAAAATTAAAGCACATTGGCGGCAATACAATAGCCATACCCCCGAAAGAAAAAGGTTTACTACGTTATATTCTTGGAGGCACTATTTTTGGCCTGGGATGGGCGCTCGCTGGGGCTTGCCCCGGCCCTATGTTTACCCTGCTGGGTGCCGGCTTTTTCCCGATCCTTGTAGTCATCGCCGGGGCAGTTGCCGGCACATGGACCTATGGCCTTATTAAAGATAAGCTGCCCCATTAATGTGTATATTTACAGATAACCCATTGTAACATGACAGAAGAAATAGCAATAGCCTACGGCAGTATTTTTGAGCCGGCCCTTATCGGGGAAATCGCCGGTCTGGCTTCCTTTGTAGATTTTAACGAAGGGGATACGCTTATTGAAATTGGCCAGTACATTCGCCAGATGCCCCTTTTGGTTAGCGGTGCCATAAAGATCCTTCGCGAGGACCGTACCGAAGGAGAACTCTTGCTCTATTTCCTTGAAAAAGGCGATACCTGCGCCATGACCCTGGCCTGCTGTATGGGCGATACCAAAAGCGAGATACGCGCCATTGCTGAAACCGCTGGTACTGTAGCCATGATCCCTGTAGCTAAAATGGAGGAATGGCTGGGCAAATACAAAAGCTGGCGCAATTTTGTGTTTAGCAGCTACAACAAAAGGCTTAGCGAAATGCTCACGGCTATAGACAACCTGGCCTTTATGAAAATGGATGAGCGGCTGCTGGCTTATTTAAAAGAGAAGGCAAAAGTGAACAATACTGCCACCATCGCCAATACCCACCAGGAAATAGCTTACGCGCTCAACACCTCCCGTGTTGTGGTTTCCAGGCTGCTCAAGGCCATGGAAAACGAGGGGATTGTGAAATTGCACCGCAATACCATCGAACTTTTAAAATAATAAGGCTTGTGTAACTTTTGTTACTGCACAGCCTCTCTGACTGCCCTACTTTAGCCTGATATTTCTAAAGATAATTATATGGATCTTTTAATGGTATCAGGCTTTTTTTTGGCATTGCTTGTTGGGGTTTCACTGGGCCTTGTGGGCAGCGGTGGCTCTATCCTTACAGTACCCATTTTAGTATATATACTGGGCTTTGATGCCGTTACCGCAACCGGATACTCATTGTTTGTGGTAGGTGGTACCGCGCTTGTAGGCGGCATCCGGAATATCTGGCAAGGCAATGTGAATTTTACTATCGTCCTTTTTTTCGGCATTCCTTCACTGATTACAGCGTACTTTGTACGTGCATGGCTTATACCTGCCGTTCCGGACACTATATTCACGATGGATAGCTTGATAGTTACAAAGCCATTGCTTTTAATGGTGCTTTTTGCTGCCGTAATGGTGCTGGCTACCTTAAAAATGATACGTTCGGCTCCGGTCCTTAACGGTATTGGACGTGTTTCCGGGGTAAAACTCATTACAAGCGGCGTTGGCACCGGCTTCCTGGCCGGGGCGGTGGGTGCCGGGGGCGGTTTCCTTATCATCCCTGCATTGGTGTTCCTGGCGGGGCTGCCGATGAAAAAAGCCGTAGGCACGTCACTATTCATCATCGCCATACAATCCTTGGCCGGTTTTGCGGGCGATGCCTTTGGCAAAGCTCTAGATTGGGGATTTCTGTTGCCTTTTACAGGTGTTGCCATTGCGGGCATCTTCATAGGCGTACGGGTTTCCCGTGAAGTAAACGGCGAAAAGCTTAAGGCGGGTTTTGGCTACTTTGTACTGTTTATGAGTCTGTATATTATTGTTAAAGAACTTTTTATCCGATAACTACTGTGTAACTTTTGTTACTGCACAGGTTGCCCCCTTATACTAATTTTACTTTATAATTTAAACCGGATTAATAACAACAACTTAAAATAATAGCTATGTATTTTCAACACGTATACGATACCTCACTGGCACAGGCCAGCTACTTTATAGGCTGCCAGGCAAAAGGTGAAGCCATTGTAATTGATGCCAAAAGGGATATAGACACCTATCTTGAAATTGCCGCGCAAAACAATATGAAAATTACCCATATTGCCGAAACACACATCCATGCCGATTTCCTTGCCGGCTCTCGCGAACTGGCTGCTGTAACAGGGGCTACAATGTACCTGTCTGATGAGGGTGGCCACGAGTGGCAGTATGAATTTGATCATGTAGGCCTTAAGCATGGCGATATCATAAAAGTAGGCAACCTTACCCTGGAAGTACTGCACACACCGGGCCATACGCCGGAGAGCATCAGCTTTTTACTGACCGACCAACCGGCCACCGATCAGCCTGTGATGGTATTTACCGGGGACTTTGTATTTGTGGGCGATATTGGCCGCCCCGACCTTTTGGAAAAGGCTGCAGGTTTTGCAGGTACACAGGAAAAAGGTGCTAGGCAAATGTATGAATCGATCCGGCGCTTCACGGCACTGCCAGGATACGTACAGCTGTGGCCCGGGCACGGGGCCGGTTCAGCCTGTGGTAAATCGCTCGGCGCAGTACCAAGCTCAACGGTAGGCTACGAACAAATACGCAACTGGGCGTTTCAGTATGAAAATAACCCCGCAGGTTTTGTGGCCTACCTCCTTGAAGGGCAGCCAGAACCACCGAAGTATTTTGCCATGATGAAGCACCTCAACAAAGTCGACCGCCCGTTACTGATCAAAGTGCCTGTCCACCAGAAGCTGACCACGGAAGCATTTAACCATGCCTACAACAAAGGCATCAAGGTGATAGATACCCGAAGTAAGGCTGAGTTTGCAAAAGGGCACTTACCGGGCAGCATCAACATACAGGACAACAATGCCTTTGCTACCTGGTGTGGCTGGCTACTTAACTACCAGGAAGAATTTATCCTTGTTGCCGATGAAAGCCAGATGGATGGCCTAACCCGGAAACTGATGCGCATCGGCCTGGATAACATCTTTGGTTATGTGGAAAATATTGATGCGTTGGGAATCCCAATGGAAAGCAGTGAGGTCATTAACATGGAGCAATTCCACTACTATTTAGGGCTTCAGGGGGTGCAGGTGATCGATGTACGTGGTGAGAACGAATATATTGCCGGTCATATCCAGGGTGCTGAAAATGTGTTTGTAGGTACCCTTGAGGATAACCTTGATACAATTGATAAAGACAAAAAAACAGTGATATACTGCCAGAGTGGCGACCGGGCTGCCATTGCCCAATCCCTGTTGGCCAGAAATGGGTTTAAAGATGTAAAAAAATATGCGGGCGGCATGAAAGAATGGAATGAACACGTGCTGCCGGTTACCAATAAGTAACGATTGCGACTAGCCCGTTCCCACTGAAACTAAAAAGGTATTAGGGCGCACTATTTATCGTATCCGTTATGCCTTTAATTAATTATTTGCTCGGAAAGCTTGATAATAGAAGTTTTGCCCGCCGCAATTGACGATATCAGTGGATAGGGTAAGGAAAAATGGCATATTCCATGGCTCTACATCCGTACTGTTCCCTTGGGTTCATAAATGATTCGGCCGTAAAGGCATCGCTGCCAGATAAGCCGGGGCTACCGGTTCTTTTTTCAGCCATTCTGCCAAATTGTTTACCGTAATAATCAATATGTAAATTTTAAAAAATATCACGTTCTTTAAAGTTAGAGCTTCTCGAAGAATCTTTTAAGATATACGTATTCTGTCGCAGTATCGGTGCAGTTCATTAATTAATACTGCTAAAGCCCGGAATTTACCAGGTTTACGTACAATGTTCGATTCACGGCGGCTCCCCACTAAAAGAAAAGCTGCTTATTTTATGCAGGCTTTTAATTTGTACACAATGTCTAGTCCTGATATAGTGATACAGGATTAATACTGATAAAAGTACATTTTTTTAAACAGAAGTAGCTTTAGAGTTACTTCTGTTTTTTGTTTTATATGTTTTCATTTCTATTTTGTTCTGTTGATGCATCTGCATCGGTGTGAGCATATGGTTTGACCAGTGCGGCCTGATCCGGTTATATTTATCTACAGCCTCTGCTACCAGCTTCTTCATTAAAGGTAATTCAAGATGATACCTATCAATCATGAACTCTTGTTTTAATATGCCATTCATCCTTTCTGCTACTGCATTTTCATAAGGGTCTGAGTTTTGAGTCATACTGCACTTTAGATTACATTTCTTTAATAAATACTGATACTCGTCTGAACAATATTGTATTTCCCTGTCTGAATGATGTATTAATGAATCCGATTTGAACATCCTGTTTCGATGAGCCATCTTTAAAGCATTAAGACAGCCTTGGGTGCTAAGAGAATCAGATACCTCATATCCTACTATCTTTTTTGAATAAGCATCTGTTATTAAACTTAAATAGCAGGGTTTCTCACGTTTGCCTATATAGGTAATGTCTGACACCCATACCTGTTCAGGCCTTTTAATATCTAACTCTTTTATTAAGTTAGGATGTTTCCTAAAGCGATGATGCGACCATGTAGTAACATGATAACTCCTTTTGGGCTTTATCAATAAATGATTTGCTTTTAGAATATCAAAGAACTTATCCCTGCCTACTTTTAACTTCCTAAGTTCAGTATCAAGAATATGATATAGCTTGCGTGTCCCAAGCCGGGGCTGGGTTATACGATGTTCTTCTACAAGTGCTACAACCTGTTTTGCCAGGCTTCTCCTGAGCCTGGTACGCTTAATGCTTCGGTAATAAACCTGCCTGCCTATCCCGAACAAGCCACAGCTAAAGCTTATGCTTTCCTGCCTTTTTTCACTAAAGGATTGGATTGTCCGGGTGGTAAGTTTTTTCGGATATCAATATTGTATTCCTTTTCTGCAAGGTCTATCATCATATCAAAAATGATGGCTTTAGAATCGGATATATAATTTTGATTTTCAAGCTGGGCTTTCTGCTTTTCCAAAAGCTTAACCTTGGCTTCAAGCTCCATAATTCGCTGTTCAGGTGTCTTTGGCATATTTGATGGTGTTTGATTTTCCCAATCAAAGTTACCATATTTCCTGAGCCAACCCAAAACAGTAGCATAGCTTTGTATTCCATACTTTTTTCTGGATTGTGTAACAGATAGTTCGCCACGTTCAATTTCGCCAACGATCTGTAACTTAAGCGACATTGTATAATCCCGCTGGGTGCGTTTTACATAATTCTTATCTTCTGACATAATGAAGGTTTTTATGTATCGCTATTTCAGGACGGGACACAATGTTCAATAGATAATTTCCATTGTAATTTGGTTCTTTGTATCCGGTACTTTTAAATAAAGTATTCTTGTATTCTCATCATAACTAAAACTTACTGTTCCAAAATTACTATCTGCTAGTTTATCTAAATCGGCTGGTTTTACTTTTTTAGCTTTTGCTGAATTCACAATGACATTTTTTGGCTTGCCTGCGGAATGTATTTTAATTATATAATTATGTTGTGCCTGTGGCACAAAGCCACTTTCTTCACGTGCCTTTATAGTAAATTTAAATCCTTCTTTAACGGTAAGGCAGGTAAACTTAGTTTTGCAATAAATATCTTTTTCGTAGTCCCGGTTTTCTCCATCATCTTCATATAATGTAAACGCAGCTTCCTGATTTACATTACCAGGAAACACCTCAAGGCTAATGGGGTAATTTGGTTTTTCATGAATATATTGCATTACAGGCATGGTAGGGATAATACTACACCTTTTTACAAATAGGGGGATCACATTAAGCGGTGCATCAACCGTCAGCCATTTTCCGCCACGGTATACTGTTTTCCCATCATTAAAATTTAACCACTCACCTTCAGGCAGATACACATCTTTAGTTATAGTCCCTCTTTCAACTACAGGGGCTACCAATAATTCTTTCCCAAACATAAACTGCCCGTTGAGTTTATAGGCCTCTGTGTCATTAGGATATTCCAACACTGTTGCCCTCATTAGCGGCAACCCGGTATCATGCGACTCACGGGCATAGGTATAAATATAGGGGAATAATGTGTACTTTAGTTCAATCGCGCTGCGCGTAATATCCTCTGCATCTTTACCAAAAAGCCATGGTTCAACTGCTGTATTCCCCTCATGGTGCGCACGCGTAAGCGGATTAAAAACACCAAACTGCATCCATCGTACGTACAACTCAGCCATTGCAGGATAATCTTTTATTTCTCCACAATAGCCAGAAATATCACACGCCCAAAAAGGGATAAGACCCATACCTGCTGATAGCCCTACAGGTATCTGGTTAGCCATTTGCTGCCATCCTTCTAATACGTTATTCCCGTTACCGGAATCGCCGCTCCACCCAAAGGTATAACGCTGCAGCCCCGCATATGCCGCGCGTGTCATCTGGAAAATACGCTTGTTCGGGTTGCGCTTATAAAATTGCTCGGTGACCAGCTTATCCCAGGTAAAACCATATACATTATGTATTTCGCTATGCATACCAAGGTAGTGTTTCATATTCAGCCGATCGGTAGCATCTTCATTGCTCCAGGCAGGTTCACCCATATCGGTCCAGAAACCACGAACGCCATCGTCTAAAGGCTTTTGTTGGTAGGCGCCCCACCAGTCGGCTACTTCAGGTTTCGTAAAATCTACCACACCGCAATTACCGCCCCAAGGCCATGGCATATCGTATGTTTTCCCAGTACGGATGTCTGTCGTAAAGTAACCTTTGCCATTGGCTTCATCCCATTGTTTTTTATTAGCCTGCGATATAACAGGGTCTTGCGAAATAATCATTTTAAAACCCATACTTCCCAGGTCGCCTACCATTTGCTTGGGGTTGCTATAGTTCCCCTTTTTCCAGTCAAAATCCTGTAACCCATCTACCCATCCAATATCCTGGTAAATAATATCGCACGGAATTTTACGCTTCCTGAATTCGGCGGCTATCTCCCGAGCCTGGTCTTCGCGGGTATAATTACCGCGGCATTGCGCAAAACCCAATGCCCATTTGGGCGGCATAATGGGTTTACCTGTAAGGCCTATGTAATTCTTAATGATCTCTTTATAATCATTACCATACATAAAGTAATATACCATCTCACCTTCAGGTGCTTCAAAAGAATAGTAGTCATTACTCTCACTACCAAATTTAAACTCGGTTTTATAGGTATTGTCAAAAAAGATCCCATAGTGGTTGCTGCTCATAAAAAAAGGAATGCTCTTATATAGCGGGTCTTCAGTAACTCCGTAGCAGGGCTGGTCGCTATTCCACATTTTATAGCTGCGCCCACGGCGGTTGAGCGGGCCAGATTTTTCGCCCAGGCCAAAGAACTGCTCATCACTTCGCAATGTCTTATAAGCTGTTAACCGGGTACCCTGCTTTACAAATCCTCTTTCGTTATAATCACTAAACAAGAGTTTTTGGTACTTATCAAAAACCTGCAATTTAAACGGGGCTTTGTTTACACGGATGCGAAGCGAGGCGGTAAATATTTCATAAGCCGAAACCTCTTCTTTAACTTCAATGGCCCCGCTCCCGCCCAGGTCTTCATTGATAACGGCAAATGAGGGATTGCTTCGGGTAAAATTCCCCGTAGCCGATGCCCATATTTTAAGTACCTCGCCACTGCACAGCTGCAATTGTACTTTTGCATTATTCTCGCAGGTAAAAACAACTTGGTTG
>Ga0247812_10001122_pt1 | contig 15202 bp, 16 predicted proteins | sample UWRJL149409B1_FD_178011 | JGI IMG/M metagenome (GOLD analysis project Ga0247812, IMG submission 178011) | Plant litter microbial communities from Arlington Agricultural Research Station in Wisconsin, United States - UWRJ-L149-409B-1 | ecosystem: Environmental > Terrestrial > Plant litter >...
AGAAGAACCAGGAGATGGTTTAGAGAAGGTTACTTTCTGGATGTAACAGTATTGGAAGAGTGTGTTCGCGCGAATGTTGGGGACCTTACCTTCGAGGAAGCATATAATCGTACGAAACGAGTTTTGAACATTACGGTTGCTACAACGGGCAGAGGGGGTGTACCAAATCTCCTCAACTACCTCACTGCACCCAATGTGGTACGTAACTCCTGCTAGTGATACTTCCAAGCTAATTAGGATAGTTGATCTGGTCCGCGGCTATTGCATCCAATGCGTCCTCTCCTTCCCTGTACCGCCAATCTATCGTTCTCAAATGTAAAGATTCCTCAGGTGCAATTGTACCGTGGTCTTTAGCAGCAGAAACAACCTTTCGTCCATGGACTCATGCATCATATTCTGAACGAGACTCGCCATTGTCCCGGATAGCAGAGCTGTTCAATGTCAATCATTTCATTGTCAGCCAAGCTCGACCATATCTCGTGCCCTTTCTCCGGAGCGATATGCATGGCCCTTCACGAATTTACACTCGTGGCGGAAGGACCTCATTGACTGGTGGCATTCTTAGGCTCATAACAATGGAAATCCATCATCGCCTACAGCAACTTGATAGTCTCCAGCTACTACCTCTGTCAATCAGACGATTCCTGGTCGATGAGCATGTCCCTGCAGCATCTGTGACTCTTGTTCCCGAGCTGTCTGCGAAAGACTTCATACGGCTTCTGGAAACACCCACTCAGAGCAGTCTAGATCACTGGATCCTTCGTGGAGAGAAAAGCGTTTGGCCTGCCGTCGGTGCACTGAAAGTTAGATGCGCCATTGAGACGGAGCTAGATCGTGGGTACCAGTTTGTTAGACGTCGTAAAGCCGGCGGGCTCAGAAGAAGGGGCAGTACCGTAGACAATTCGCGAGAGAAGGAGAAAAGAGAACGTGCCAGTAGTGAAAGTGCTAAGTGGTAGCATGTGAATTTACTAAATTAACGGGCGTTATGATGTACTAATCTTAATTGGAAAGGCGTGACGGGATACAAAAGGATTGTGTACGGCTAGGCTCACTGGGCAATTGGATGTTTCAAGAGCAATAAAAGCAAGCTAGAAGCTTTTTAGTATATGCATGAGAAGGTTTAATGGAAAAGTAAAGCCCTAAATCTCCACTGCTAGGACCTAGCGAGGCTGAATTCTGGAAGGGGGAGCGAGGTCGCAGGAGAGGAAGCAGGCAGTGCAAGTGAATAATTCAAGTACAGAGTCCCGCAAGGCGGCGCCCTCCGATTTCTCTAGATATGTATTGATATCTTGATATAAGTGAGTCAGCTGAAGAATGCTAGTGCTTTTGTTCCCAGAACTATTATGTTTTTCGTGTTTGAGAAATTATATCTCCCAGCGATTACCTTTCGCTGCGGAAGTATTCCTTTGCGGCTCCTGATTTCTTAAACCGAGTGCTTGGCACCATACTCGGCGAGACAACCTCCAACCCAGTGCCGATTCTGTCCACCGTTCTGTTCAAACCGAAGCGGGCTCATGCTCGTCTTCTACTCCTTTTCAATGATGCCACACTGGGCTATCTGTACCTTTCAGTCAACCGATCTCAACCTGATACGTCGCGTTGTACACCGATTCTAGCCGTTTGGGTCCTGATTGAAAGCGTGACCTACCACCTCAGCAGTGGATTGACGAATAGTGTGTCAAGTTTCCAAAATATATGCTTTCGGCACCGTTGCTAGAGATCATTCAACTGCAAGCCCACGGCACACGCGTTTGCTTGCCGTTTAAGTTGCAGCTAAAGCCAAACGCCATCAAGCGACCAAAAAGCAAGGCAACACAAGATGATTGGAGTTCACGAGGCTTCGTCTAAGTTTGTGGTGTTGGGCAGCATTCCGATTCCTCGAGCTGTTCAACTCGGATCCCTAAGCTGTCTTGCTTCTCCTGCTCATAGCTCTTTATCACTCTTACCTGTCGGGCGTAATGACGCTTCATCGAGCTACGGACCTCTTTAGGAGCTGCACAACGGTACGTAGGTACCGAGGCCGATGATCGGTAAACTCTTTCAGATGATCAAGCCTCCAGGTAGAAGTTACAGTTTTCTGTAGATGACTCCCCCAGCCTCCAATGGAGGTTTGATTAGCCCGACTACCAAGCGTGGGCCTTTGAAATTTATAAATCTGTCAAGAGTTCCGCATGGAATTTGCATTTCTTCTCATACCAAAGTCTACATTATCTTCTCTGTATATCAATCATATCCTGTATCATACTTCAACCACCCTTTGCAATCTCAACCTATATCTGTATTCATACCAGTGTCTGTAACAATACCGCCAATCTGTCTTCGCAACTTCTCACTCTCATCATCGCTCAGCATATTCCCATATTGTATGTCCACAATATCACTTTGCCCATCATTCTGAACTAACGCTTCCTCAAGCTACCTCTGGCCACTCCGCGTTAGGAATCCCTTCATCATGAACCACCATGATCCCAACGAATACAATTCAAATGAACAATACAACACCTCTCAATGGGATCTCACCTGTTCCCAATGCTTTAAAGCCATCTCTCCCGACCGCCCCCCCGTCTACAACCCTGAGAACTGTTGTTGCACCGACTTGGGTGGACTTACTCTTGGAGATCGTACACTCCTCCCTCCGTCACCCTACGCCCAGCAACCATACGATGGAGGAATGAATCATACCTACTATCGCACAGCACAATCCTATGCCTCCTCTAACTTAGGATCAATTAACTGCCCCGAAGGGCCCGAGCGTGAAGATCCAAATGGCGAGGAGGATGTGATGAACGACACCAGCTGCTATACCAATGGTGGAATCTTCCATCCCCTTCCCCTCTGTCCACCACTAGGACACAACGAAAAACGGCACCGGCGCCTCTCCTCCACGAGCGAGATGTCCTACCAACTTCGCCGCTACATCTACACCGACACCGACACCTATACCCCCTTCAGCTTCCCACCCACGCCTGCACCATCTCAGACTCAGTATCTATCCCAGGGTTTGTATATCCAGTCTCAAAAGCAGGGGGGAGAGAAGCAGGGATGTGGGAGCAAGAGGAGCTATCGTAGCAAGAGTTCTGGAAGAGGTGGTAGCAACGGTGAAGATGCTGCTGCAGGGAGAGGGGTAGATATGATGATGTGTGGGATGGGGGCTTGGGATGGTGATTTTGAGAGCGGGGAGTACGCTTTGGATATGAGCGGGTTGTCGGAGCTTGTCGACGGAGAGTGAGACGGTGGCCCGGGAGAAAAACGAACAAAATGATGACTTGACGAATGGGACGATGTTTGCTTTGTTTTGGCAACGAATTCCTTTGGGGTATATCGGCGTATTTGCTTTCCAATCTGGCGTTGCTGAATCCAATGCGTTCTTGTTTTTCTTTTGGTCCAGGAGGCTTGAGGAGTTCTTTGGTGATTTTTGGGAAGTAGATTAGGTTATGAATTAACTTAGGGTATACGTGCGTATGTCTGTCTAGCTAGGGTTTGCAATTTAACTGCAATGAAATCAGGATTGTACTTCTCATCCCACGTGCACAATATTCATCAGAATGTCGAAAGTGGGTTGCTTGTGCTAAATCATAGGCACTTGCATTAAATAAAAAACCTCAGCAGGGGCCCATTTGTCACACCTGCTTGTTGTAGAACGAACTTCCTACCACAAGGTGAAGTTGATATAGCATGAAAAGGGGGAGGAAAGGGAACAAAGCATTTTCTGATACGCACGGCAAAGTCCATAGCTTAGAGCACCTATCGGTGCGCCTAATTTAGTTCAACCTTCTATGAACATAGAGTGATATCCGGTTCTAAATGCGTTGTCAAGTACACTGTTCTTTTATTCTAGCATTCCAGGAGCATGTGTGTTTCTATGGTGTCGCGAAGAGCTCTAATCAAGCAAGAACAAATAGGGCAGGTTGCTTGCAATGCTGTCCCTCCCCAGCATTCAATAATTCATGATCTTATACTTTGAGATAACTACTGGGCTCAGAGATAGAGCCTTCATTCGTGCCGCCGATTCAACCGTACCTGGCTAATGCTTAAATAATTCGCCTTTTTAGTATACAACCTCTATGCCGGCATCAAAAAGGGTATAGAAGGTCTTCTATTTAGATCTGACCGTTATAGCTTCTTTCCCTAAACCCACCTACTCATCCTCATCATCCTCAACAACGTTTCTTTTTCTTCCTCTCCCGCTCGTGGTGTGTTCATCTGCAGCTGGAGGATCGATATCATCCAGATCTGCAGGGGCATCTTCGTCACTCCCGACTTCGCGCTGTGATTTTTTCTGCTTTTTGGCTGGTCGCTCATCTTCACTCTCAAGTTCTTCCTCGTCCTCAGAATCGTCACCACCCTCCTCAATCTCTTCATCGCTCCCAACGAGGAAACCGTCATCTTCATCATATTCATCTTCGCGACCGCGTCCTGTCCTTTCTTCTTCTTCGTCAGAAGAATAACCTCGTCTTTTGTGTGGGCGATTGGTTTTTGGTTTCCTGCCTGGTGGAGCTCTTCGTCCACGTCCTTCAAGATCGTCGACGCTGAGGAGCCCACCACCGGCGCGACGAGAACCACTCGGTAGGTTTGCTTTCTCAGCTGCCGCATCGCGTCTCCGTAGTTCCTTGTTTCGTTCTTTCTCTGCAATTTCTGCTCTCTTCTTTTGCAACTCTGGATCTTCGGTCCTTGAAATAACCTGGGGACCATTTCTATTATCATCTCCTTTGTTAGTACCGCGAGTCGCTGCAGCCAAACTCTTTTGAAGCCTCTCAAGCGCATCATCCTCGATGTTCTTATTCGGTCTGACAGTATACTGGTTCCCCAGGTGTCCAACAACAACTAGCATTTGAGCAAGGATGGAAGGAGAAGCAATATACTGGTGGGAGTCCTGGACCTCAACATATGTTTTATTGTCCCTCGGAGGCGCAAGGGGTTTGGTCTGCATCTCATATTGTTGGTCACCAACAGAAATGGTGGCACTCCCATCTGCCCATTTGTGTATAACAGTGTTGCTCTCTAATTCACCTGTAGTGGCGTTTTTTCGGTAGCGAATGGTAGATAGGGCTGTTGCGCTTGCAGAAAAAGTACTTGATTGGGTACTTGTGTGATGATCGCTCAATGGTAACTGAAAGGTAGCGGGATTGAAAGGAAGGGGATCTATGCCAAGGAATTTGGGTAGGCGCAAGCTGTTAAACTAGATAAATGTAAGCATTGGTCTATCTTTGGTGTTATAGAATCTTACCTCTCCATCAGCTGGTTTTGGTAAAGGATGCCTCCAGATTGTCTGGTCCAGAACGCGTGCATCTCGTCCCGAGACGTAATCTATCTCTTCGCGCTCTGGTTCTCTATCAGATCGCCCTTCGTCGTCTCCCGAGTCCAGTTCTTCATCACTCAATTCTCGGGCTTTGGTGGGCTGCTCAGCTTCATCCCCAGACTCATCACCAAATAGATCATCCTCGAGGCCAGCATCGTCAATCACCTCGTCGCCGGACACGGAAGACATTCTGCTATAAGTACTTTTGGAGTGCTAATTGCCAATTTGGTGTAGACAGACAACTTGTTCTTCCGCGGGTCTTGCTGCGAAAGGCTGCAAGAATTGTAGCTCCGGTTGTTTGCTATCTTTGAATCCCCGAAGAAATAATCGTTGATGGACAAAGGTTGAAAAGGTAAAGGTATGCTATTGTCGCCGAAAAAGTGGACCAGGCTTCAAAAGGCTGACCTGGAGAGAGGATAAGGCTGGAATTGCCACGTGATGTTAGAGCAGCAGCCCGAGTGCTTAAAACAGCAGTGTTCCTAAAAGGGTGTTAAGTATCTCTCCTATTCACTCCCAAAGGTTGTTCAAACCTCTTCTTATATCACGAAGTACACCTTGGCAAGCAATCAACGACACCGAGAAACTATAGAGGGACACCATACTCATTTACTCTTCTCGGTCGGCTAGAAGCTGTAAGCACAATGTCTAACCTATTTTCAGGAATGTATGTCACCTCTTCCTTGTTATTATTGGTGATGTTGGTTGTTCTGAAGGATGCTTGTACGAGACAGTTGACTTCCAGTCTTGATATACCGCATATCTTTCCTCGTCTTGAAACCTGCAAATGCAGGCTGGTAGGCTGGTAGCCAAATACACTCTTTTAGCCATGTTTGGTGCGGTCTACAAGTCACGTTATGCCCGGTCTTCTGACTTTTACCATGTATTTGGTGGTTGGGAACTGCTTAGTTTTCTTTGATCTGTCTGTAGGGAGGTTGTATAAAAGCCAATCCAACTTAGGTGTTCTTTGTGGACTTGTCTGAAATCAGATGTGTCGAGGAAAGGAATCTTTGCTGATAATATTTTCTCTGTAGCAGTGGCCGATTCCGTGGTGGCGGTAAGAACAATGGCAGCAAGAGCCCAGGACCAAATGGAGCTTCGCCAACGTCACCAACAGGATCGTCACAATCCAATCTGTCATCTTCCAACCTACCCTCCAACTTGTCCTCCACCAACCTCGCTCCGAGAGTACCACCACTTCCAAACTCCCCGTCATTGTCACAGACCCTGTCAATGAACGAATCGACTGGTAGTCTTCAAAGTACCCAAAGTGGAGATGCACTCTCTATTTACAACCTCCCACGCCCAAAACCGCTTTGGCTTAACAATGCTTATGCTCAACATATTGTTAGAGGTAACTTCATGACATTGTCTGCCCGCCCTAAGACTGTTGAGCAAGGGGAGTGGATCGCCCACCAAGGTATTACGTTTGAAACTTGACGATAAGCCTTGAACTAACTGCTTCACAGTGGTTGAACATTACCGCAATCTATGGAATTTTGTACGTGTGGTTCATGATAAGGATGAAGATGGTGCATCAATTTGTAATTCATCGACATGTCCTCGCATGTCTGCAAGCACGTATGTTTTTATCTTTGTTTTAAATAACATATTACCTAACAAAACCTACAGCAATCACTCATTCACCTGGCTCAACGCCCATAAGCAACCAGTGGAGGTCCCTGCTCATGAATACATTTCTCTCATGCAAAGATGGATCTCTGGCAAGATTGATAACACTAACATATTTCCAACTGATCCTGCCGGAGTTTCGTTTGCCCACAACACAGGTGGACCCAACATAAGCAGTTCCAACTACGCATCTGGCGGACTGGATACTCCTGGTGCAAACACTCCCATTCCAGTTGGTCCAACTACGTTGACCACTTCTCTGTCTCAGCTTGCCGGTGCTGGTGATTGGATTGGAAAGAGTAGCGGCTTCCCGCCAGACTTCTTTGAGGTTTGCCAAACCATCTTTCGCCAAATGTTCCGTGTATACGCTCATCTCTATTGGGCCCACTTCATTGAGCCATTTTATCACCTCAACCTAGAGAAGAGCATGAACAGCTGCTTCAGCCACTTCGTTCTCACCGCTATGGAAATCGACATGCTGAAGCCATCCGAACTGGAGCCCATGCAACCGTTGATTGATCTCTGGGCTGCCAATGGCACTTTGCCAAAGACTTCAAAGGCATATGCCTCTGCGAATATTAAAGCTGGCGATCGTCTACTCGCACTTGCTGGAGCTAATTAAGTAGCTATACAAACAGTTACCTGGACACGATCATGCATTTATTTCCTTTAAGAAAGTGGGCTTGTTGATACACTGTCCTTTCTGCAAGATAAGTCAACCTGGCGGACAAGGTGGACTATTACGAATACTCATATGATGCATTGCGGGGGTTACTGTTGGGTGGCGTTATTTGATAATTCATTAAGGAAATTCATTGTAGATGAATACAAACCGATACAGTACTCAGATGAATAAAAATTTGAATTTAAAACTTTGCCATGTATACATCCTAGACCTTTGATAGGAGCTGAGGTTTCGAGCTTTGATTTGGTTACGAGTTAGGCTTCACTAAACAAAGGAATGTATATAGGTCAAGAATTGAGCGTGAGATAATAATTGCATTGATTGAACATCCAGTAAAGTAGCTACCATAAGAACTCCAATGCTATGTGCAACATACAAGAAGTTTTGAGCTCACATCCACAAACGACAAGTCCCGTCCGCACCTGCACTACTACACCATGGCTCCTTAGGATGCCAATCAATATCCATAACTCCTAAAGCACTTTTAACCTTGTGGCCCTTCAACACCTTGACCGGAACAATCGTAGCATTCTCCATCATGTCACTAACTACTTTACCATGGAAGATCTGAAGACTTCCATCGTCACTAGCATCCGCGAACAGAGGGTAGCCACCTTTATGATATTTGACAGCTCGGATAGCTTTTGAGTGGAATCTCATAGTTTTATAAGGTCTAGTCGATAAATCAAGGTCGTGCCATAGGAGACGTCGGTCGTAGGATCCGACAATCAAGTTGTCTCCTCCTGGATGAATATCAAACGATGATATGTAGCGAGCTCCTGGTTGGATAATTTTCACCAGCTCTTGCTTTTGGAGGTCATAACTTCTGATTGTCCGTTGTGTGGCAACAAAGAACAGAGGCCGTGAAGGATGAAATTGAACCGTTTGAGCAATGCCCGGGAGACGACGGAAGGGTATCTGCGTGAGATGTTTTGAGAGAGTGTGAATCGCCACGGCGCTTTTCTGGGCCGTTGGAGCAACGGTGGAAAAGAAGTCGCCTCTACGGTGCCAGGTTATAACTTTCACAGTTGATCGAACTGTGATCTTGATAAGAACACCGACATCCTCAAGTCGAGAGCCTGGGCGGGTCCATTTCGCGACGGGATCTTTGCGAGCACCGTTTGCTGTCAAGGCTTGCACGGCATTTGTAGCATAGCCAAACCCAGCATCTAGGAGATCTAAGCTAGCTTGCTCGGTCTCAGGATCGACAACATCAGGGACCATAAGGAAGATATCCTCTCCTGCAGCGGCTGACAAGATCATCGCATCTCTACCTGGTCGCCATCTTACTACATTGACTGCTTCATCATCTCCAATCTTTGCATGCCACACTTGTCGAGCTGTCGCAACTTCGAAAACACGTACTATACCATCGTCGCCACCAGTAGCAAGGAAAAGACCAGACGGATCTATTGCTAGACTTCTGACACGTTCTTTATGGCGGTAGAGGACAGAGCAAACAGTTGGGAACGGCTTCAGCTCTTCTGGGCGTGGGAGTTTTGGTAACAACGAGGCTGGGTCGATATTCAGTCGGTTCTTTCGAACTCGCGGTGCCAGATAAAGATCCAGAGAACGCTCAAACCTCTCATTGATAAATTTATCGTATCCTGGAACTTTTCTGAGTGAATCGTATTTGGTAGGCAAGTACTCTTTTTCTCGGTCCTCGGCATCTGCTGATTCCCATGCTTGTTTCTCGGCCTTCGTTGGGAGATATTCAGGGGGTGGATTATAACTAAGGTCGTATCCTGGTGGCGGAGCTTTTGGCGCAGGAATGTTCATAACATGATCTGGTCTTGGTTGCTCGTCTTGCCAAATATCATAATGCACCTCCACATCTTCCTCTTTCTCACGCTCTTCAGGTGGCCGATATGGCAATATTCTTCCTTCTCGAATTGCGCGTACAATTTTCATTACCCTCTTCGCTTCATGTTTGGAAGGAAGGAATCGACGTTTTGGTTCAGGGGCAGCACTGAGGGGCATAATCTCTTCAATGCCAGTGAAATACTCCACCATATCCTACAACAATTAGTCTGTCGCTTCCTGTCTTACGGTGTGTATTACTTACTGGGTATGGGTCATATCCATCCTCAGGCAATTCGTTTGTCTGTATTCTCCGAAGTATTTCTAGCTCTTCTTGGCTGAGATTGAGAGGTTTGCCTGTAGCAGGATCTGTAAGACCAGTCCAGCCTTTAGGAACTTCTATACTATCCAGCAAAGCATCTAATGCCTCCCCCTTCGCTGGTCGCATAATTCTTTTGCCATTGATATTGTAACCGATATGTGGATAGGTGTCATAGAAACTTAGCGGTATATCGCCTATCCAAATGTCAGTATCAATCTTGTTAATCCTTGCTCCAAGATGGATTCCGATAGACATTCCCAGAACTTCCACTGCCCTACATACCTATAGTGTTGTCTTTGATAGCAAAATCCGAATCGTCCGAGTCGTACTATGATGTGAGTATTGTTAGTACTGCTATCTTAAAACACTTATGATACAACACAGGCTACTTACAACTGGGTCAATGTCTTTGTAGACGTAACGCTCCCCTCCATTTGCATCTTTCTCCACTGTGTAATTTGGTTTGTCGTCGTCTTCAAACTCGTTCTTCTGAAGAGATTCGTGCGTTAATAAGCCGTTCGAGGCCCCGTTTCTCTCATCGCCTTCAGCATCGCGGAACTCCTCTGGTATTCCCTCGTCATCAAGCTCATCTTCCCCGCTCTCATCTTCATCCTCATCGCTGTCATTATCTGAACCAGAGTCACTCAGTATTCCTTCCAGAAGCCCATCTCCAAATTCTGCCTCCGACTCGACATCTGACAACTCCGGAACATCACGAGTTACAGCTTTACGCTTCCGAGGTGCTGTTGTTAGAGGCATAGTATTAATTGAGAATTGAGGCCTGGACCCTGCTTGGTGAAGCTCTCCGGGCCTTGAACTTTTTTCTTTGCAATAACTTCGCTAAATCCTTATCGGACTTCTCCCTATCTTAGCGGGGTGTTTCATGTGATAAGTGCACACTACAAGGACGGTAACTATGGAGAGAAGTGAAATTTCCCAACCAAGCAATATTTGAAAGTTAACTCGTTTGTTTCGGAGAGCTCCAAGTAAAAAAGAATAATTCCTTAATATACTACCGAAGAAAGGGGCTATGATATACTGTATCATAGCTTGATTTCAAGTTGTTGTGACTAGCACCACCAAAGCGGATGCTTATTTAAGGGTGCGTATATATCAACTGGTACTCTGTTTCTTTATTATGGGATGACGACGGCGAGGTTCCGCCTCAATAACTATCCTCCTACTCTATATGTTGTGATCATTCCAGGCCGTCCTCCTTAGGTTTCCTTCAATACAACACAGTTCGTCATAGCACCTGTGGAATGAAGAACATGTCTTCATCAAATATAACTCAAAAGCTAAAACATCGTGCCTGTGATGAGTGCAGTGAGTCCTATCCACAGTTCTAAAGTGAGTAATGACCTGACAAGTCCAAGGGAAGCGGAAGCTTGCGTGTTCAAAAGACCCAGCTGGGTGCAATCGTTGTAAACGAGAGAATGTAGACTGCCACTATTCGGAGCAGAAACCCATGGGGCGGCCTCGAAAACGGCAATTTATCGAGAGGGAGATAGCCGATGCTTCAAACGAGGTCGACCATGTCCCGGAGTTAGAATTGGCTCAACCCTACTTTATAGATGATTTAGACCTCTATGATGGGCTTGATAATTTCCTCGACCCTTTGTTCTCAACGTCAATCCGCAATGCTCCTGTAAGCTCAACTAAAGTAAGGGATAGCCACAGGATTCTCAACTTTGAAGAGCGTCAAATAGTAGACGGATCTCCCATTAGTTTTGGAGACCTTAGTATGCAAGTATTTCCGCTCACAGATGTTGGTATTCCCGCATCTTTTCCAAAGCCTGACCTTTCACCTGCCTCAAACGAATCGTCTATTGAGAGTGAGAACTCTCCACCGCGAATTACCGCCCTGGCACCATGTGGGTGCTTGTCAGCTATGTAGTACGTCAAGACATCTTACACATAATTTTTTTCTAGTAAATAACGAAGGATCCGAGACAATCTGACCAGCGAACAAGTTTTCGTCGCAGATGTGCGCTTGTTGCATGACGTCTTGGTGCCAAAACCGCTCCCAGCTTTCAGTCAACCCTATGAACTCGACGAGTTACAGTGCTAATTTCTTCGGACAGTTTGTCTCTAGCTGCCTTACAACAGTTCCCATCTGATATAGCAACCGCTCTAAAGACTGTTCGTGGAGGAGCTGCGACTGCTTCTGATTGTGTCTTATGCCCACAATGTGGCTCTGTGGCTTTGAACGACCTTACACCACCGATCGAATTATTTCAGAATACGATGCTTCTGGGAACCATCATTCCCATTGTTGCAAATGGATATGCAAGGTTACTAAAAATGATCGATGAAGAAACAAATATCGCAATTGCAGCAGGCCAGAACAAAACTTTTCGATTTCAGGACTACGGAGGGTTCTTTGAAAGTCAACATAAATTGGGTCCAAAGTGCCCTTGTGATGCTGGCAGCATTTCTTTCAACTCTGTTGAAATGCCAGCTCAGGAGTGGAGAAGGACCGTGTGTGCGCTGCTAAGAATTGATGTGCATGGCTATGAGCAGGGTGGCTTGAAACATAAAGGCTTGAAGGATCTAATCACTGACCTGGTAAGTTTGATTTTCTTGAGCAATACCCTCCGATTCGGAGGATTTTAAGAGTTGGCTACTCATGAGGCATGTCTCAAGGCCGATATCAAGACATGCGTTAGGAGTAGTGAGCTCTCAAGGTTACATTTCACATCCACAGCCATTACAATATTAAACAATTTAACTCCGAGACTGTTGTCAATAGGAGATTCGCCAAACGATACGACATGATATGATTGACAGCATCAGGGCGGGAAGTCATGCTCAAGGCATGACAGGACACGGCTTTTTTCGAACCAAAGATGGCAAGTGTATTGACAGTGAGACTCGAGGTTGTATGCATATGCTTCAGATGGCAAGAATCGCCATCGATAATTTGGTCATTCCCTGAATTGCCACTCGAACAACATCAATTCAAAGTGCTATATATAGAAACTCTGATGATCTGCTCTGCTGAAGCTACTGCCCAATCCTCGATGCTAAAGAATTCAAAGAATTCAGTGTTCTCAGTAGGTAGAAATCGTATACATCATTGAACTTCCTAGCGTGAACTCTAAAATTATACAATATGTCTTTTCTTGGTGTTAAGGCTTGACGGTATACACAGGTGCCGGGCATAATACAAGATTGAGAAATATAAAATCATGTTGAAAAATTTCTTGTAAGGAAACAGAATTGAAGTGGCTTCAGTCGATAATCCAGTCAGAACACCACGCTATATTGGGGAGTACAATCATAGTATTTCCCAAATCAGATGGCAGATTCTTCAATTGTAAACACCTTTCATAAGAGTAGTGGTAGCTAAGCCCTTTTTATTGTCTGAATAGTTAGACCCAATACGTGAAGGGATGATCCTTCATGACTAGACAAATCTTTGGCAAAAAGCAGTTTTTTAATCTAAATATATCAAACATGTTCAACACAATGTGTGCTTCAATGGTGGTCATGTAGGCTTGCTCTTTGGTAGTTTTAGTCAGCAGTGCAACATTGATGTTTTTCAGATATGGACAATGACTGTCACCGAAGCCACCTTCTATAAGAAGCTAATTCTGGCGTCAAGTGGCGCCGCCAAGCAGGAAGCCGAGGTGCAACGATCAAAAAGACCACTATTCAATGATTGAAATTTACATTTGGATGGAAGATGATGCTACAAGGCCGTCCAAAAGTAATCAGTGTGTCAAAGTAAACAATCTCAATTTTCACTCTTCAACGCCTTCCCATGATCCCATGAACTATTGTTGCTGGGCTCCTCTTACCATTGTTTCCCAGACTTTCTTCTTCTTCTTCTTCTTCTTCTTATTCTTCTTCTTCTTCTTCTCGACTTTTCGCCCCCCTCAATGCCACCCAAGCTACCTTGGTAACTAGTAGACCTTCTTCTTCTCGTCGATACTGTATTTACCCGGGCCACTGTTGACCAAGAGGAGGAGTCCACCAACAATCGAAAGAATTTGGAAGAAATCGTACTTTGCGAAATCCTTGTGGGGGTGGTGTTCGTGAAGCTAGATATGACATCAGTAAACTTTTATTGGATTTCCATGAAATAAAACCTACAGTCCAGAAGTTGTTGACTAGGAGGTTGAAAACACTCAAAATGACAACCAACATGATAGCGCTGAACTTGGCCTTGAAACCAACGACAACCATCACACAAGCCACAAAGCCCAAAAGTGCCACAACAACTCTCCAGATGCTCCAAGTACCGCTGAAAATGAAACCAACAAACAGGAAGATCAAGAGAACTCTACCAGCAAGCTGGAAATACATCTTGCGGTCCTTCTCATCAATTGAGGGGAGACCAGCAAATGCCTTGTTCTTGCGCACCCATGAATCGGAGAGAACCATCAATAGTCCACCCATAACAGACAGGTTGCGGAGGAAAAAATTCAAATCGAATATAAGCCCATATCCCAGCGCTTGTGTAACCACGACTCCACAAAGCCCCCCAACGGCGTAATCAGAGTATTTTCGGGCAATGACGAGAGAGGAACAGGTGACCATGGCAAGTACGTTAACGATTAAGAATAGGTGGGTAAGCCCGTACGGAACTATTAGGTCAATGTGAGCTTCCTTCCGCTGGAACTTGGAATAGTTGGCTTACTGTGACGGTAGTCATGCAAGTACAATAATTGATCGCTCCATTGTGTAATGATTCGCAGCGCGTCTTCCAAAAAAGTAACCACAATCAAAAATCGGCCGATTGCTGGTAAATATCTGCAGAAACAAGTTATTAGCTACACGATCCATTGTCCCGCCTGGAAGCTTGCCAGGCCCGGGGATTGCGCTTCAAGGAAAGAAATACATACGGTTTCACCGGTTCGCTCAGAGTATCTAGGAAATCTTCAATCTTGCTGGTCTGTTCCCGAATTGCATCTAGAGGGCTTGGATCTTTCTCCATTTCGTTTCGACTTGGTCCTCCAAATGTATTCTGGCCACCAAGGCCATAGCCAGTGCCTCTAATTTGAGCCATTTTCGAGGGTCCCCAAGCTGAATGATTTCGTTGTGTATAGATTATAATTTTTTAAATTTACTTGCCGTAAATAGTGGTATGAGTTTGGGTGGAAGTTTGAAATGGTCCTTGGGGAAAGAGTGAATGGTGGTCTAGTTATTAAGGTCTAGTACTGCCGTAAGGACACCTCGCTTCTCGTCCGCGCTTTGCTGCGGATCGTAAGGCTCACCAGGGATGAGGCTGAAGAATTGATCCTGAGTGTATTTTTAAACCTGTCGCTACCGACTACCTTCCTACTAGAATTAGTTTGCATTAGTTGGAGGAGTACACTGGATAGTTTCTTGAAGGAACAATGGCTGGAGTTATTACACATCGTGTACATGAGTTCTGGTCAACTGTATTTCACATCACGTGCGGACACTACACCATACCCTAGAGCCTAGCTGAATCTCAACGTTAAGGTTGCGCAAATCT
>Ga0247812_10001123_pt1 | contig 15196 bp, 10 predicted proteins | sample UWRJL149409B1_FD_178011 | JGI IMG/M metagenome (GOLD analysis project Ga0247812, IMG submission 178011) | Plant litter microbial communities from Arlington Agricultural Research Station in Wisconsin, United States - UWRJ-L149-409B-1 | ecosystem: Environmental > Terrestrial > Plant litter >...
TTAGAAAAAGCTTATACTTTCTATTCAATATAATAATAGGCTTTATTACTATTATTATATAGTTACAATATTAAAAGCAAAAGGGGTTAAGCAAGAAGGTTTCCTAATTGAAAATATAATAGAAACTATAATATTAACCTTATTTATTATTAAAACTTCCCTTGGCTAAATTGACCCCTTATCTATTATACCCCTTTTATCTTTTAACTATAATATAATAGTTTATTAAGAGTAATATTTTAGGAGAGGGGCTAATATTAGGGCCTTATATAAGGCGTTAGGGTAAGTTACTTAACCTAGAGGTCACTTGCTCAGGTAAAAAGAAGAGGTTGTAAATTATAATATTAAAGTAAGATAAATACTTTATAATACCCTATATCCTATTTAATAAGGCTTTAACTGGCCTTTGTTATAAAGTAAGGGAAAGTAGAGCCTTGAGAAGGGTAAAGATTAATTTATATAAGATTTAACTAGTTGATAAGAATTGATATCTTTAAATATTATATCACTCTGCCTTTGAAACCTTATAAAACTTGCATTCTTTAATTATAATTAGTAGTAGATATTACGAAATGCTATATAAGTAAGGTTAGATTATATATTTCCTAATAAGCAGGCGGGAATATCTTCTTAATACTAAAGTAACTAGTAAAGAATATAGTTTTTATATAAAGGTAAGATAGCTTTATCTAAATAGCTAGTTAGCTACTAATCTGTAGAGAAGTAATAATAAGTAATAGATAAAAGAAGAAACTGTATGTTTATAAGTTCTCCTAGTATAAGGTTTCAAAGGCAGAGTGATATAGTATTTAAAGATATCAACTCTTATCAATTAGTTAAATCTTATATAAACTAATCTCTACCCTTCTCAAGGCTCTGCTTCCCCTCACTTTATATTAAAGGCCAGTTAAAGCCTTATCAAATAGGATACAGGGTATTATAAAGCATTTATCTCACTTCAGTGCTATGATTTACAACCTCTTCCTTTTACCCGAGCAGGTGACCCCTGGGTCAGGTGACTTTCCCTAACGCCTTGTATAAGGCCCTGACACCTAGGTGGTTAGATATTACCAGGGTCAAACTATTAATATATTAAACGATTCTTTTATATCTTAGATGACATTAGCGTTTATTCTTATAAACTACTAATGAACTACTAGTAGTTTTACTTTGTAGAACATATCCCTATTACGTACCCTTTTTATCAACTCGTTTGCTACATTTTCGCTGTGTTATTATTATACCTGATATTTGATCTGGTAATAACCGGCCTGGTTATCTCCGCAACCCTATTTGTTTTAGCGCCAGCTCATAGAATAAGAGGGCATCGGAGTACAGAGCCCTTTAACCGAGTTTTCCATTGGGCGCTGCAGGGCGTAGTTTATATACCGAGAACCAGCTGAATTAAAATATAGTATCTTTTATCCATTCAGGCCTATTATCAAAATAAAGAATAGGCAGAAATAAACTTTTAGTTTACAACATACAGTTATGCGCACGAATCAATCCTTTTAACTCAACTGGGGTATCTTCTAATTCTTCTAGTCCTGAATCAAACCTATAACGATTCCGAAATAAAGAAATAGTAAATCGAGGCTACTTGTTATCTCCGTGTCAAAACTAGAAGTGACGTGCAGTATAGGCTCTGCTTAGGCAGCTCTTGTCAGTTATAGGCTTTGCAATATCGTATATAAGGGCGGACTTGAGAACCAGGGCTAATTGTTTATAGGTAACAGGCAAATTGCTAATGGGTAACGTGATACCGTTAAGACTTTTAGTATATAATTCGTTCTATATACGTGAACTAATAAGTCTGCTGTTATAAGGTACTTAAAAGTATAAATCTTTCTCTTTTAGCAATAATTATATGTTTTCTAGTTTTCTAGAACCTTTAAAGACATTTATAATTATAGCAACTGTTATATCTATCTTAAGCAAACTCTAATAATCTTAGTCGAAACTATTTCAGTTCAGAAAGGCGAAGAAAACAGATTAGTAAGCTGAAGAACATGTTTTTTCTTATATCAAATACTAAATTCAACTGCCTACCTTATATTATTATCGGTCTAAGAAATAGGTATAGTTATACTATCCCTACTATCAAACTCGGTTAGCTGGAAAATCAAGTCTAATAATCAGCGAATGGCTTTATCTTTGTAAGATGTTATAACGATTAGTTACAAACCTCATCTTGGAATAGGGTCCGCTAATCTTCTCCTGAAGCAGTCCAGAAGTGACTTGCTAGAATTATCTGCTCCAGCCTCTTTTCCGGTGTACTCTTTTGATCTATGACTGCAAAGTGACAACAGTATTGCACTTTTGACCATATATCTTGTTCAAGACATTATAAATTCAGAGTTCCTCCCTTGATTATTTAGAGCTAGCTCTTAATTAACTAGCATATCTCCATCCTTTTGGCTCACCCGCTACACACTCTCTCTCCTCCAATATTTTGTTCTTTCTCGCGCAGTACCACTTTGTGATCAAGATGAGGATGATTGTTAATCCGCAACCTGCAATCAAAACTCCACCACCAGTTTGATACCTTGGCTCCTGTGTGCGCAGAAAGAAATATGGGGTAAACCAGTGAGAAACAGATGATACACAATTAGCCAGTGCGATGAGTGCCGCTCGTTTGGTCCTAGGACGCGGCACCACTGTTGTTTCCCATGATATTTGGATCTATAAAGTGTTAACGAATGAAGCATGTATCAAGGAGTAATGGAAGCTTACATTCAAACCAACAAATGGTCCAGCACATAATAGTATCATACTGAAATATCTTGCGCCCACATTGAGGGTTGATATCATAAGAGCTGCTCCGATAAGAGATACAACCATGGGTCCAATAATGTGATACCCATGCTCCAAATTACGGCCTGAAGACCAAGATACTACTAGAGTGATGATGAAGGATATCACGTATTGGGGGTGCTTGGATGAAGTATGTTGTGGTCTTGTCGAAACCAAGAGTGTCCAAAATCTTCATTCAAATTAATGATTTGCAAACTGGTGAGACAGGAGTAGGCTTACGGATGGGAAAAAGTCTTTGTATGACTGGGCAATGATCAAGAAGAAGTGAATAGCGGCAAAAAAATAGGTGAAAGGGTCGCTCAATGCCATCCTAACACCTTCCCAGTAGCCACCCTCTTCATCTTCAGAGATACCTCCTGCAGACACAAGTTGTCTATATTGTGCCATTTCTGATTCCTCGGGAGTAAAGCAATACGTTCCAGTGTTGTCAGGAAAGTTAGGAATTAACCAGAACCCTGAGATACCCACCATGATGCTGACGATACCTGCGACAAATTATAAATTTACTCATAATTTGCACAAAATTGACCTCACCTTCAAGAAGGACAAACCATTGCCAAGCATGTAACTTGGCAATTCCATCCATATTCGTTAAAATCGCAGCTGCAAGTAATCCAGATATGACGTTTGAAATAATGTTACCTGCATGCCAGATGCCCATACGCAAAGGAGACTCGTGTTTTGTATACCAGGAGGATGTAAGAAGGGAAACAGCGGGCAAAAATGGACCCTCAGTAAGACCATCAAGAAATCGGCAGAGAAGAAATGCCCAGGAGGATTTCATGGCAGGCATGCAAATAGTAACAGCAGACCAGGCAAGCATGCAGCAAGGTAACAGGATGCGCGGCTTCCCCTTTGCGATTATAATATTCCCTGGAACTTGAGCTATGATGTAACCAACATAGAAAAGCGAGATGCCAGCAGACCACTCGGTGTCGGACATGTTGAGGTCTTCTTGCATTCCAGCGAGACGAGCATTAGAAACGTTGATGCGATCCAGGTAGCTAGCCATTATCAGTAAACATCCCACAGTGCTAAGAGGAAGGGAGTAACCCACTTCATAAGAAGCATCATAGTAATACATGGCAAAAACTTCCAGTCTAATTTCTTCAAGACCTTCTTGTTGAGGGTATCCAACTCTTCCTTGGATTTATCCTTGATGAGAGAATATCTTTCAAGAAGGATATCTGGGACCGGAAGAGACTCGACATTCTCGAAATCTCTTTTCTCGTCGAGAGAGGTGGTCTTAGAATTGACCGAACGAGCCATATCTGATAAAATTTGAGAAAATGTGTTGCAAGGGCACTATGGTGTGTATGTCGAATGATAGTATGTTTTGTGGTTGGTTTCTAGAGACTTCCTGTCACTCTATATATGTTTCCCCAGGTCCAGAGATGTTCACAGCTTGAGCAGCATATCTGTTCCTAGCATACAATTGGTTTTTCTCAAACCCCATCTTACCCCCTGCCCCCGCAATTTGGGGTAAGCTGGGGTCGCATGATGGTGGTGAAGATCCATTACACGGAGTTGGCTCGGGGCTGAGTCCTAGCGCATTGGAAAATTAAAGGGTAGTTACTGGTAGCGGAGAATCTCCGAAGCCTAGAGGAGGTTAGAATTTAATTTGACGAACTTCACAATGGTGAGCCACTAGAGATATGTGGAAGGCTGTTCGATTGTTAGGATTGAGACGTCATGTAAAGATGCTGCCATACAAAACTTGCGGTCTTGTTACTCACCACGATAAGTACAAATCAATTATCAAAACCCTCTTCATATTGTTTTATTTTATAAAGGCATAATAGCAAGATTCAATATTGCCTGCTCCTATGTGCAGTTTTGATAGATATTACTTTCTGAGAGTTGATCAAGGAAAGCTTTTATACAAAGGAAAATCCCAAAACTATTGTAAAAATTATATATATATATATATATGTCTATTCACAAACAGCCACTTTATACTAGTTCAATGTCGCTAAATATTTGATTATATTATCCATCGCCATCTTAGCACAAGTCAACTGAGTATCCGCCGTTGCAGCCCCAATGTGTGGAGTGCTAACAACGTTCAAATTTCCCCACAGCTTCCCATATCTCTCCTTGGTGGGAGGTTCCTCCTCATGACAGTCTAAACCCGCACCCCAAATCAATCCCTCAGCTAATGCCTTTTCCAAGTCACACTCATTCACAATACCGCCGCGGGCAGCATTAATGAGGATAGCTGTTGGCTTCATTTGCCTCAATTCATTATAGGAGATCAAGTCCCGAGTCTCAGTTGTCAAAGGCATATGAACTGTAAGAACATCTGAAGCAAAAATGACTTCTTCATATGTCTTTGCTCGAGAATGAATTATATGTGGCCACGCAATTGCTGGCATAAAAGGATCATATGCAATGATGTCCGCGTCGAAAGCCCCACGGAACATCTCAGCAACTGTTCGTCCAATATGACCCATTCCTAGAATACCAATCTTCTTCCGGTAGAGAGTCAGTCCAGAGCATGATTCTTTTGGGACAGGTGCTAATGTCTGACGAATTGTGATAGAGCGAATTTGTCTTGCAACAGTCATTGTGAGCGTCAAGACAAGCTCTGCGACGGCTCGTGCGTTGGCTCCAGGGGTGTTCAATATTTTGATCCCACGAGCAGCACAGGCATCCTGATCGATCTTTTCAATGCCAACTCCATGCTTTCCCACAGCAATGAGATTTGGGCAACTCGAAACGTCCTCGGCAGTCAAATAAGAGTTTCGTATCAACAAAGCAGTTGCATTTTCTCGCCAATGTCGAAATTCTTCATCATGTGGGAGTATGACATGGAAGAGAATCCTAGCGTATTTTATAGCTGGTGGAGGGAATTGATCGAGGATGTAGAGTATAGGTTTGCCTGTGTGACTGGAAAATTCAAGTGGAGGTGTTTGAATAAGGTCGAGTGTGCTAGTTGGTGCCATTGTAAAAGAATATTTGCTAGTTCTTTGTGAAGAATAGAGAGATCGTTAATTGTTTTCTATCCTACTTAAGCAATCCCAAGAAGATATAGCATTGAAATACTTAATTTAACGTAGAGGTGGTGCCAAGGACCCATCGGACATTCTCCGTGTCACGATCTAACATCGGACAAGGTGGCTTGGACCTGGCACGCCAAGCTATCTTCTGTTTTTTGAATGTTGACTGGACCACGCCAATAGCTCCACAATTTGACTAACTAGTCATACCATATTGTCGTCCGGTGACACTTGTGATTGAGACCTTAGTTGGAGGTTCATAAATGACCTGTTGAATATATATCCGGATGTCACTGGGTACGATAGGGGGTAAGTGAAGCAGAAGCTCGTATTCAGCCAAATGCTTTTCTCCTATTAGCCATGTATGAGGATATTATATTGAAAGATTCTTACCCTTCGCTGAGTCGACATCTGTTCCTCGAATGCCCAGGTGAGCAAAGCTTCAAGAACACGTCTTAACTGCCGCAAAGACGAAAATCGTTGACTTATAACTGTAAGCAAACTAGTACATTTACTAACAAACTTTGACAATTCGCCAATTGAATGTGAGATGTCATCTCTAGGATTCAGCCAAGAACCAACAAGAACTACACCTGCCGAGAAAATGTCGTAGGCATGAACAAAAGACCATGCACAGTTACCACTATCAGAAAGCTCGCAGGTTTGGGTGATATATAGGACACAGCTTGCTATTACTTCTTTAATTATCGTCCGCCCGCTGCCTAGCACCGACTGTGAATGGTCTTGGGAACCATATCCTGACAAGATTAGCTGCGTGAGGGTTCGGCAGCTGAGTTGATTGACATGGTGGCAGAAGTGGCGAGATGATGCAGTTGCATTTTTGGAATTTGGATACGTTTCTCTCCATGAGATCAGGGCTCCGTAGTGGAAGATACTCGACTCTTTACAATCACGGATGCTGGAAATTAGTTTGGCTTGCATAACAAGGTGTTGAAAGAAAGGAGTCTGGTTCAAGACACGGCTTCCAATGTTCTGGGATTCTTCTCCCGGTATCTGTATTTAGTCAATTCCTGTAGTTGACCATCAGAAAGGTCTTACTAAAGCTGATATATCTTCATCCTGGATTATAAACGGTCGGCCCAAAACACCACTGATAGTTCTGCTGTCGTAAGTGAAGGTGGTCCCAGAGAAGTGGGCATATCATACCTATCAAGGATGTAACAGCTCCAGAATAATTTTCTCTCCTCGTCAATTTCATCATGAGATGATTCTATATGCAGATCATTCTCTTTATGTAGCCTTGACGCGATACACTTCTTCATTGCCAAACCAAGAAGATGCCAAGCCGATCCTCCGTGTGCACAGAATATTGAGTAGACGGTCAATATGAGAATACAGTTTAAAGTAGCAAGATCATTACCACCCTTTACAATCTGTATGAACAATCTCATTGCTGCAGAATGAAGATTGAGAGCGACAGAATCCAGGGTATTTGAGTCTTGTGATATCAGAATTCCCAGTGAGATGACTATATAAACACGGAAGTATCGGCATGGTGAGACCATTTCTGATTGACCAACTCGTTCGCACTCATGATCTATGAGAACTTCCTCATAATCCTTGATAACCTGCTCTGGGTTAAGATGAGGTAAAAGAAAAAGTGCTTGGTCCAAGAATAGGCTGACGAAGGTGGATGTTGTCTCCCTTATTATCTTTATAGGCTGATTGTTTGTGTCTAAGAGTTTTAACACATGCGACCTTTTATTCGACGAAGTTGAAGACGACGGATCTGGACCATTCATAGACACCGCAGCGACCACCATTTTCTCAAATGACAGCTGCATTGAAATGATTCTAGCTAGATCATTCCGTGGCTCGGCCATTGCACTTTGAGACAGACGTCCGATCTCACCCATTGTGGCTCGAACAGAGCCATTTCCATCCCGGTCGTCGTGGAACTCTTCTGTATATATGCCTTGAACTGGTGGTGAAAGCATTCTGTCGGTAGTGACTGATCCATCACCATTTACCTGGCCATGCATCGTGGTGCCAACCATGTTTGACCGAGCGCGCTTGCGCCGGGGTGACAACTCAAGTTTATCAACATTTTCCTTCAAAGAGTCAATATAACTACTCAAAGTTAGCTCTGCAAGATAGAATGGCTGTATCAAATTATCGTCTCACCTCGAGATAGAATTATGTGTTAGGCCTCCTTCTTCTGGAAGGAATGCAACATCTGTTTTCCGGCCACGGCACGGGGTTTCTACAGCGGCACAGCCTGAACAGATTGGAAGAGCTCTATCGCACTAAGGGATAGATTAGTATTCAGTAAGATGACGTTGTAAGGCAATGACGCCTTGTAGTCAACTGACTTTTTGCTTCCGCTTCCAGCATCTTTCGCAGGCTTGGTTACGTTTACCGTCACTAATAGGGGTATTCTCGTAACCGCCAGGCATCTGATTGTGATCCATGATGCTCTATGAGATCTTAGAGTTAACCCTCTTGCAAATCCCAGTCCGTCCGCAATGCATTGGAAGTCTATCGGGCTTCCACATCGGAATTATCGGAGGTTTAGAAGAGTTGAAGGTGGATCACAGAATGTTGTAAAGATAATGTGTTTGATCGGGGGAGTCCGAATAACCAACTTTAAATAAAAGTGGGAGCCAGGCTTTGACTTACTTTCCTTGTTTCATGACTCGCAGATTATTAGATATATGGAGTACCCTTTCATTACTGACTTATTCCTGACCAACGTCTTAGTAATATGCGACATCGCCCTCACGCCAGCCACCCACTCTATAACGCTCATCGTTGGCTGCCAAAATGTCTCTTTCAAAACGCCAACGAAGACTCTGATTTTATATCGCATATCATAACAAATAGTGAGAGTGGAGTAACCGTTGCAATTGATTTGGTATGGGATATTGCCGAAGACTTATCACTAGGGTACGCAATTTGCAGCTTGCCAGCCAGAGCAAGAAATCATCATGTCTACCGAGGAGAGACCCCTACCACGACTGCCTGCGTGTAGTTCGTGTTATCACCGAAAAGCAAAGGTAAATATACTATTCAGGTATACTCTGTTAAGAGAACAATGGCATGTGAGAATTTAACTGAGTTCCTCAGTGCGACTCGAAACGACCAAAATGTGACCCCTGTGCCAAAAATGGCCAAGAGTGTGTGGTACTGAGCTTGGATGGTGGAGATGGTAATGGCCATGTTACTATCACAAGGCAGTAAGGCTTTGCTTATTGTATCTTTTAGGAAAATCTATTAATGATATACTTGAAGGGAAATACATGAACTAGAGGGGAAAAAACGTAGACTAAGCATGGAAAGAGTGGTTCTACGAAGTGAAGAGGCCTTGAGCATCGACCACCCTACTAGTCAGAGCATCACTGCGACCGATGGAACTGCCAGGAGCGTCGAGAGATCGAATAACTTTGTTAATGGTGCTGGTCTTAGGTTTGTGAAATTTTCTTGAACGCTCTGTATCGTTTATGCTAAGCGTTTAAGTTTTCTAACATCGCTGTTCATGGACCAAGAATGGAGGGAGAATAATGCAGATCTGCTTCAAACATTAGCAAAGACATCTGAAGCAGCTGAGTCAACGGTTCAACCAAACCCACTGCCATCATCTGCTGAAGCTCGGTTTTTATTTGATAAGTAGTAAGTGCCTCATAGACAAAACCAACAGCCTGCTCACAATCCTACAGCCTTGCGACCACCCAGATACAAGCTCCATTCCTCCTTAAGGATGTAATAGAGGATCTCTACACCCGAGTTTATACACTGAACCCAAGACCCCAAACTAAGTCCCATGATCTGTTTAGGGTCTATATAATATCTGCAATTGGATCTGTTTTGCCTCATCGAAGCGGATCTTACGATGCACATCCATTCGGCTACTTTCTTGCTGCCATGCAACATTTCAACCACGAATTCCTATCCGGGGGGGTTTGCTCTATTCAGGATCTGCAACTGATTGGCAGGTTTGGGATATATCATCACATTGGTATGCAACACTAGTTGTATTCCGATAGCGTGCTTATAAATTGCAGGAATTTCGATATGGGATATCACACAACTTTGTATTCGCATATGTATTGAACATGGGTTTCATCTTCAGCCTACGTGTAAGATGACACTTATAGAGGAACATCTTCAAAGAAGGCTTTTCTGGCAATGTTACATAATTGATCGATACAGCTCTACGACACTGGATCGACCTTGCGCTATAGCTGAAAGAGACATCCACGTTGGCTTTCTTGTAGATGCAAATGACAATGATATAATTGCGTCTAATGAGATGTACCCCAACTTGGACTCATACAGCGCAGCTCACGTTGCACAAGGGAACACTGAAATGTCCGTTTTCATTCAGTGCTTACGGTTGAGACAAATTACGTCACTTATTCAATCCAAATTTTCTCATACATCAACTTCGAGCTCCTCATACTCAACTGCACAGCAAAATTTACTTATGACAGGACGAATATATTCAGATCTTGAGATCATTTTTGGGAAACTGCAAGAGTGGCGAAATTTGGCACCTGTACTTGACAACCCGAACTGTCTGTATGAGACGCAGGAATGGTTTGACCACCTGTTAGCAAGAGAACGCCTTTTACTTATTCGTAAAGCGATCGATCTGAGTCCAAAACGCAATGGAGTGCCCCCAAAGGACCTTCTTATATTATGCCTAGAAGCTGGTATTCTTTCCATCACACTTTTCTCTAGCCAATTTCTGAAGGGGAAGATTACCTACACGCGTAGCTATTTTCAAATGATGTTCACCGCTGGTCTTTCGGTGATGTTTTGCATATCAGCAACAGCTGATCTAGAGCCTTCAGCTATTCTGAAGGCGATTTTGGCTTTGGATCATTGTGAAAGAACAATACGGCACATGGGAATCCACTTACCAGATGCTCAGCATTATGCAACAGTTTTTGAAGCTCTGGTACGCAATGTAAAACGGAAACGGGATCGTGACTCTATACCGAACTCTGTACCACCATATCAGACCGTCCCAGGAGAATTGTCAGGGATATCTAATGAACGTCCAAAAGTTGGGCCACTGTTCTCATCACTTCCGATTGACCCTGATATGCAGGGCCAGGAAGTTTCAAATCAACAGTCGACCATAAGCATGCACTCACATAACCCAAATCCTCATCTACTGGATTACGAATCCACGGGTTCTGGTTTGGCCTGGAACTCTTCTTTAGCATCAGACCAACCTGTCCCGGGTACAGCCAATGGGTGGGGTTTTGATGATGATGCTTTACACTGGGCATTTATGAACGATAATACTTTGTAGAACATGGAGGTAGGCCTCGGTGAGTATGCCTATGGTGAGCGAAATTCAAACACCAATATATTTGAAGGGCTTGGTCTCAATATTTAAGTTATTAAATATTTTAACCTGCTTACCAAATCATCAACATTCTCAGCACTATTTCTCTTATTATGCAAGCACAGAGATGCATTTAGTAGAAATAATTATGATTAATCGTAGACAAGAATTGAGGATGGCATATTAAGGTCATGATAAAGAGGTAAGAATAGAAGAATGGAGCGTAATACATTTAGGGGATGGTGTGTCGTGAAAGGCACATTTTGAACACACACTAACTCTTCGAATTCATCTCAACTATAAGTCCAAAAAATTCAAATCTCAGCCGCATTAGTATTATCAAACCTTCTCTCCCTACCTGCTGACCTCGGCATTGAGAAACCATCCTAGTCGTCACGACTTCTTGCTTAAAATTGTGCCGAGTGTAAATAATTGGCAACACTTAATTGACTCCCTTTCCCCTCGTCCCAAGCGAAGCTAGCTTGGCATCTCGGAGAATCTCCGAACCCACCCTCCGATGAAAGGTTCCTTAAACAGAATATAACTGGAAGATTCTGTATACATTGATTGATTAACATCAATATCCACTTTTTACTGTCTATTATATATTCAGCGCGTATCTCAAGAGTTTCAAACCATAACAGCAGACTTTAACATTGCGATTATTTATCACCTTCACTTCATTAAATAATAACTCTCAATCCGCAAACATGGGCTCCATCTCCGAGTCCCCCACAAAATCAATACTTTCAAATCCCTTCCGTACACGCATCCTAGCCGGGGAGATTTGCGCCGTTATGTCTGTAAAAATTGTACAGTGCAATGAGATAGCGATGATGTGCAAGATGGCAGGAATCCACGGAATGTTCATCGACATGGAACACTCCACCTACTCCTTCAGTCAAGTCGCACAGCTGATCCTAGCCTGCAATTACGTAGGTGTCTCACCTATTGTGCGGTCGCCTTCTAAATCACATTGGCACATCAGTCGAATTCTAGATGCCTGGGCAGCGGCAGTCATTGTGCCACATGTAGATTCGGTGCAAGAGGTTAGGGATATTGTCAGGTTTGCTAAATATGCCCCCCTTGGGGCGAGGGGATGCGCAAATAATCAGCCAATCCTGGGCTTCCGGACCATGGAGGTGGAGACGCAGAATAAGATCTTGAATCGGGAAACGATGCTGATTCCGATGATTGAAACGCCGGCTGCTGTGGAACTTGCTGATGAGTTCTTTGCAGTGGATGGGGTTGATGGGGTTTTAATTGGGTCTAATGACTTATGTACGGACTTGGGGATTCCGGGACAGTACGATAATCCACTTTATCAGGATGCGGTAACGAAGATTGTGCTGGCTGGGAAGAAGGCGGGAAAGCCAGTTGGAATTGGTGGAATTGGAGGGAGACTGGATTTGCTGGAGAAGTGGTTTGCAATGGGAGCATCCTGGTCATTGAGCGGCGGTGATGGATCTATGTTACAAGCTGGGATGAAGAATATCGGGAAAACATATGATGATATCAATCGTCGAGTCAAGCAGGCTTGACAATAGATAGTTATATTTAACGTAAAGCTTAATAGTTATATATTTCCCTGTATTTCCCTGTATTTCTAAATAATCTTTCTACTATTTATAAAATATTTACGCTTCTTAGCAAATAAGTTAAGATTAACAATATACTAGATAGAAAGAGCTCCTTTTAATATAAATCTTTGTATAGTCTCTTTAACTTTTTGTTATATACGACGTATAATAAACATAAGCGATATCTTAATATTATATTACCTTATACGAATTATTAATAATATAAGCTATTATAAAGTTTTAAAGACAGATTAATATAATATTCAAAGATGTTAATTCTTATTTTATATAAAGTTTTAATAGCAGAGTGATATAATATTTAAAGATATTAATTCTTATTAACTAGTTAAATCTTATATAAGTTAATCTCTACCTTTCTTAAAGCTTTGCTTTCTCTTACTTTATATCAAAGGCCAGTTAAAGCCTTATTAAATAGGATATAAGATATTATAAAGCATTTATCTTACTTTAATACTATAATTTATAACCTCTTCCTTTTACCCGAACAGGTGACCCCTGGGTCAGGTGACCTTCCCCAACGCCTTATATAAGGCCCTGACATTTTACTAGTTAAATATAACGATCTTAATATCCTACCTAATAAGGCTAAAGGGTTGTCGGGTTGGTATTGTAATAGAAGTAGTTGAACTAGAATTCAGAGGTCTTTAAATAGAATTAAAGTTGTATTAAGTAAATAAACTATATTACTAACTATAATAATTTGAGCATAAGGCTCTTAACTAAAGAAATTATTCTACATATATAAGACCTTTCGTGCCAAGGCGAGGTCCTGGGGTCCTAGGGTCTCTAAGATCCTAAGATCCTAAGGTCTATTATATAATTACACTTCTATTTAAGATCATGTGCTCTTAGAACCCTAAGGCTTCCCGGAAGCTCTTGGCGCCTAGAGCCAGGTCGTAATATTAAATCTTATATAAATTAATCTCTACCCTTCTTAAAGCTCTACTATAACAATTCTAATATCTTATCTAGTAGAGCTAAAGTGTCACGATCCGATAGCTTGGCATAAGTTACAGGTTAGCACTATCTAGTATATAGCACTAGTATAATAATAGTATGAACTATTAATTAATATAAATATAGGTTTCTTACTAGTAGAATAATAGTACTAATAAATAAATAGTATAAGCGAATATATAATATTAATATATAAAAGATTACTAATATATAAATTATTACTATTATATATAAGGAAATATAAAGATTATATAATAGATTTTAGAATCTTTAAACTTTTAAATTTTAAAACTTTAGAATTTAAGAATAGTATTTTATAATATATAAATAATTAATATTCTTTTAGATAAAAGTTTTATATTTAAACTTTTATAATAATTAATTTATATTATTTATTTAATAATAAAATTAATTTTACTTAATTTAATCTAATTAATATTTATTTTTTTATTTTTTATTAATTTAATATTTAATTTAAAATTATCTAAATAGAATTTTAGAATATTATACTTTAAATATTTAATTTTAAAATATAATATTATTATTATATTTATCTTTTTTAATTTATAAGTATCTTTTATTATTACTATTATAATTATAGTAGTATATTATATAAAATAATTAAAAGTTTTTCTTCTTATTTTATTTAATAAAATTTATATTAAGTTTAAACTATTTCTTATTTAAGTTAAATTATATATTAGTTTTAATATTTATTAATTTTTATTAGAAAATGTTAAGGCCTTATATAAGGCGTTAGGGGAAGTTACCTAACCCAGGGGTCACCTGCTCAGGTAAAAGGAAGAGGTTATAAATTATAGTATTAAAGTAAGATAAATGCTTTATAATACCCCGTATCCTATTTAATAAGGCTTTAACTAGCCTTTGATATAAAATAAGGAGAAGCAGAGCTTTAAGAAGGGTAAAGATTAGTTTATATAAGATTTAACTAGTTGATAAGAATTAATATCTTTGAATACTATATCACTTTGCCTTTAAAACCTTACAGAAAATTAAAAAGTTATATAAGTTATATTTCTCTTTTTAGAAGTAGTATTTAATTAGGTAGAAATTTACTTTATAAATTATTTAAAGAATATTACTAATTTAGTAAATTAAAAGAGTTTTATTAAAAGACTCTTTATTAACTTTACTAACTTTAAGAAAGATATTACTAAGATATTTAGAAATATTAATTCTAATTATATTACTAAATAAATTATCTAGAATCTAAAATAAATTATAATTATAATTAGTTATACTTCTAACTTCTAGTAATATACTAGATATATTAATTAGAATAATAAAATTCTATTTATCTAGTTCTATTAAGGATTTAAAAAATATATTAAAAATAAAATTATATAAAAGTATTATCTAAATACTTTTAAAGAAATAATTAAAATAATTATTAAAATTAATAATTATATTTTTAAAAGGAACTTTAAAAAAAGAGAATATTATAATAAAGAATATAAAAAGAAAAAAACTTTTTAAAAGAAAGAATA
>Ga0247812_10001124_pt1 | contig 15190 bp, 13 predicted proteins | sample UWRJL149409B1_FD_178011 | JGI IMG/M metagenome (GOLD analysis project Ga0247812, IMG submission 178011) | Plant litter microbial communities from Arlington Agricultural Research Station in Wisconsin, United States - UWRJ-L149-409B-1 | ecosystem: Environmental > Terrestrial > Plant litter >...
CTTTAGGAAAAGGATGCCATGTAACGGATAGTACAATAAAAAACAGTTTAGTACAGACTTATTCTCAAATAAAAAATGCTAACTTAGACAATGCGATGATTGGAAATCACGTTAGTTATGATGGTAAGTTTAGCAGTATAAGCATTGGAGACTATTCAGTTTTAGAATAAAAGAAGTTTCAGGGATTCTTTTTGGTTTAAGAATTAAATTATAAAAAGAATGAAAAGAGGGTTTTTAATAGTTTTATTTTTCGTTTTGCTTGGTAATTCAGCTTCGGTTTTAGCACAGACTGAACGGGAAGATATTGCTATGGCAACAGATGAATATCAGGACTCTTTTTATGAATCTTTAAAGCAAAAAGGAATCGAAAACTATGATAAGGCAATTGTATCGTTAGAAAAATGCATCAAGTTGAAACCTAATGATGCCGTCGCTTATTTTGAATTAGGGAAAAATTATTTTGCTTTAAAACAATATAGCAACGCTCAAAATTCTTTTGAAAAAGCGACACAGTTAGACCCAAAGAACAAATGGTACTGGCTTGGAATTTACGATGTAAGCTACGAGACTAAAAATTATCCTTTGGCAATAGAAACGATTCAAAAAATTATTCCTTTTGACGAAGAATACAAAGACGATCTGATTTCGTTATATATGCTAACCAATCAGTATGATAAAGCACTTGCCACGATTAATGAAATGAACGATAAATTCGGAAAATCTGAAGATCGTGATCGTTATAAAATGCAGATTTTATCGCAGGGAAAATATCAAAACTCTGAGATTGAAAATTTAATTGCTCAGATTAAGCAAAATCCGAAAGAAGAATCGAATTATGTAAATCTGATTTTTTTATATTCCAAAAATGAGGAAACGGATAAAGCGTTGGATGTTGCAAAACAATTGGCGAAAGAAATTCCTAATTCAGAATGGGCACAAGTAAGCTTGTTCAAAGTCTATTTGGATGCCAATCAGGCTGACAAAGCAATAAAGTCGATGAATGTAATTTTGTCAAGTTCAAAAATTGATTCAAAAATAAAACATCGTACGTTAAATGAGTTTTTGATTTATGTCAATAAAAATCCTCAATATGCTCCTGATTTAGAGAAGGCTATTGCGTATTTTGATAACGATCCCGATGTAGATGTTGCAAAAGAAGTTGGGAAATTTTATCACAGTAAAAATCAATTTGAGAATGCAATTAAATATTATGAAAAGGATTTAAAGGCAAATTCAGATACAGATCGCGAAACCAATTTGCTTTTGCTGGAAGCTTATACTCAGGCAAAGCAGTTTGAGCCAATGACTAAAAGAGCAATGAATATGATTGAAGTTTATCCGAGCCAGCCTCAATTTTATTATTATGCAGGCTTAGGAAGCAATAAGTTACAACAATTTAAGAATGCAAAAACCGTTTTAGAAATGGGACTCGATTATGTAGTTGATGATAAAACACTTGAGGCAAATTTTAATATTCAACTGGGAGAGGCATATAATGGGTTAGGAGATGCCAGAAAAAAAGAGGAATACTTTTTGAAGGCAAATGAGTTATTAAAACAAAAAAAGTAAGAGATGAAAAAATATATAGTATTAGTATTACTATCGGTTTTTGTGATTTCATGTAAATCGAAAGCCGTCGCAGTACAAAACACAGACAAAACTGTAGAAGCACCAAAAGAAGATAAAAAAGCAATAGCGAAACATTACGACAATAAATTAGATTTCAAAACTTTAAATATAAAGGCGAGCGCTAAGTATGAAGATGAAAAACAAAGTCAGAATGTAAGTGCAGATATTAAAATTGAAAAAGACAAACAAATTTTAGTAAGCGTGCGTTTTCTGGGAATTACAATGGCAAAGGCATTGATTACGCCAACCACAGTAAGTTACTACGAAAAGATAAAAGGTACTTATTATGAAGGCGATTTTACAAGTTTAAGTAAATGGCTGGGAACTGAATTAGACTACAGTAAAGTTCAAAATTTATTAGTTGGAGAAGCTTTAGACGATTTAAGAAAAGGAAAATATACACAAACGATAGTTGAGAATCTAATTCGTCTGGAAGATGATAAAGAAGTAGATGTGAAAAAAAGTTTCTTTTTAGATGCTGATAAATTCCTGTTGCAAAAAGAGCAAATTTCTCAGGCGAAAGAAAACATATTGTTAGAAATTAAATACACTGACAACAAAACTTTTGATCAGGGGATACTTCCAACAACTATTGAAATTAATGCCATACAGCCAAAAGGAAAAACAGATATTAATTTGAATTATAATAATATTTCGTTTAACGAAGAACTTTCTTTCCCATATAGTGTGCCTAGTGGTTATAAGAAAGTTATAATTAAGTAAATTTGCAAAAAGAAAATAAAAACATGCCGAAATTTCTCCTAAGCCTAATTTTTATATGTGCCACTACATTTATGTGGGCGCAAGATTCGCAACAAGAAAAACTTGAGCAGCGAAAAGCTCAGATTCAGCAAGAAATTAGAGATAACGAAAAAATGCTGCAGTCTGTAAAGAAAAAAGAAAAATCAGCGGTAAATGTGTTTTTAATTCAGGCTAATAAAATTAAACTGAAGGAAAAACTGATCAATACTACGGCAAAACAGGAAAAACTTTTAAGCAATGATATGTATATTAATCAGGTTCAGGTTAATAAGCTAAAAAAAGAATTGAAGGTTTTGAAAGAAGATTATGCTAAAATGATCCTGAAATCATACAAAAGCCGCTCTGAGCAAAGTAGGGCAATGTTTATTTTATCTTCTGAAAGTTTTTTGCAGGCTTATAAAAGAGCGCAATACTTAAAACAATATACTAATTTTAGAAAAAATCAAGGTTTAGAAATTCAATCTAAAACAGCTCAGCTGGTTGACTTCAATGCGAAATTAGATGGTCAGAGACAGGTTAAGAAAAAAATTATTGCTGAAAATCAAAAGGAAAAGCAAAGCTTGGAAATTGAAAAGAAAGAGCAGCAAAAATTGGTTAACTCAATCAAAAAAGACAAAAACAAAATTATAGCTGATACCAGAGCTAAACAGGCAGAAGCAAAAAGAATCGACAGACAAATTGATCGTTTGATTCGTGAGGCAATTGCTGAAGCAAATAGAAAAGCTGCTGCAGAAAGAGCAAAAGATAATCCTGGATCAACAGCGTCTACTGCTCCAGTTTCATCATCTAAAATTGCTTTAACGCCAGAAGGAAAAATCCTGGCAGCCGACTTTAAAGCAAATAGAGGAAAATTGCCTTGGCCGGTAGAAAAAGGATTTATTTCTTTAGGATATGGTGATCAGCCACACCCTCTTCATCCATCAATTACTGTACATAATTCTGGAGTTGAGATTACAACAGAGCAGGGTGCAACTGCACGTGCCGTTTTTGAAGGTACTGTTTCGAGTGTTATTGTTTTATCGCCAATCAACAGAGCGGTTATGATTCAGCACGGAGATTACTTTACAGTCTACCAAAACTTAAGTCAGGTATTTGTAAGTAAAGGTGAAAAAGTGAACATCAAACAAAGTATTGGAAAAGTACGAACTAGCGGTGATACCGGTAAAACGGTAATTAAGTTTTTGATTCTTCAAAATACATCAAACAACAATCCGGAAGGATGGTTGCAAAACAAATAAAGAAAAAAGGGAGCTTCAATAAGCTCCCTTTTTGTATATATGTAGTTAATCGTACTGTTCTAAAAAATATTTCACAACATCCGTTGTCGTAACTATTCCTTTAAGCTCGCCATTGTCAACAACAGGCAAAGCATGAAAATCTTCCTTTACAAAAATTTCAGCCAGATCTCTTATAATAGTATCAGATGAAACAGTTTTTGGTTTTGAAGTCATGACTTGCGAAACTGTCAGCATATCCAAAATGGCTTCATCGGCGCCTTCCTGCCCTTCAAACAAAGCTCCAAAAGTTAATCGGTTAATGTCGGTTCTACTAATAATCCCTACAACTTCTTTTCCTTTTACAATGGGGATGTGGCGAATTGTATTTTTCTTTAGCTTCTCAACAACTTTTTTAAGATCATCATTTTCGTTTGCAGTAACTACGGTTTTGGTCATAATATGACTAATTGGTTCTCTTTTTTTCATAATTGATTTGTTATTAGATTCTATCAAATATGTAGAATAATTCCGATAAAAAACATGACTTTTATCACTGTTGAGATTTCAGAAGAACAATCTCATTTATTGGGTTTTCATCAAAAAAAGAATCAAAATGGAAGTAAAAAGGGGTAAGAATGTAAAAATCATTCTATTGTTCAATGGAAATTGTATCGAGTGAAATTTAAAAATAGTATTTTTGCACTATGGAAACAAATAGACAGAAAAAAATAGGCGGTGTCATCCAAAAAGATTTGGTTGATATTTTGCAAGGTGAAGTGCGAAAAAACGGAATTAATAATTTGGTAATTTCCGTATCCAAAGTTAGCGTTACATCAGATTTATCTGTGGCAACAGTATATTTAAGCATTTTTCCACAAGAAAAAGCAAAGGAAACTTTAGAAGGTATTAAATCGAATACAACCTTAATTAAACACGATTTGTCACAACGTGTTCGTTTGCAATTGCGTCGTGTACCAAACCTGGTATTTTTTATCGATGACTCATTAGATTATATCGAGAAGATTGACAACGCTTTATCAAACAGAGAAAACCCAATTGAAAACCGCGATCTTTTAGAAAAAAGAAGAAAATCATAAGTTGAATTTCCCCCTTTACATAGCCAAACGTTACATTTTTAGCAGAAGTAAAAACAATGCTATCAATATTATTAATCGCATTGCCAGCATGGGAATTATTGTTGGCACAATGGCTTTGTTTGTGGTTTTATCTGTTTTTAGCGGACTAAAAGTATTCAGTCTTTCCTTCACCAATGAAATTGATCCCGATTTAAAGATTACAAGTACGCTTGGAAAATCTTTTTTTGTCTCACCGGATCAGGAAAGTAAACTTAAAAAAATAGAAGGCGTTGCTTCGTACAGCAAAATTATCGAAGAACGTGTTTTATTTTTATTTAAAGACAAACAGCAAGTTACTTACTTAAAAGGAGTTGACAGTCTTTATCCGGTTGTAAACGATATCAGAAAAAAACTTTTTAATGGTCAATGGGTTAAACCAGATACCTATCAGGTTGTCGTTGGGTATGGAATTGCCAGAGATTTTTCGATGGGAGTTTTAGATTTCGAGAATCCATTGCAGATATTCGCACCAAAACCTGGAAAAGGAGCTTTTGAAAATCCGGAAGAAGCCTTTAATAAAACTGATGTTTTGCCTGTCGGAATTTATTCGATTAGTGAGGATTTAGATTCAAAATATGTGTTTGCCGATTTAGCTTTAGCGCAGGAATTATTGATGTACAAACCGAATCAAATTTCGGGAGTAGAATTCAAATTAAAAGAGAATGCTAATGAAGATGCTATCCGATCTCAACTAGAGAGTATTTTCAAAAATAAAATCACAATCAAAAACAGAGCACAACTGAATGAGTCTTTATATAAGATGCTCAACACCGAAAATATTGCGGTTTATTTGATTTTTACGTTGGTAATTATTGTGGCACTTTTTAATTTGGTTGGAGCCTTAATTATGATGATTTTAGATAAAAAAGGAAACCTGAAAACCCTTTTCAATCTTGGTACAGAAATTAAAAGCCTTCGAAAAATATTCATGCTTCAGGGAACTTTGTTAAGTGTTTTTGGAGGGATTATTGGCCTTGCCCTTGGAATTATTATGGTTGTTTTACAACAAAAATACAATCTGATTATGCTGACACCAACGTTGGCTTATCCGGTCGTTTTTACTTTAGAAAACGTACTTATTGTGATGACAACGATTGTTTCACTTGGTTTTGTGGCATCCTTAATTGCCAGCAGCAGAGTAAGTAAAAAGCTGTTAGATTAATATTTCTTCTTAAAAAATATTATCTATATTTACCGTCTTAAAAATCTACAGCATATGATTGTTTCTGCCTAATCCTATTTTATTTTTTAATAATTAGGATACTTACGTTTATTTTTTCGAGTTCAGATAACTTATTCTGGGCCAATTTTATCATTTATCCTAATATATCATGACAGAAACAACTATACAGAAAAGTTTATTTTCTAAAATTTTTACCACTCTAAAACAAGCACTCAAAGGCGACGAATCTTTTGATTACACTGCCGGAAGCATAAAAAAAGCCGTTATTCTATTGGCCATTCCGATGGTTTTAGAAATGATGATGGAATCGGTTTTTGCTTTGGTCGATTTATATTTTGTCGGCCATTTGGAGCACAGTAGTTTTGCAATTCAAACCGTTGGTTTAACCGAATCAGTACTGACGATTATATATTCGTTAGCAATCGGAATGAGTATGGCAGCAACAGCCGTTGTAGCGCGACGCATTGGCGAAAAAGATCCAGTCGCTGCTGCGAAAGCCGGAATGCAGGCTATTATTATTGCTTTTGCAGTCAACAGTGTAATGAGTGTTCTGGGCGTTATTTATGCTAAAGATATACTGATTTTGATGGGAGCATCTGTTGAAGCCGCCGAACACGGTTTCAGATTTACACAAATTATGATCGGAAGCAGTTTATGTATCATGCTTTTGTTCCTGATTAACGGAATATTCAGAGGTGCCGGAAATGCAGCAATTGCAATGAAAAGTTTGTGGCTGGCCAATATCTGCAACATTATTTTATGTCCAATTTTGATTAATGGATTTGGACCAATTCCGGCTTTTGGATTAGTAGGTGCAGCTTTGGCAACAACATTAGGAAGAAGTATCGGGGTATTATACCAAGTATATCATTTGTTCTTTGGGAATGGAGCTTTAAGAATTTACGTTTCTTACTTTATTCCGGATTTTAAGCAGATAAAAGCTTTGGTGAAAATTGCAGCTCCGGGAATTTTACAATTCGTTATTGCTTCTTGCAGCTGGATTTTCTTAGCACAATTAGTGGCCACAACCGGAGGTGATCATGGTTCTGCGGGCTATCAAACGGCTTTAAGAATTATGATGTTTTTTATTCTTCCAGCCTGGGGATTAAGTAATGCAGCCGCGACTTTAGTCGGACAGAATTTAGGAGCCAAACAGATTGAACGTGCAGAGAAATCGGTTTTTACAACAGCAAGATACAATGTCATTTTCATGGCGACCATCACGGTCATTACATTGGTTTTTGGCAAGTATATTATTTCGTTTTTTACTAACGATGAAATGGTTAGAGTAGTGGCCGTTGAAGCATTGCAGATTATGAGTATTGGATTTGTTTTCTACGGAATTGGAATGGTTTTGATCAACACGTTCAACGGAGCGGGAGATACCTGGACACCAACCGGAATTAATTTCTTCGGATTTTGGTTGTTTCAAATTCCATTGGCTTATGTATTGGCAAAGCATTTTCATATGGGACCAACTGGAGTTTTTATTGCAATTCCGGTTGCAGAAACCGCCATTACCTTAGCGGGAATTATTCTTTATAAAAGAGGAAGATGGAAACGCATTCAAGTGTAATTAAAATAAAAAGACCTTCAATTTTGAAGGTCTTTTTTATTCAGGTAAAGCTTTGTCAAAGTTTTAAACTTTGATAAAGATTACTATTTATTTTATTTAAGCAAATTCATATCCGGCATAAAGCTGTTCGATTTCTTTCATAACGGCAAACAAATCTTCAGGCGCATCAGTTGTGACTAACTTTTGTTTGTATTCTTTAAACGAATGAATTCCTTTGAAATAATTCGTATAATGACGACGCATTTCAACAATTCCCAAACGTTCGCCTTTCCATTCCATTGACCACATTAAGTGATTTCTGGCAGCTTCAACACGATCGATAACCGTTGGAGCAGGTAAGTGCTCACCCGTTTTAAAATAGTGCTTGATTTCGTTAAAAATCCACGGATAACCAATTGCAGCACGACCAATCATGATACCATCGATACCGTATTCGTTTTTATATTTTAATGCTTTTTCCGGACTATCGATATCGCCATTTCCAAAAATGGGCATTGTAATTCTAGGGTTGTTTTTTACACGTGCAATGTGCGACCAATCGGCGTGGCCTTTATACATTTGAGCACGGGTTCTGGCGTGAATAGTCAAAGCCTGAACACCAATATCCTGAAGTCTTTCGGCAACTTCATCAATATTGATTGAACTGTCATCCCAACCCAAACGAGTTTTTACAGTAACCGGTAAATCAGTACTTCTGATAACGGCTTTCGTTAAACGTACCATCAAATCGACATCTTTCAAAACTCCCGCACCGGCACCTTTACAAACTACTTTTTTTACCGGACATCCAAAATTGATATCCACTAAATCGGGTTTTACAGTAGAAACTATCTTAGACGAAAGTGCCATTGCTTCTTCATCTCCACCAAAAATCTGAATTCCAACCGGACGTTCGTAATCAAAAATATCCAGCTTCATTCGACTTTTGATCGCATCACGAATTAATCCTTCCGACGAAATAAATTCAGAATACATCATGTCAGCCCCGTGTGTTTTGCATAATCTGCGAAACGGCGGATCGCTCACGTCTTCCATCGGTGCTAGTAATAAAGGAAATTCGGGTAATTCTATGTTGCCAATCTTGACCATCTTCAATATTTTGTGCAAAATTACAACTTTTAGTTCAATTCACAGCAAAACATTTAAAAGGCTGAAATTAAACCATATAAGTGATATAAGTTCATTTAATTAAAAGCGCCGAATTACGTAATCTTTATATGATCTTAAAAGTTCATTTAACAAACCTGCAAGTAACACAAAGTTTTAAAATGAACTTATATCACTTATATGGTGAAAAATTAAGCGTTCTACGATACTTACCTATAGTCAAAAAACCGAATTGGTTTTCGACTCATCGGATTAAAAACCAATGGATTTAAAGTTTCTTTTGAGGCGAATTCTATTTTTGGAGTAACTCTTAATTTGGCTCTGAAATGATCTTTGATTTCCTGAAGAAATTCAGGTGTTTGATTTTTCACGGCAATTTTTATCAGAATTTCATCTGTACCTAAATCATTGGTCGAAATTTCAATAAGATGATTTTCGATATTGTCAAAACCGCTCAAAACATCATTCATCGCTGGCGGATAAAGTGTCGTGCCTTTGTATTTTATCATTTGTTTTTTACGGCCAATTACAGGTCCAACGCGCAAAGTATTTCTACCACAAGAACATGGTTCGTTATGCAATTGTACAATATCGCCAGTTTTAAAACGCAATAATGGCATAGCTTCAATTCCTAAAGTGGTAAAAGTCAGTTCGCCAACTTCGCCATTTTTTACCGGCATATTATTTTCATCGAGAACTTCGACGATAATTAATTCCGGATGATGATGACCTCCAATTCCGTGTTCACATTCGGTAAAGGCAGTGCTCATTTCAGTAGAAGCATAAGTCGAAAACAACTTAATATTCCATTTTTCTGCAATTTTCTTGGACAAGGTATTCATTGAAAAATCCTGATCTCTCAACGATTCTCCAATACAGATGGCACCTTTTATACTTGAATTGTTATAATCAATTCCGTGAATTTCGGCATATTCAATTAGCTTCAAAAGAAAAGACGGAACCGTAATTAAATAAGAAGGTTTGTATTTTAAAATCGAATCCCATTGTAATTCCGGAATTCCGGCCCCAACGCGGATGACTCCAACTTTCAATTTTCGTAAGCCTAGAAAATATGCCAAACCTGCCATAAATTTTCTATCGATTGTCGTCATTAACTGCACGACATCACCTTCTGCAATTCCGGCGCAGGCAAACGAAATAGCTTCATTATAAGCCAATCGATCCAGATCAGAATCGGTTAAACCAAAAGTTACCGGATCACCTAAAGTACCAGAAGTAGAGGCGTAGTCAATAATTTGATGTTGCGGAACGCACAAAAAATCATCATTATATTGCTGTAAATCTTCTTTTGTGGTTACGGGTAAATATTGTAAATCTTCGAGTGTTTTTATAGTCGAAATATCAATATTTCTTCCGGTAAAAAGACGTTTGTAAAAAGGAGAATTCTCACTGATATATTTTAAAAGCCCGGTTAATTTTTGCTCCTGAAAAATTTTAATTTCTGCTAAAGAATCCTTTTCAATTGATGGAATCATATTCATTTTCTTCTGAGTTTTTTTAAATATTTTTCAATTGTTTCTTTTTCAGGAACAGTTGTGATTTCTTTCGTTAGTGCTTTTTCGAAGTTGGACTGAGCAAGTTGAAAGTATTTTTTTTTATAAAAGTACAACCCTGCTTTATAATATACAACCCAATAATCAGGATTTAAAGATTGATAGTTCTTAATAAATTCAAATGGAATGGTTTCTTTATTTTTCAAATACAAATCCATTTTATGATCTTCTACTTTAAATTTCTGATAATTTTTAAATGCGGTGGTTTCCAGAAAAGGATCTGTAGCAATATTTAGTTTTTCTTCTTCAAAGGAAACTATTAGATCAGTTTTTCTTTCCTTAAAAACAGAATCTAGATTGTAACATACAAATTCGCCCATTTGATTGGGATTGGCAGAAACCCAGACTAATTTTTCTTTTGGTTTAAAAATAATTCCATGATGCGCTAATAATTGATTTAGGGATTTTTCGTTACCAAAACCTAACGGAATATTTTGCAGACCTTCTTTATTGCGAAGTATCTCTGAAGCAACTTTCGGATTAATTTTTGGGTTTTCGGTAAAAAGTTCCTGCATTCTGTCAAAGCGATACTGGGAATGACTATTGGTAATCTGCGTTAAATTTCGTGTATTATTTTTTAAAGCCTCGCTCTGAAAATGATTCGAGCAAAGTAATTGATTACTGTTTGGAACGTCGTAAACACCAGTTTTTTCAGGAGAAACTTCAATTAAAATCGCTTTATTGTCGTGAGCACTTCCAACCATTATAGATTCTGAAACAAATACTTTTCTTTTTTTGGCAATGGCAATGGCTTCTTCAATATTTTGGGCATGCTGTAAAATTTCACGGGTCAAAATCGAAATGGGCGTTTTGGCACTCATCGGAATTTTCGATTTACTCGCATTTATTGTTACCGTTAAACCTTCTTTATTCATTCCGGAAACGGCACCAATCATTCCGGGCCAGGTAACTGTCATGAAAGGATATCCTTCTTTAGGTTTTATAAACGCAATGATTTTATTTTCCGCGAAAGCGTCATTCACATAAAAATCAAAATTGCGACCAAGAATTAAATTTCCATCTTCAGATTTTTCGCCCCAGGCTGCAAAAGACGAACAGCCAACCAAAGCCAGATCTTGTAAGGCGTGACCAATGTCGTGTGCAGCATGTAAATATAAATTGCGTTGGTATTGTGGTGCGATATTATCAAAATTATTTGATGTGTATTGCGAAACTCCATAAATTTCAGTTTGATATTCCTCAGGAACATTGGTGTATAATTTTCGATTGTACCATTTTAAAAATTGGCGAAGCAATTGCTGCTGAAATTTTGATGGAACGATATCTTCTATTTTTGAGAAAAAGATATTCTCCTGCTTTTTTAAAAGAGAATCAGATAAAGCCCCGGTAGTAGTGCCAATTTCTAAAGGATCACCTTCGACATATAATTCCCAAAGACCTTGCTTGTTTTTTAAAAGCGAATTTTTTCCTGATACAAAAACAGTGGGAGATTGTTTTGTTACAACAGGTTTTGCAGTATTATATTTTGAGATATCAGGCGCATGATGCATAGATTTTGATGTTCCGCAAGATGCCAACATCAATAAAAAACTAACGAATAAAAATAAATTAATTCGGCTTTTCATATACACATTTTTATTCAGATGCCTGATTGATTTTGGTTACTAAATATTCTTTCCCAAGAATTTCAGAACAGGTTACGACAGCGCCAATAGTTACTCCCAAAACGCCGTGCATGTTAATGCTTTGGCCGGTCAGATAAAGATTGTCTAATTTGGTTTTTGACGGAATCAGTGTTTTCATCGGATTGCTGGAATCTTTCACATAACCATACATATTGCCATTGTGGCCTCCAATATAATCCCTATAGGAAAGCGGTGTTGAATTATGAATCGACTGAATGCAATCTTTTATTCCTGGAAATTTTAGTTCAATTTCATCAAGAAACTTAGCTGTTTTTCTGGCTTTAAATTCCTCATAACTTTCGCCACGATCATTTTCTTCGGCTGTTGTATTAAAAGTATTCATCCATGGAGCAACGTCATCGTATTTCATATAAGTGATGAAAGTCATACCTTCTGCCCATTCTTCCTGTTTTTTTGAAGCATTCATAGAAGCCATAAAAGCTTTTGGCCAAGAATCTTCGTCGTAATCATGAGCATTCCATACTTCACTGGTTTTCTTAAAATGATAATGATTGTGATTAATGTATTTGAAAGTTTCGGGCTTAAAAACAAGATATAAACTAAAGGCTGAAATAACGCCTTCAAGACTCTGAATTCTGCTAAAAAATGCTTTTCTGAAATGCTCTTCCCCAACTAGTTTCAGCGTAATTTTTGGATCAATATTAGAGATAAAACGTTTTCCGGAAACCTGAGTTCCGTCTTTCATTTCTACACCCGTTACTTTGTTGTTTTCAACATTAAAATGAGTAACTTCTTTGTATTTGTAAAATTCGCCGCCGTGTTTTTTAAGTTGTTTTAAAAGTTGTTTTGTAATCTGGCTTCCGCCATTAATACAACGCCAGGAACTTTGTATGTAGGAGTTTACCGAAAGGGCATGAACATAAAACGGCGATTTATCCGGAATACCTGCATACAGGAAATTGCTTCCCGCCAAAACAGCTTTTAGTTTTTCATTTTGAGTGCTAGTGTCAATTATATCTTTTGCATTTAATTCTAAAATAGCATTGTCATATTTGCCTTCCCATTTTAAATTGTAAAGTGGAAATGAGTCGCAAATTGTTCTTAGTTTAGTGCAGTATTCCTCAAGGTTTTCTTTTTCTTCAGGAAAAAAATGTTCTAATTGTTTTACAAAATTTTCATAACCCTGCGCGTGTGGATATTCATTTTGATCGTCTTCAAAAGAAATCATATCAAAACCATTTTCATCTAATTTCTTTAGATTCAAATGTTTCATAATTCCCAAATATTTAAAATATTTATAGAGATTTTGTCCTTCACTTAAACCTCCTATATAATGAATTCCGGTATCAAAAATCGTTTTATCACGTACAAAAGTTTGCAGATTTCCGCCGTACTGATTGTTTTTTTCGAGTACACAAACGCTGTGGCCTTCTTTTGCCATAATAATGGCTGAAACTAAACCGCCTAGTCCGCTGCCCACTATTACTACATCGTATTGCTCCTTCATTCTAATTTTTCTTTAATACGATTATGGAATCTTCTTCTAAAACATTTTCAAAACCAAAGTTAATCAAAGTGGATTTTAAAGCAGAGTTATCAATTAAAATAATGCATGAAGTTACAGTAACAATTTTTTCGATAGTATTATTGTAGTTTTCATCAGAAATTAAGACAGCATCAAATTGATTTTCTGAAATGTTTTCAAGATTTTCCAAATAAGTGATTTTTCTCTTTTTGAGGAAATAATTGTTTTTTGCTACTAATGATTTTTCTTCGTCTGCAATGTATGAATGTATTTTTCGCTGTGGTTCCTGAAGCGTTAATAAAACATCCAGCTGTCCATAATCATTTGCCAAATGTAGTATTTTGGCTTTCGCCGAAAGATGTTTGTTTAAGCGATAATAGATTTCTAAATGTGTTCTTAGATTTTCTTTAACGCTGTTGATGATTTCAATTTCTTTATAATCATAACTATGAAGAATCATTTTTTTGAAATATTCAGGACCTTCGAGTTCATGACGTATTTTAGCAAATTCGGACTTAAAATAAGAACTTAATTTTTTGGTTCTTTCCGCGTAATTTTTCCCAAAAGAAAGATTGTCTGGTGAAATTTTTTCTAAAATAGAAACGGTCAGAGAGCTGCTATGAATTACAAAATCGCCTTTCGGAATTGCTTCTGAAGCACCGTGAATCAAAACAGGAAGAATATCTAAATTGAATTCTTCTGCAAGATAAAAAGCACCTTTATGAAAACGCTTGATCTGATTACTTTCAGAACGTGTTCCTTCAGGAAAAATCATTAACGAATAACCTTCGTTTACTTTTTGGCGCAAATGTTCGACACCGCCTTCAATTCCTTCTGAAACCGGATAAAAACCGGCTTTTCTAACTGTTCCACCAAAAATAGGCGAGTTGTAAACCCAGTCGTTTACTAGAAATATAATTTTCGGACTCAGCATTCCCATGGCCAGAATATCGATAAACGAAGAATGATTCGCGATAATAATGGCTGGTTTTTCGAAATTTTCACCGAATTTATTAACGACTTTTTTGCGAAGAAAAGGGCTCGAGTATAAAACTGATTTCATGAATTTTGAAATCACATATCGAAAGACTTTCATTTTAGTTTTTTCCTTTATCGGAAGAATCGGCATGATGGTAATGCTGAAAAGCGACATCAAAATACCGCCAAGTCCATAATAGGTAAACGAAATAATACCGTGAATAAAGGTGCGCAATACAAAAGGTGGATTTCCTTTTTTCGAGCGATTTGATATAAAAAGTTTAAAGAGAATCGGATAAAAGATAAATGTAATAATCAATGCAGCGAAAACTCCAATTAGGGATACCGATGAAATAGATCTTAAAGCTGGATGTTTGGCAAAAATCGTCGCCCCAATTCCTAAAATGGTTGTGATAACGGCCAGAATAATAGATGTTCTGTAAATGGCAATTTCATTCTTGCCAGTTGTATATTCTTTTTGAAGTGCGCTGGTCATGAAAATACTAAAATCAACGCCATGTCCAAAAATAAGCGTACAAACAATCATGCTGAAAATATTCATTTGAATACCAAAAACACCCATAATTCCTGCCGTTACAATTCCGGTTAAAGCAATTGGAATACAGCTTACAATAACCAATTCAATTCTTCTGAAAAAGAAAAACAGAATCAGGATTACAGCAACAAAAGAATAATTGACGAGCGAATTAAAATCGGTTTTCAAAGTGCTGAAAAACGTTTCGTTCATTTGCTGGCGGTCAATCGCGATCAGATTATTTTTGGCTGAAGCCGATTTTACAAAAGCATCTCGTTGTTCCGGCGTTACTTTTACCAAAGTCGAAATCGTATAAAAACCATTCTTTTCAGTTACAAATTCTTTCAGTTGCAACGCCTGA
>Ga0247812_10001126_pt1 | contig 15184 bp, 18 predicted proteins | sample UWRJL149409B1_FD_178011 | JGI IMG/M metagenome (GOLD analysis project Ga0247812, IMG submission 178011) | Plant litter microbial communities from Arlington Agricultural Research Station in Wisconsin, United States - UWRJ-L149-409B-1 | ecosystem: Environmental > Terrestrial > Plant litter >...
CCCGTATAAAGAGCGCACCTCGCGCCGGACCACGTCGTCCGCGCTGAAGGCCGCTTTAGCTCAGCTGGTAGAGCATCGCATTCGTAATGCGGGGGTCAGGTGTTCGAGTCACCTAAGCGGCACCACTACTTTCAGCAGGATCGGGCGGTCGAACCGGGCGAAAGCGCGTAAATCCCAGTCCATACCTGTTCCCACGCTAGTCCCCCTTTGGCCTTTGGGGCATTCGTAACCATGGGGGCAGGTGGTTTAGGTCATCTAAGCGCCACCACCTCTCTTGAGGGCCATTGGACTTGACGCCAGTCCGTGATTGGCGGGGAGGCGCTCCCGCTGGGAGCAATGTGGGTTCCCGGAGGAAGGCCTTTCGGCCGCTTCGGGATCATAGCAGTGGTCCGAAAAGTCTCCTTGTGGTCTGACGGCGGCCCACGGCGTGAACGTCGAGACCTAACTCTTTTCAGGCCTTAGGATGTTCCGCTTCTCGCCCGACGCTGGAACCTTCATTCCTCAACGAGACGTTCTTCGACTTCACCGGTCCGGAACATGCCCGCGCTTTCGGCCCGCATCCCATTAAGGGCCGCGTTCCGCTTAAAACTCATACATTCGTGCATTTGGTTTGCCTTGCAGTCCTAGAAACGTCTTGAGGCGCGATAAGAGGGAGCGGCGCGTACGCAGGAGCATCAGCGGTTCACCATCAAAATGAACCTGCATCAGCGTCGTCGCAGCAACGATGACCTCGACGTGGAAACCGCTCAGGACCTCGACACCCTTGGGCTCTAAAACCAAATGCACTTTGCCGGGCGTTCCCGATCTCGCGATTTGCGGCGGCCCGCCAAATGTCAGATGGGCGTTGGCTCTTTCGAGCAAAAGCTGTCGCTTGTTGCGCCGGAAATCCAAGTGGACGCCGCCTAGTTTGTTGGCGGTGAACGTGATGATCTCCCGGCACGTGATCCACTCGCCCTCAAAGTAAATCCGCCTCTGATCCACGAAGTCTTTAAACTTCACCCGTTCGAAAGTTGGTGGGCACATAGGCACCAGCGGCGACGGCCCAGCCGCTTTCGTGGAGTCGTAGATGCGAGAGATCGGAACGCCATCAAACTTTACGCCGCCAGCCAAGTAGTAGGTGATGCTGGCATCGGCCTGGACCGCTGCAACCTGATCGTCATTGCGCTCGACCTCGAAGCTCGGCTTAACATCTAACTCGTTGGCAAGCTTGGTGAGCTCGGACTCGCACAGCCAACGACGCAGAATGTTGACGGCTGCGCGAATGTCGCTTTCCCTGACAGGCCGCTGATGAGTAAAAACCAACCCGTGTAGCGTTTCCAGGTCGCCTAAGAGTTGCTCATATGCGATCTGGGTCCGGCGAGAGGGTGACAGACTTTCCTGAGAGCTCATGCGGTTACCCTAGCGGCCGTTTGCCGCGCCCGCCTTCAATCAAGTCACTGAAGCGGCGCTGGAGAGCTTTAGCCGCAGCGGTGGCCGTAAAGCGGGATCATTTGGCAGGACCGAAGCCCAAATCGTATGCGATCCGCCTGATATAAAGCCGGTTAACGCAGGTGACCCGGACAAGGCCATCGGCAATTGGTCTGCCGAAGACGGCGACGTTGGGCACGATCTTGCTGTATTCATGGGTCTTGGCACCGGCGAATGTTCGGGTAGTCAGGCCATAGACGGTCTCAAGGAATGGCGCGCCCGTGCGAAGTAGGCTGAAGTAGGAGGGGAAGAGGACGCCATCAAAGCCAGCGCGCCTTGCTGCGGCGCTGATGTCGCGGCTTATCGGATAAGAGTGTCCCCCCGCTAAGAATAGAAGATGCACGGTCATGTCGAGACTCTCGAAGGTCGTGCAGTCCTCTTCGAGAACAGCGGTCAGGTCGAGAAGACGCAGTGGGCGGGTGGCATTCAGCGTGGCGACATGAATCAGATCGTCGGCGGTGACGCGGCACTCGTGCACGCAGAGTTCCAAATCCGGTGATCCATAAAGGACTGGCAGATCGGTTGAATCCAGCCGGCCGGTTCCGCAGAAGGCGTCCGGCGGACTGTCGAATTCCGTCGGCTCAGTTGACCGGAATACGTTTTTTGGCAATCGATAGAAGGGCTCGTCGGGCTGTAGAATGTGCTCGGGAAACTCATCAAGAATGCGCTGGACCACGGCAGACGACTGGGCCGTGTCCTGAAGGGCCTCCAAGGGTCCGATGTGCCCGAGACGCCAGAGTGGCGGACCATACGGAAAGAAGCCCACGCCAGCCGCTGAACAGATCAGATCAACATCAGACTGAAGGGCGGCGTCGAAGGATATTTCGTTCTCCCGGAGATCGTTGAACTCGATACAGGGCGCACCGCCGTAATCTGACTTCGCCATACTGCCGAGCACGAAGAACCGATGAGCAACCCACCGAATTCGTCCCAGGTCGAGGAGGCTGCCCGTCGCAGATCCGCAGTTCGGGCAGGACTGTCGCAAGGGCAGGCCGAACCTGAGTGAATCGAGCCGGAGTCCGACGTCCTTGAAACACTCGGAGCAGAGCAGCGGCGGACCGTCACTGGGCTCGGGCTCGTCATCCGCCGAGGTCGCTTCCAGCGCTCCATTTGCGTTCTTCGTCATCGTGCAGGCCATCGCTATTCAGGTCCGAGCAGGATCCGCTTCGCCGCTGGCGCGAGGAATTCTCCAGCATGTTGCCAGGGCACGTAGACTTCCTGATAGCCCAAGACATGCGGCAGTCCGGACATAGAAGAGAAGTTGAGCTGCATACCTGCTTCGTTGAAACTGAAATGGTCGAAGAATTCCCAGCCATACGTCTCTGCGTAATAGGTCAGGTCAACGTCTTCGCCTGTGGCACCGTACTGGCGGCGCAAGTCGAGGTTAACGTAGTCGGTCAAGAATTTGAGCGCTTCGGACGAAGTGGTGAAAAGGTCTAGGGCAGTGATGACACCGCCGCTTTCGCCGAGGATGTTGATCGTCTCCACGCCATGGTTCGGATGCGCTGCGCCTGAGAAATAACTTGAATGTCCGACGACTAGAGAGACGAGCTGCCCCTTGCGATAATGCTCGGACACGTGAAGTTCCCAGTCAGACCCGGAAGTCCCTCCCCATTCCTCGAAATGCCGCCGCGCCTCATAGAGACCGCCCAGCGCCTTCGCGCGAATGACGCCGTTGACGAAGTCCCAGTATTCGCCATCCATCGTGTAGGTGAGCCAGGTGGCGTTGAGGGCCCCCTCGGGCCGTTTCTCGGTAATCTCATGGGCGATCGTTCCGCCCTCGTCCGGCAGCGCCGCCGCGACCTCGAGGGCAGGAGGCGGTGCCTCTCCCTGCTCGACGATAGCGCGCGCAAGACCGACCGCAAATCGTCGCCGCCACGACGCGTCGAAATAGTCGACATACTGGAGCCGAGACAGCTCGGGAGGCAGAGGTGCATCCTCGATCCGGACAGGGATGATGTAGACCGTGCCGAGCCGGCGATCATCCAGCGCACGCAATGCCTCGTTGATTTCGCGCTGGTAGACCCCGTTCCGTTCAGTGGTTTGGGACGCGCAGAGAATGACGACCACGTCGGCACCCTTAAGTGCGAGGTTCCTGGCCCGGTCCCAGTCTTCTCCGGCCACTAGGTCGTCCTTATCGAACCAGCAGTTGACACCGGTCGAACGGATGAAGGTCGCCACCTCGCGAGCGGTAGCCGGATGCTCCGAGGGGTAGCTGAGGAAGACTTTCATGATCAGCCCGATTGTTCAGCGCATTGTAGCGCTGGGTCGGCTGTGATGCGACCTGTGCGTGTCAAATTCGATGGCCGCCCTGACTGGTGCTGACGATGTCGATCTGACAGTTAGGGAGGCCTATCTTTGCGAGTTCGGCTCTGGCCCCGCATTTGGCGATAGGAGCCCGTGAGCGTAATCTTGCGCCGATGCCGCAACGTCCACGATCTCATCAGCTGGAGGACCTGTCCTTCAACCGATTCCGAGCGATGCTTCCTATCGCCTGGGTGGTGCGCGAGCGCAGTCGCGACTACGGGCTCGATCTAGAAATCGAAATCTTCACTGAGGCGGGCGAGGCAACAGGTCTATTCTTCTACGTACAATTGCGTGCGACAGATGGTCTTAAATCGGCGCGTAAACTGCGGTTCGATGTGGGTCAGCTTGATTATTTCCGACTGCTCGACCTTCCCACTGCGATTGTCCGCTATTGCGCGAGTGACGACAGCTTCCATCTCATGTGGGGGTTCGAGGCACCCTCGCCGGACGGGTCCAAGGCCACCCAGACGCTAACGTTCGAACCGGGTCAGCGATGGACCACTGCGACCCCTGGACAGATATCCCGAACCCTTGAGACACTGCGTCGACTGAACCGCCGAAGTGATGCCGCTCCTTTGGCCCTAGCGTTGCTGGATGACCGCGCTAACCCTGACCAGTCTTACGCGATTCGGTCAGCGATAGAGCGACTTAGAAAGCTGGGTTTCGTGACACCGTCTCACGAGACGTCTCCGGTCACTCTGGAGGTTCATTCCTCCGAGCAGGGACTCACCCTCCGGATCGATCGGTTCGCCGAAGTAGACGTGGAAGACCCCGGTCTCGACCCGAAGGATCTCACAACACGGCTCGGATGGTCGGCAATCCAACTGCTTTGGCGGTTGGGCCTGAAGGGGGCGGCGAATCGACTTGGGCGGAACCTGACCGCCGCTGGTTTCGCGCCGCCAACCAGACCACTCGCGCTGTCCGGTGCATTAGCGCTGTTGCCTGACGTCGCTGCGGCGGTCGACTTGGCGTGCCACGCAAGCCTGCAGGACAATCAGGATCAGTCTTATTTTATCTTGACGGCCGCCATCCATTCCGTCGGCCCCTCGCCGGGCGATATCGAAAGCCGTCTCACCCTGTTCCGCGAAGCCCTTAAGTGCCACACGCGCGATGGGGACGTAACTGCACAGGCCGCGACGACCTATTCGATCGGCAACACCCTGAGAGCCGCTGACCGTTTCGCGGAGGCTGTAGTTTGGTATAATCGCGCACTCAAACTGCGTCCTGCGTACGCCGACGCCGCGTATTTCTGGTCGGAGTTAGGCGGCTGCTTCTACATGCGGCGCAAATTCCGACCGGCGGCGAGAGCCTATGAACAGGCCCTTACGTTGGAGCCGGACAACCGACTGCCGCTGCTTGCTGCGGACGCCATGCTGGGCGCGGGCGAGCCGTCGCGCGCGGCCGAGCTCTTCGATCTGGCGAGGGACGACCCGACGGTGGGCAGTCCCGGTGAAGCCTGGCTCAAGGGCGAGTTCTGCCGCCGACTCGCTGCGGATCACGGCGCGCGCTTCGACAGGCCGGTCCGGACCCTAGGTCCATTGTGGCCAAGGCCGAGATGGACGGAGACTGGAATGCCATCATCTCGATTGATCCGCTCGATCCCCTAGCAAATTTCAACAAGGGTGTAGCGTCGGGTACAGCAAGGGAGAATGGCGAGGCCTTCTGGTGTTTTCTGGCCGTGGCGCTGATGCAGCCGGGCGACGTGGAGGCCTGGTCGAACGCCGTCGGATGTGCCCTATCCGTGAGCGCGGTCCATACCTCGGCCGCGCTTCATCTGGCGCTCTTTCATTGTGGCCCAGCCTCATATGACAGGCTGCGAGAGCAGCTAGTCGATCAGGGACGACGCGAATTGCTGCCAGACCTCGACGCGGCGGTCAGCGAAATCCTTGAAGAGACGGCGTCGTCATCCCGATCGGCCGTGGCTATTCGGCTGTTCGACGGCGAACGCTTCCGCCACGTCTTCAGCGTGCCTACTGAGTGAAGAACAGACAGCCGTCACCCCGAAGCAGCGACCTGCTCGGTTGGAAACAGCCACCGACGTCCAGATGTTCGTCGTACAGGCGGGTGACACCCCCCGAGGTGATAAATGAAGCCCTCGGATTCGCTATCACGGGAGAGAATGCCGAATACCCGGCGTTCCTAGCATCGAGGGTTTCGGGAGCTACTACGAGCTTGCGTGCCCACCAAAATGACACGGTCACCTGCACGCAGCCGTTGAGCGGCACTGTCTCGCCATCCACGGCCGCTGAATTGGAGTGGTCCGGCGGGAGAGCCAAAACCCCAGATTTTTGTCATATAGACGGTCACAGTTCTTGACCTAGTTGAACAAGAGCCTGTTGCTTACTACTTTGGCGTCTCAGCGTGAAAGGTGTGAAAATGGCTCTGGCCAACCTGTTCGACGAGGCAGAAGCACCAGTGTCCTCCCTTGAGGAAGGCGCTTCGATTGCGGACGCTATCGCAGGCATTCTGGAGGAGTTTGACGTCCAACCAGTGTTGTTCATCGGATCCGGCATTGCCCGCCGATACATGGGGGCTCCCGACTGGGAGGGCGCACTCAAGGTGGGGCTCGCCACGATGGGTGACGATGCCAAGCCATATACTTACTACGCGCAGAAATTTGGCGACGACAAAGTGGCTATCGGTACTGCTGTCGCCGACGAAATGTTTGAGTGGGCTTGGACAAAGGGGAAGAGCCAGTTCGATCCGGCGTTGTTTGAGTCACCGGACAGGCACATCTTTCTCAAGGCGATCATTGCCTCACACCTCGCTGCGATCACTCCGAAAACAATCCAGGCCTTGCCGCAAGAGTACTCGAATGAATTTGCCGCTATCCAGGCAATACGGCCTCACGCGATAATAACGACCAATTACGATGGTCTTCTAGAAATGCTCTTCGAGGGCTATGAGCCTATTGTCGGTAAAAGCGTGCTCAGGTACGACCTAAATTCGTTTGGGGAGATCTTTCACATTCACGGGATGGGGGTCGACCCGGCAAGCCTCACCTTGACAGCACCGGATTATGCCAATTGGAACAAGCAGAGCCGCTACTTTGCTGCCAAGCTACTTACCTATTTCGCTGAGCATCCGGTTTTTATTTTCGGGTACGGGCTGGGTGACCCAAACGTCCGCACTCTGCTGCAGGATATCGGTCGCATAGCTGCTGACGCCAAAGGTCTCGTCCCAAATGTCGTTCAAGTGGTGTGGCACGAGGAACTGAAGACGGGACCCAGCCAGTCCGAGGTCGTAATCGACGACGAGGAGGACGGTCGGCAATACCGCCTTAGGGTATTCAACGTGACCTCGCTGCTAGAGGTCTTCAAGTTACTAGCCGTCACGCACGAGCTCAAGCAGGTCAACCCGGCGCTGCTTCGCGCTATGGCGGCCCGCCTTATGAAACTAGCTCGCAAGGACATTCCGGGCGGGACTATCGAGGTCGACTACGGCACACTAGAAAAATACGCTCACGATGATGACACTCTGCCAAAAATGCTTGGCCTAACCTTTGCTGACTCCGACAACAAGACCCATCCATTTACTCTGAGTCAGGTGGCCGATGAGCTCCACCTGCCCGGTTGGCAGCACGTCCAGCCCCTGATCAAGCAAGTGAGGGAGGAGAAGGGCATCGACCTACGAGCATCGGATAACCGATATCATGAGCGGATTAAAACGGGGAAGTCCGCATCATCAGCTGTCCGCAAATGGTCCCATGAGGCCGTAGACCTATTCAAAGCTGTGGCGGACGGCAAAGATTATACTGTGAAGGACTAACGGATCTTGGAGACTGCGCGGCGGCATTTACCTCCCGCCCAGAACGCGTATCCACACAGAAGTCATCCGACGAACCGACTTCTGCGTTTAAGCCAAAGTCACCTGAACGGACTGCGAGACAGGTCGCTATAAACACCTACGTCGCTTAAGCATCAGGACAGCCGCTGTGGGTGGCGCTAAAGCCGGTGAGGCTTACATCAATAACGCTGCCGCACTACGTGATGAAGTCAGGATCAGTCTCGGCAATTGCTGTAGCCAACATTCCATCGCAAGCTTGTCGCGATGCCTTCGCATAAAACTTGTTTCGTTCGATCAGATACTCAGTCTCATCTTCAAAGTCATGCCGAGCATCGTATCGTGCGTAGGCGTAATATGCTTCGTCTAATTTCTCAATGTGATCGTAGAATTGATGTGTGAGGACCAACCGCTGCGACCCCGCCAATTTTGTTAGGTCAGTAAATTGGGCAATCCCCTGTGTCATGCTCGCTTGTGCGTCGGCGCTGGAGAAATAGGATTCAAAATCTACGCCCCAATCATCTGGTTCGGTCTGTGTACTGGCCCAAGTCTCGTGAAGCTCACGTGCCTTTGCGATCAGCGCCGTGTAGATCTCCCTGCGAACATCCCACAGGCGATCTCGTCGGTACTTAATCGCTTCGACCTCCGCGACAGCCTTGGCGGTTCGCGTGGCGGTCCGCTGGCTCAGAAAGCTGCCCAACCAAATGCCGCCAAGGGTGCCTAAAATAGGCAGGCCCACAGTGACGGCCCTATCTGCAAGGTCCACCCAAGTCTTTGGATCGTCGGCCACTGGCTACCTGACTGCCTCCGCTTGGATCATGCGTTCCAACGCGCGCAGGCTATTGCAAACAATCTTGGACAGGCCGTCGTCCCAAGCCCTGGGGCGGTCTCAATGAAATGGCGTTGACCGTCACAGCACGGTCGGCACCGAGATCGGCTATCTGGCGTTTACGAACTGTGGACTGTCGAGATTTTCTGGTCAATCAGCTTCGCTAACTCGCGCCTTAGGCGCAGCCAGTAATAGGCCCTGTAACGGGAAGGCGGCTTCCGGGATGGAGCCTGATGTCGGACTTTGTCCTAATCCAGACATATCGAGTGGCTGCAAACGGCCGGAACGCATGAGTAGGGAAGCGTCCTGTAAGCGCAGTGGACGCTTTTGTCAGAGAGAAGCATGTTTGATTACCAGGGGCAGGCCGACGTGCGAAGGCTGCTATTTAGATACCTCCAGAGCCCGTCTCTCCGACACCTCCGAGACCCAAAGCAAGTTGACCGCTTGGCCGAGGAGATCGTCACCGCTATCGATCACACGTCACCGCTTTGGAGCAAGTGGGACGTGGTACGGGCGGAGCTTCTCAAAGCGGCCGCTAAGACATGGATTCCGGTCGGTGATCTGGTCGCCTTTCTGAATGGTCTTCCTGGACCGAGCTTCACACAGACCGACGTCGAGCAGAGGCTCAGGGCCTTCCAGGAGGAGCCATACGCCGACCTCTATCCAGACGAACGGGTGAAAGACGCGTGCTTGGCTCTTTATGCCGCCGAGTTGGAAGCTGGCACTGAACTGACGGCCATCGTGGGTGCGCTCCAAGAGTTCGCCGACGAGGAAGAACGACGTCTGGATCGAGTGCTGCAAGTGGCGTGGAAGGCCGCTCAGGCGGCAGATCGCCTAGCCTTGGAGCGTCGCTTCCTGTCGGGTGCGGACTGCAAGTGGACGCCGCTGGACGGTTCGAAAGCGGTTTTCACGCGCGTCAACGGTCGCGCCTACCGTCTGACCCCCACACAGGACAAGCGCTGGCAGCTACACCGCATTAAAGAGGCGACTGAGCCGGGAGACCTGATCGGCGTCTCTTCGACCCGAGGAGCGGCGAACCAGGTCATTGAAAAGGTAGCCTACGGGCCGGAGCTCCGGTGATCATCAAGATCAGCGACTGCGTCTATGGACATTCTGCGAACCTTCCGCCGCATCCTTGGGAGTGCCGGCTCGGCTATTGCGTCAAGATGTGCACTGGCTTGGCTGAGGCGGTCTCCTGATTATGTCACGTCCGTGAGGTCCGTCAGTCTCGGAGGCATGTCTGGAGAAACTCAGATCACCGCCGACTGATCGCCACCCTCCAAATGGAATTTATCAATCATGACTTGCAGGCCCACAACCCATCAGTTTACCACCTAGTGGGTTGTTCAGCGGGCTGGACGGGCATGAAACCGCGCATTTCAGAGTTTTCCTATGGCTTCGCGCTGACGAACGAACTCGTCGGCTGGGCGGAGTTATCTGCTGCTCCCGTGTTTCCGAGCTTGATTGAGGAAGGAAGAGCCGGGGGAGGATATGATGTGAAGCTAGAGCGGCCGGGCGTTCCCCTTTTTCTTCAGTTCAAACGCTCTGAGTTTCTTACTCGTCGGAGTGGTCGCGAAGCCCGGGAGATTGCGAAGACCGGTGCAAGAATTGGTATTCCATATTACCGGTTCGCCGTCACTGAATCCTGGAAATCCGACCAGCACGAACTTCTGCTTGCGCTCGACGTAGCGCCGAACTTTGTGTTTTACGCAGCGCCTCGGTTCTACCGGGTGGATGAGATCAATGCGGCATGGCACGCCAATGCGGTCGCGAGCAGGTCAATCTTTGTCGCCCCACATCAAATTGGCACGCTAACCGACGAGCCCCACGCTGTGGCGTTTGACCGTCAGGGTGTCTGGGTGTGTTCAGAACCTCGGCGAATCGAAAGCCTGAGCAGCCGAGACCTTGCTGACAAGTTACTCGCGGCCTTGAACCAAGATGAGCGTCCGCTGCGCGACAAGCTGGGTGAACTGACCGACGATTTGCACGCCGCAGAGGTCCGCGGACGAGAACGAATCTATCAAAGAAGCAGGGAGGAGTTAGCGCGGCGAGAGGAAGCGCTTCGTCGAAGCTATGCCGAACGCTCGGCAAACTCTGACCAGGCCGCAGTTGACCGAATTTTGCCCGCTTGGTCGGTACCCAGCGAGGACTTGGCGGAAAGCGAGCCGCCTTTCGAGGTGCCAGAGAGCTTACCTGGTCGTGTGGCCAAGGACCTCGCGCCGGAACTGCTCCAGCTGAGGCAAGCAGCCGATACGGCCGCTCGCTTGTTTGATACTCAGCTCGTGATCGTGCAGCCTTAAGGAGCTTGACGTGTATCGCCGCTTTAAAAAGTCCGCGGCCGAGTATGAAAGTCCATGAATCGTTGCTTCTACAGCGAGAGTCCATGATTACCGAGCTAGCTTTCAGATGAGAGTTTTCGTCGCCAACTTTGGCCAAGACAACTTCGCTTGGCCACAGTGCCTTTCCCGGTCTGAAGTGGTGACGATGCAGGATCGGGGGGTGCACTCCTTTTGGCGTGATGGCGATCGCAAGGGCTACATCGACTTCTCGGTCGCAAACCTAAAGACAATGAAGGGGGTATCTCCCACTCGATCAACCGCAGGGCGGTGGTTCAATCTCGGAACCATAATCACTGAGAGCGCCGGTGATCTTTGGCTGCATCAGGATGGTCGTCACCTGTGGTGGACGACTACTTTGAACGAGGCTCCTATCATTGAGCTGGGGGCCGAGACCGGAGTAGGCGGCACAGCGCCGAGCATCTACTTCTATCGGAAGGCAGCTGAACCTTGGTCCAATAAGGACCGTCAAGGTCGGCCTCTGGAATGGCGAAGCCTGCATCCCAAGTGTCCCGACTTTTTAGTGACGGAAGCAACGTTCCAAAAGCTCGGGGAGCGCTATGCAGATTACGCCCAAGCCTTGGTTGACGGTCGCAATCTTGAACCGTGGCACCAGCTGGATACCTGGCGGACCAGCCTAAAAGCTCGGTCAGCCGGGACAGTGTTTAATGCACGGCAAAGGACTTTCGCGGTTTTAGCTCGCAGAGCGCTGGAGACTGCCGCTGCGGCCAACGGGCAGACCGTCGATCGGCGAATGAAGTTGAAGAACTTCGAGTTTCACGACGCTTATGAACTTGAGGCCTACATCGCGGAGCTGTTCGACCGACAAGAGGGCATATGCGCGCTGAGCGAAGTTCCACTCCAAGACGACGAAGGCGGTGACCGACAACTCTGTTGCTCGCTCGATAGGATCGATAGCGACGGTCATTACGCCCGCGGAAATTTGCAGCTGGTGTGCCGGTTCATCAACGCATGGAAATCAAATCGCGAGGACGAAGAGTTTAAACGCCTGATCGATATAGTCCGCAGCTACGGCGCTGCGGAGTGAGAGCGCCTTCTTGATAACCAAAGCGTCGAACGTGTGTTCCGGCGGTATGCGACGACTGAGAAGCGCAGCCCGGATTCTATTCACACATTTTGCTTCCTTCGCACCGGTATGAGCACCCCAAATGCCAAACATCCTATCGCAAATACTCACAGGAATGATTGGGTTAGCAGGCGCGATCATCGTAGCCGTCCTAGCTGCTCGTTTCACCGCTGAGCGCTTTTACAAGGAGCGAACATGGGAGCGGAAAGCCAACGCATACACAGTCGTGTTCGAGTGCCTGCATGCCATGTTGAACTGGTCCAGTGAGCTCTATGACGAGGCCGTAGGTGCAATCTCCCTGTCCCCTGAGGCTCAGGCTGAGTTAAGCGCCGAGTATAAGGCGGCTCGCAAACATATCAGGCGCGAGATCGCGGGAGCGACCTGGCTTTTGGACGCGAGGGTGGAAGTTGAGGTCAATCAGCTTTGGCGGAATCTCCAAAGCCGGCGCTACTCATCATGGCAGGAGGAGTTAGATGAGACCTACGGCATTATTGCCAACTGCCAAACGGCCTTGCGAGACATCGCTAGGCAAGACCTGGCGCTTGATAAGACGGCGTGGTGGCGGAGGAGTAGGCGGGTTGTTGGGAGCTAGCCTGGAGCCGAACACCAAACGGCTGACGGTCAGGCCGCGGTAGGTTCCGCGCGGCCTCCGACTAGCAGATCGAACAGCCTAATCGCTGCATCGTAAGAACGGGCCTTGGCTATGACTTCTAACCCTGCACGAGGATTGCGGCTGTCGATCTCATACAAGAAGTAGCCGCCGTCCCCTCCGAGTCCGCTTTTGACCGACTCACGGTAAGCTTTTGCGGACAGTGGAGACACGCAGAGCGTGCGGCCATCCGGGACTGTCGCTGAAAGAAAGACGTCTTCCATGACCGCGCTCTCAAAAAAGTACCGCTACAACGCTGAGCCGCGATTGTCCGCAAACCAGCTTGCCGAGTATCTGAAGGCTACGTCCGCAAGGCGTAAAGGAATCATTAAGGATGCTAAGTTTCCACGCACAGCGGTGGTCACTCAGTACAGACACGCGAGGGAGGGGATATCCAAATTCGTCTGCTCGGACATCAGAGATCAAAAGATCCTCGTCTCAGCGATCAGTTCACTAACGGACAAAGAGGCGGATGAGGACGCGACTGGCTGGACGCGAGACGATGCACGGCGATCCATTGAAGCGATTCAGACGTTTCAGAAGAGCATGAACGCGATGGGGATCGACAAGCTCGATTGCAAACGCGTCGCCGGAAACCAACCGCCGCTTATGATTCAAGGCGTGACTATTAGCGTGAATCTCGACGCCACCACTCATAGGCTTGTGAAGGCCAACGACGCAGTTGGTGGGGTCAGCTTTTTGTTCTCAAAAGCGGAAACGTCAGGAACAGCACGAGCTGACCGCAGCAAGGTAGCTGCGGTTCTGGCTCTTCTGTTTGCTCAAGAGCACCTCGGCTATCTCGGCGTTGCCGATCCAACGATCTGCTTTTCCTTCGATGTAATGGCTGGGAAGGCATATCCGGCCCCGAAGACCTACAAAACGCTTCTCACCAACATGGAAGCGGCATGTGAGGAGGTGGCTTTGCGCTGGTCCATAACGGCGGCTCCAGCGGACTACGATGGTCCGCCTTGGCAATAGATTTGTAGGCGTTCGGCCGAATAGAAGCGGCGCTGGTGTAGTGAGAAATCAATGAGCTTCATTGTCACCTGGAAGTCATCACAGGAACAGGACGTTATTCCTTCAGAATGGCTGGCTGCCGATCTTCGGGACGTAGAGTTATCCCATGATGTGCGGCTTCCGGCTGGCATTGTGAGCAGCGTGAGATGTCGGTGCGTCCGAACAGCGGCTCAGCTGCGTCTTCACTACGATGAAGCGGTGTCAGGCCCAGACTGGGATCACGGGGTCATCATTATTCGATTCAAAGATGGGCGGCCTGACGCTGACGTGGAATGGGAATGGGCTGATAGCCGGAGGTCGCCCGAATGGGGGATCGGCAGGCTCGAGACTGATGCCGTGTCTGTGGGTGACCGATTGTTGTGGACTGATGACGAGCTTGCAGTCGCCATCCGATATTTTAGAGAGGCTGTAGCCAACGAGGCAGCTGGGAGAAGCTTCACCGCGCAGAGTGTTGTTAATGCAGTCGCCGTGGCCTTGCCCGCTCGGACTGGTTCGTCCGCGTCGCGCCGTCTGTCCAATATTGCCGTTGCGCTGAAGGACTCAGGTCGACCATTCACGTCGAAATTTGGACTTAGTCAGACGCAGGTTGGGCAGGGCGTCAGGTCGCGGATTTTGGCGATCTGGGATCGCGACGGAACTGACGTTGATCTGGACGAGACATTCGAGCCCACTTCGGATTTCAGTACATTAGAGCAGTCAACCCGAAGCCTCCGTGGGAGGCTCACTGTCCCTCCTGCGGGGTCCTCGTCCCCTACCTTCAGTCAGACGCTCTCCAAGGTCTATCAGCGTGATCCGAAGGTATCAGCTTGGGTCCTCGACCGAGCAAACGGTATTTGCGAGTCATGCGAGGCAGAGGCCCCATTTAGGACAGATGACGGTCGGTCCTTTCTTGAGGTCCACCATCTCGTTAGGCTAGCCGACGGGGGTGCTGACACCGTCGAGAATACTGTCGCCGTCTGCCCAAACTGTCACCGGGCACTGCATTTCGCGGCCGATCGCGGAGTGAGACTCGAGATGCTCCAGAACCGCGCGTAATCTTTTGGTCCATAGTGCCGAAATCAGGGAGGAATACCGGAGCCCAAGCTCTATGCGGTGGATGTCAGCGAGCTTGACAGTACCTGACCATGCGCTGGCCCTTGTTTGGGTCCATTTTGGTCGCTGCCGAGAAACTAACTTTAAGCTTCGCGGCCAACTTAGCAGCTTGAGATCGGACGGAGGGGACGACCGTTACGATCGTTTGGTCGGCGACTTGATGGATCGCCCCAGCCCGAACGACCCCACGATGATTTTGGGGGCACTTGCGGCCGCTCTCAACGTAGCCTCCCCAGTCAGACTGATACCTGACGTCCACTAGCCGGGTACTCTAAGCACTTATCGTCCGCCACCCGCAGGTATGGCGCAGGTCGAGTTTTCGGCGGTTCCCACGTTAAGTCGCGCAACTTAGGAAGCGGCCCAACCGGCCCTTCAGGCGAGTCTGGGAAGAAGCTGGGTTGGGGTGCCGGACATCGGGCAAAGCTGGCTTAGAGCCATTGCCTGCAAGGATTTCCACCCGGGGGTGGACTAGCCTTCGTAATGCGGGGGTCTGGTGTTCGAGTCACCTAAGCGGCACCACTTCCTCCAACCCGACGCAAACGATCCTTCCGGACGCGCCGGCGCACGGCAGATGCGATCTGTTCGCAATTGGGGTTGAAGCGTGGCTGGAAAGTGTT
>Ga0247812_10001127_pt1 | contig 15177 bp, 15 predicted proteins | sample UWRJL149409B1_FD_178011 | JGI IMG/M metagenome (GOLD analysis project Ga0247812, IMG submission 178011) | Plant litter microbial communities from Arlington Agricultural Research Station in Wisconsin, United States - UWRJ-L149-409B-1 | ecosystem: Environmental > Terrestrial > Plant litter >...
TGCGGGCAGGGTTGGCAGGGTCACGGTCTGCTGCTTGCGCGGGGCGAGGATCTCGGCTTCGCCATCGACCACCAGTTCATCACGCTGGTTGAACACTCGAGTGGCGATGCGTACGCGGAACTTTGGCAGTTTTTCGAGGATTTCCAGGCGCACGGTCAGGGTGTCGCCGATCTTCACCGGCTTCTGGAAAGTCATTTGTTGACCGAGGTAGATGGTGCCCGGCCCAGGTAGTTCGCAGGCGACTGCGGCGCTGATCAGCGCACCGCTGAACATGCCGTGGGCGATACGTTCCTTGAACATGCTGGCGGCCGCGAATTCAGGGTCCAGGTGCACCGGGTTGTGGTCGCCGGACATCGCCGCGAACAGCTGGATATCGCGCTCTTCCACGGTCTTGCTGTAGCTGGCGGTCTGGCCGACTTCGAGGGCTTCGTACGGCGTGTTGGTAACCTGGGTCATGTGTCTTGGATCCTGTGACGAGTTAAGTGAAAAAAACCGAAGGTCATTCGGTCCTGGCAGGACGGCGATGGCTCAAGGCCCCGGCCAGCCAGGTGAGCAGGTCCGCAGTCACTTCATCGCGGTTGCTCTCATTGAACAGTTCGTGCCGGGCCTGGGGGTAGATCTTCAGCTCCAGTCCCTGGCTGCCGGCGCGGCGTAGCGCCTCGGCCAAAGAGGTGAGACGCTTGCCCTCACTCACCGGATCACATTCACCGCCGATCACCAGCAACGGCAGGCCCGGATCGATCTGGGCGAGATTGGACGCTTTGCTGATCTGCTGCAAGCCGCCCAGCATGTCGATCCACAGCTGATTGCTGCAGCGAAAGCCGCAGAGCGGGTCGTGGACGTACTTGTCGACTTCGTCGGGATCGCGGCTGAGCCAGTCGAACGCGGTGCGATTGGGCTTGAACGCCTTGTTGAATGAACCGAACGATAACCACTCCAGCAACGCACTGCGCCCGGTAGGGCCCTGGCGCCAGCGTTCGAAACGGGCGATCAGGCGCGCTGCGCGGTACAGCGCCACCGGCTGGAAATTCGAACCGCTGAGGACCGCGCCATGCAGGCTGGCGCTGTGGTGCAGCAGGTACGCCTGGGCGATGTAGCTGCCCATGCTGTGGCCCAGCAGCACTATGGGCACGCCCGGATGCTGTTGGCCGATGTGCTGGTTGAGGCTGGCCAGGTCACCCACCACTTTGCACCAGCCGTCGACGTCGGCGTAGTGCCCCAGGACTCCGTTGTTGGCAGTCTGGCCGTGTCCGCGCTGGTCCAGGGCATAGACGCCGTACCCCTGGTTACACAATTGTTCGGCCAGGCGTGCGTAGCGTGCGCTATGTTCCGCCATTCCATGGGACACCAGGATCACGGCCTTGAGCGTACCCTCCGGCAACCATTGGTTGACGAACAGTTGGCTGTGGTCGTTCGCGGTCAACCAGAACGTATCGTGGATCATGGCGATTCCTTTGCGCGGGGTCGCAGCATTGTATAGCGCAACAACCTGGGGACGGGTAATGCGCAAAGCCCGCGGCAGCAAGATTCACGCGATCAATGACGCCGGTGCTGATATTTGCCTGATTCGCCATAACTGCTAGTGTCCCAGAAGCTCCGCTCAGGCGGCCCGGATTGGCTCAGGTATAGAGGACAATAATAATGCAAGCTGATTTCTGGAATGATAAACGCCCGGCCGGCGTACCCATCGATATCGACCTGGGTGCCTACAAGTCGGTGATCGAGGTGTTCGAACGTTCCTGCAAGAAATTCGCTGATCGTCCCGCGTTCAGCAACATGGGCGTGACCCTGACCTACGCTGACCTCGAACGCTACAGCGCAGCGTTCGCCGGCTTCCTGCAAAGCCAGACTGACCTGGTGCCCGGCGATCGCATCGCGGTGCAGATGCCCAACGTCCTGCATTACCCGATTGCCGTGTTTGGTGCCATGCGCGCCGGCCTGATCGTGGTCAACACCAACCCGCTGTACACCGCGCGCGAGATGCGCCACCAGTTCAAGGACTCCGGTGCCCGGGCGCTGGTGTACCTGAACATGTTCGGGCAGAAAGTCCAGGAGGTGCTGCCCGACACCGAGATCCAGTACCTGATCGAAGCGAAGATGGGTGACCTGATGCCTACCGCCAAGGGCTGGCTGGTCAATACCCTGGTGGACAAGGTCAAGAAGATGGTCCCGGCCTACAATCTGCCCCAGGCGATCTCCTTCAAAAGTGCCTTGCGCATGGGCCGTGGGCAGAGCATCAAGCCGCTCCAGGTCGGTCTCGATGACGTCGCCGTGCTGCAATACACCGGCGGCACCACGGGTCTGGCCAAGGGCGCGATGCTGACCCACGGCAACCTGGTCGCCAACATGCAGCAGGCCCGTGCCTGCCTGGGCCAGTTCGGTCGCGACGGACAACCGCTGTTGCGCGAAGGCCAGGAAGTGATGATCGCGCCGCTGCCGCTGTACCACATCTATGCCTTCACGGCGAACTGCATGTGCATGATGGTGACTGGCAACCATAACGTGCTGATCACCAACCCTCGGGACATCGCCGGCTTTATCAAGGAACTGAAGAACTGGCGCTTCTCGGCCTTGCTTGGGCTCAACACCCTGTTCGTCGCGTTGCTGGATCACCCGGACTTCAAGACCCTGGATTTCTCCAGCCTGAAGCTGACCAACTCCGGCGGCACGGCACTGGTCAAGGCCACCGCCGAGCGCTGGGAAAAACTCACCGGTTGCCGGATTACCGAAGGCTACGGCCTGACCGAGACGTCGCCGGTGGCCTGCACCAACCCCTATGGCGACCTGTCGCGCATCGGCACCGTGGGCATGCCGGTACCAGGCACCACGCTGAAGGTGATCAACGACGATGGCGTCGAGCAAGCCATGGGCGAGCGCGGCGAGTTGTGCATCAAGGGCCCGCAGATCATGAAGGGCTACTGGCAGAAACCCGAGGCCACCGAGGAGGTGCTGGATGCCGAGGGTTGGTTCAAGTCGGGTGACATTGCGGTGATCGATCCGGATGGTTTTGTGCGCATCGTCGATCGCAAGAAAGACATGATCATCGTCTCGGGTTTCAACGTGTACCCCAACGAGATCGAAGACGTGGTCATGGCCCACCCCAACGTTGCCAATTGCGCGGTAATCGGTGTGCCGGACGAGCGTTCCGGGGAAGCGGTGAAGCTGTTCGTGGTGGCGCGTGAAGCCGGGGTCAGCCTGGAAGAGCTCAAGGCCTACTGCAAAGAGAACTTCACCGCCTACAAGGTGCCCAAGCACATCGTGCTGCGAGATTCGTTGCCGATGACCCCCGTGGGCAAGATCCTGCGGCGGGAGTTGCGCGATATCGCGTAATGAATTGTTAGCGATGCAGCAGCAAGAAGGGGCGCTCGAGTTGGAGCGCCCCTTTTTTTGTCCCAGTAAAATCGCGCGGAGCCCTGTAGAACGGGGCTTTCACGGCATATAGAATTTTTACTCTAAAAATGACCATTGATTGGTCTTGAGTCATTATCGTGACCGTAGAGCCTTCGTTTGGCTCTAGTAGGCCCTTGGCAAAGCTGCTACTCTCGGCGCGCTTTGTGACTTCTCGGCCTTGAGTAAAAGCCAGATTCACCAAAAAACACACACCAATAATAATCGCATCAAATGCGGTGAAGAATTCGCGTTGCTGAGGAGTGGGCTTCCATGATCGAAGACTTTTGGAAGGATAAGTACCCAGCTGGGATTGCTGCCGACATCAATCCAGACGAGTATCCGAATATTCAGGCAGTGTTGAAGCAATCCTGCCAACGCTTCGCCAACAAACCGGCTTTTAGCAACCTCGGCAAGACACTCACCTACGGTGAGCTGTACGAACTGTCCGGGGCATTTGCCGCTTATCTGCAACAGCATACCGATTTGCAGCCCGGTGATCGAATCGCCGTACAGTTGCCTAACCTGTTGCAATACCCGATCGCCGTGTTTGGTGCCATCCGCGCCGGCTTGATCGTGGTCAACACCAACCCGCTGTACACCGCGCGGGAAATGGAACACCAGTTCAACGATTCCGGGGCCAAGGCCCTGGTCTGCCTGGCGAACATGGCGCACCTGGCCGAGGCCGTGGTACCCAAGACCGGCGTCAAGCATGTGATCGTCACCGAAGTGGCGGACCTGCTGCCGCCACTCAAGCGCCTGTTGATCAACAGCGTGATCAAGTACGTGAAGAAGATGGTGCCGGCGTTCAACCTGCCCAAGGCCATCAAGTTCAATGACGTGCTGAGCAAAGGCCAGGGGCAACCCGTGACCGAGGCCAACCCGGCCAGCAGCGACGTCGCCGTACTGCAATACACCGGCGGCACCACCGGCGTGGCCAAGGGCGCAATGCTGACCCACCGCAACCTGGTGGCGAACATGTTGCAGTGCAAGGCGTTGATGGGCTCGAACCTGCACGAAGGCTGCGAGATCCTGATTACCCCGCTGCCGCTGTACCACATCTATGCCTTCACCTTTCATTGCATGGCAATGATGCTGATCGGCAACCACAACATCCTGATCAGCAACCCGCGCGACTTGCCGGCGATGGTCAAGGAACTGTCGAAGTGGAAGTTCAGCGGGTTTGTCGGCTTGAACACTTTGTTTGTCGCGCTGTGCAACAACGAAGCCTTCCGCAAGTTGGACTTCTCGGCGCTCAAGGTCACCCTGTCCGGTGGCATGGCCTTGCAACTGGCCGCCGCCGAACGCTGGAAAGAAGTCACCGGCTGCCCGATCTGCGAAGGCTACGGCATGACCGAGACCAGCCCGGTGGCCACGGTCAACCCGATCCAGAACATCCAGATCGGCACCATCGGGATTCCGGTCCCTTCGACCCTGTGCAAGGTTATCAACGATGAAGGCGTCGAGCAGCCGCTGGGCGAAATCGGCGAACTTTGCGTGAAGGGGCCGCAGGTGATGAAGGGCTACTGGCAGCGCCAGGACGCCACCGATGAAATGCTCGACAGCGAAGGCTGGTTGAAGACCGGTGACATCGCGCTGATCCAGCCGGACGGCTACATGCGCATTGTCGATCGCAAGAAAGACATGATTCTGGTCTCCGGTTTCAACGTCTACCCCAACGAACTGGAAGACGTACTGGCGACTCTGCCAGGCGTCCTGCAGTGCGCAGCCATCGGCGTGCCGGACGACAAGTCGGGCGAGGCGATCAAGATTTTCATCGTTGCCAAACCTGGCGTGACCCTGACCAAGGAACAGGTGATGACGCACATGCGTGCCAACGTCACGGGTTACAAGGTGCCCAAGGCTGTCGAGTTCCGCGATGCGCTGCCGACCACCAACGTCGGCAAGATCCTGCGTCGCGAACTGCGGGACGAAGAGCTGAAGAAGCTCGGTTTGAAGAAGGTCAGCGCCTGACCCATAAAAAACCCCGCCGATGCGGGGTTTTTTGTGGGTGGAACGTTACTGCTGGAACTGCGCGAAATTCACATTGGTGCCGGCCGGACGCATGTCCTGCAGGTACGAGTCCTTGTCGGCACTCAGTTCCAGGCTCAGGGCAGCCTTGCGCTTGCCTTCGTTGCGCACTACCAGGCCTTCGAGTTTTTCCCGCAGGAACACGGTTGGCACTTTCAAGTGCAGCAACTGGTCGGTGTCCGGGGTGTGCATCAGCAGGTGAATCCACTCGTACTGACCCACGGCCAGGCGGGCCACCGGGATATCGAACCACCAGATGTTGCGGTTGCGGTTCAGTTCAGTGAAGTGGCAGTTGTTGACGCCAAGCACGGCACCACCCAGTTCCTGGTTTCTGCGGGCAATGGCCTGCTTTTTATCGAGTTTCATAACGTTCCTACGGGATTGGACGTTCAGCGCCAAGGCCTGAATACGTTGCGCATTCTCCCGGCAAAGCCCACAAACATAAAGCCCAACCTGCATCTGGCGATGAAATGACGCAGTGAAAATAAATGAAACTCCGCCTGACGCCCGCCGGTCAACCTCTACGTAACGACACTGACCTTTGAATGTTCACAGGAGCAAGACCATGAGCAGCACTGGCGATAAAGCGAAAGGTTTGGCCAACGAAGCGATCGGCAACATCAAGCAGGGTGTCGGTAAAGCCACCGATAATCCCAAGCTGCAGACCGAAGGCAAGATCCAGGAAAAGAAAGGTGAGGCCCAGCAAGCGCTCGGCGACGCCAAGGACGCGGTCAAGAAAACAGTCGACAAGGCCTGATAGCCGCAAGGCAGGGCAACGGCCATCCGCGGGTGGCCGTTTTTTTGTCGGCTAAGGTTAAGCAACGCGTGGAAATTGTTTCAAGGTCGCCAAACAGGTTACCTTGTTGTAGAAAACGGCCCCTGAGTCGCCCCCGACTACAACCTGATTGCGGCGAAAGGAGACGCTATGATTTTCCCGGATTTGAAAGGCTTGCCCCTGCATCGCGTGATGATGCGCACGGTCACCGAGTTCGTCGACGACGAAATGTCGACTTATGCCTCGGCGCTGGCCTATCAGATGCTGTTCTCGCTGTTTCCTTTCATCCTGTTCCTGATCGCCCTGATCGGGTTCCTGCACTTGCCGGACTTCTTCTCCTGGCTGCGCCTGCAATCGGAATTGGTGTTGCCGCCCCAGGCCCTGGAACAAGTGAACCCGGTGATTGACCAGTTGCAGCAATCCAAAGGCGGGTTGCTCTCGGTGGGTATCGTCATCGCCCTGTGGACCGCCTCGGCCGGTGTGCGGCTGATGATGAGCGCGATGAATGCCGCCTACGACGTGGTCGAAGGACGGCCGATCTGGAAGCGCTTCCCGCTGTCGATTTTCTACACCGTCGGTATCGCCGGCATGCTGCTGGTGGCCGCAGCCTTGATGGTGCTTGGCCCGCAGGTGATGGAATGGATCGCATCGCAGATTGGCATGCAGGAATTCATCGTCACGGTCTGGACCATTCTGCGCTGGCCGGTGATCGTGATTCTGCTGATGATCGCGGTGGCCTTGATCTACTACGTGATGCCCGACGTAAAGCAGGAGTTTCGCTTCATCACCCCAGGTTCGGTGCTGGCGGTGGTGGTGTGGATCATCGCTTCCCTGGGCTTTGGTTTCTACGTGAAAACCTTCGCCAACTACAACGCCATGTATGGCAGTATCGGCGCGATCATCGTGCTGTTGCTGTACTTCTATATCTCCGCTGCGGTGCTGTTACTGGGGGCGGAGATGAATGCGGTGATCGAACACATGTCGAGCGAAGGCAAGGACCCTGGCGAAAAGGTTCCGGGCGAGCACGACCACGCACATAAACACCACGTTTCGGGACTGGGACGGGACCACTCGCTCAAACCGACCACTGACGAAGCCTGACCATGATCCGTGAAATTCTCAAAATGGGCGATCCGCGCCTGCTGCGTATTGCCCCGCCGGTTCCGGCGCAGATGTTCGACAGCCCTGAGTTGTGGCAGTTGATCGACGACATGTTCCAGACCATGGAAAGCGTCGGCGGGGTCGGCCTGGCCGCGCCGCAGATTGGCGTCGACCTGCAACTGGTGATCTTCGGCTTTGAACACAGCGAGCGATACCCCGACGCGGAAGCCGTGCCGCAGACCATCCTGATCAACCCGCTGATCACCCCGCTGGAGCCCACCCTGGAGGAGGGCTTCGAAGGTTGCCTGTCAGTGCCCGGGTTACGGGGTGCGGTGCAGCGCTACCAGCACATTCGTTATGAGGGCGTCGATCCCAAGGGCGAGCCGATCGTGCGTATGGCCTCGGGGTTTCATGCCCGCGTGGTGCAACACGAATGTGATCACCTGATCGGCCGTCTGTACCCGTCGCGGATCAGCGACTTTGCCAAGTTCGGCTTTACCGAGGTGATGTTCCCCGAACTCGACCCAGCGGCGGACGACTGATCCCGATCAGTTACGCCCCATGGCAATCATCGGCTTGCTGCGGCTGTAGCGCAGCAGGCGCTCGGCCAACGCATAGGGCAGTTGCGGGCCGGCGCTGAAGCCGTTGCCCTGATAGAACTCACGCAGGTCCGGGTGGCACAACAGCCACACCGGCTGGGTGACCGTTGCCAGCGCCTCGGCCATCAATGCCGCTGCCACGCCCTGGCCGCGACAGGCCGGAGCAACCAGCAGGCCCGTCAGCCACAACCCTTCGGCCATGGGTCGCAGACACAGGCCGGCGACTATCTCATCACGTTTACCGACCCACAATTGTGCATCCCGTACCGCTTTCATCGATGACTGATGACGGCGGTAGAACTTGTTCATCAAGGGCCACAGCGCGTCATCTAGCTGTGTGTACTGGGTGTGGGGCATGAAAGAGGCCATCGGTGCGCAAAGCCGTGGATTATAAAAGAACGGGCGCTCTGCGATAGGTGTATACCTGAACTCACATCCTGTATGAGTGGAGTAAGTATCATGGCCAAAGGCATGGATTCAAAAAAAGCCGCGAAGAAAAAACCGGCAAAAAGCGCCGATGAAAAACGCGCAGACAAGAAAGCCAAGAAGGTCGGCATATTCGGCCACTAGTCAGACCCATCTCGACGGAGCCCGGCAAGCGGGCTCCGTGTTCAGTTCCAAGCCAACAACCCCTCGCTGCCAGATTTTCCTGCGCTGATGTACTGACGCCGGGCAGGTGCTGAACCGATTTTGTCCTCGATGGTGGCTTATTAATGGCCTTGCATCCATGCCGAGCCTGTCTATGCTCAGCACTGATCTTCCTGATCAGGATGTCCGGGCCAGAACGTTGCCCCCACGGACTCTCCGATTACCCATCATTTATCACCTTATCTGTCCTTGCGCTGGAGGAAGGCGTGTACCTGTTCCATGGAACGTTGTGGTGGATCCGTTGAAAGACCGAAGTACTTTCATCAATCAAAAGACCGCGCTTAGGGTGATATGACCATGTTTAACCTACATCACAAGTCTGACCTGCTCGAAATCCAACGCTTCAGTTGTGCTTTGAGCGAGGCCAACGCCAAGCTGGCGGCGGTCAGTCGCTCGATGGCGATGATCGAGTTCGACCCTGCCGGGGTGATCCTCGATGCCAATGAAAACTTCTGCAAGGCAATGGGTTACTCCCTCGAAGAAATACGCGGCAAGCACCATCGGATCTTTTGCGAGGGCGATTACGCCAAGAGCGAGGCATACCAACGCTTCTGGCGTGAACTGGAGCGTGGCGAACCCAACAGCGGGACGTTCCAGCGCCTGGACAGGCATGGGCGGGAGGTTTGGCTCGAAGCCAGCTACATGCCGGTGATCGGTGCCGACCGGCAGGTGCACAGCGTGATCAAGGTGGCCACGGACATCACCGCCCGAATCATCAAGGAGCATGAGAACCAGGCACTGGTGAATGCCTTGGGCCGGGCGATGGCGGTGATCGAGTTCTCCCCCGACGGCAAAGTCATCAGTGCTAACGATAACTTCCTGCAGACCATGCATTACTCCGCGGGCGAAGTGATGGGCCAGCACCACAGCCTGTTCTGTCACCGTGCGGAAAGCGAGTCGTCGGCCTACAAGGCATTCTGGGCCTCGCTCAACCGTGGCGAATATCACTCACACCGCTTCGAGCGGGTCGACAAGTTCGGGCGCATCGTGTTTCTGGAAGCCTCCTACAACCCGATCTTCGACGCCAAGGGCCGGCTGTACAAGGTGGTCAAGTTTGCCAGCGACATCACCCAGCAGGTGACCACCCTGCAATCTGCTGCTGAAGCCGCGCATTCGACCTCGGTGCAAAACGACGCCTGTGCCCAGAAGGGCTCGCAGGTGGTGCAGCAGACGGTGCAGATCATCGAGCAGATCTCCCAGGACTTGAACGAGGCTGCGCTGAGCATCGATGCGGTCAGCAAGCAGTCAGACATCATCGGCACCATCGTGCAGACCATTCGCGGCATCGCCGACCAGACCAATCTGCTAGCCCTCAACGCCGCTATCGAAGCCGCGCGGGCCGGGGAGCATGGACGCGGATTTGCCGTGGTGGCCGACGAAGTGCGCAGCCTGGCGGCGCGTACCAGCAAGGCGACCCTGGAAATTGTCGACGTGGTGCGCAAGAACCACGACCTCTCGTTGAGTGCGGTGTCGAGCATGCAATCGAGCTTGAGCCGTACCGGGTTGGGGGTGGAGTTGGCCAACGAGGCCGGCGAGGTAATCCTGGAGATCCAGCAGGGGTCACGGCATGTGGTGGATGCCATCAGCCAGTTCAATGAGACCCTGCAGTTGCACTGACGGGTGAGGGGGGCGAAGGCTGCGCAAGTGTTCGCCAGCCTTGTCCGTGCCTCTGGCTTCAGGCTGGGTCGGGCAGTGCCGAGGTTGGCAAACCAAAGGTGCGGTCGAACAGCCAGTTGAAGGCAAAGGTGTAGCAGGGGATGAAGATGATCAGCGCCAGGTCCAGCAGGAAGGCCTGGACCAGGCTGATGTGCATCCACCAGGCAATCAACGGGATCAGGAATACGATCAACGTCAGTTGAAAACCGACGGCATGGGCGATCCGCCGTTTGACGGTGCGGGTGCGTGACACCTGGCGACTTTCCCAGCGCTCGAACAGCGAGGTGTAGATGAAATTCCAGCTCACCGCGATGCTGGTGATGATCACCGCCAGCGGCCCGGTGCTGCCTGGCGAAGTGCCGGACAGCAAGGCCAGGCCGAGGGCGGAGAAGGTCATGCCGATCACCTCGTAGAGTGAAACGTAGACCAGTTTGCGTTTGACGCCTTGCATGGAGTTGCCTCTTTTTCAGTGCTTGATGGCCAGTGGGGCTGGCGCAGGCGACGAAAGATAGCTTCAATGGAGATGACAGAAAAAGTCAGTAGCTTTCAGTTTTATTGATAGGTTGATCCAGTGAACTTCAACAGCGACAGCATCGAACTGTTTCTCGCCGTGATTGAGCGCGGCTCTTTTTCCGCGGCCGCCCGGGCCTTGGGCAAGGTCCCTTCGGCGGTGAGCATGGGCATTGCCAATCTGGAGGCAGAGCTCGGTTATCCATTGTTCGACCGCAGCCACCGCGAACCCCAACCCACCGCCATGGCCAATTCGCTGGTGCCCCACGCACGGCTGATTGCCGGGCAGCTCAAGCAGTTGCAGGTGCACGCGGTGCAGTTGTCGCTGGGGCTGGAAAGCAAGCTGTCGATTGGCGTGGTCGCGGACATCGATCGGCGCCGCTTGCTGGCGGCGATCAAGGTGCTTGCCGAGCGTCATCCGTTGCTCGACATCGAAGTGCTGACGGCGCCGCAGGATGACGTGCTGGCGATGCTGCACAGCGGGCGTGTCAGCTTGTGCCTGGCGTTTGCCGGGCTGAGCATGAATGTGCTGGAGCGCTTTCAATTCGTCGGCAGCGAACGCATGATCGCCACGCTGGCGGCGGACAGTCCGTTGCTGCAGGGACAGGATCTGTTTCTCGAGGACCTGGTGCACGTGCGGCAGATTTTCGTCGCCAGCCGCGATCTGCCGATCAGCGAGACCCGGCCGCTGGTGGCCGAATCCTGCTGGCGCACCGACAACCTGGAAACGGCACTGGAGATGGTCGAGGCGGGGTTGGGCTGGGGCAATTTCCCGCTGTCGGTGGTGCAGGCACGCCTGGATTCAGGGCGCTTGAAACGGCTGAATTTCCGCAATATCGAAAACGGCCTGGTGCTGCCGGTGCATGCGGTATGGCTCAAGAGCCAGCCGCTGCAAAAGGGCGCATTGGCCCTGGTCGATCTCCTCACCCAGACGGTGTAGGCGCCAGTCTCAGCTGCTTTCGCGAATCTTCAGCTCAAACCCCATGTCTTCCACCGGCCGCGCCACCTTGTTGCCCGCCATCAACGTCAGCATCTGTTCCGCCGCGCGCCGGCCAATGGCTTCGCGGGGGGTATAGATGCTGCTCAGGCGCGGCACCATGTGCTCGGACATCGGCAAGTCGTTGAAACCGAGAATTGCCACCTGCTGGGGAATCTGGATGCCATGGCGCAGGGCCTCAAGCAATGCGCCCTGGGCCAGGTCGTCGTTGCCGAAAAAGATCCCGTCGACATCCGGCTGGGCCGCCAGCAGTTGCAGGAACAACTCACCGCCCAGGCCCACGGATGACGCGCGCGGGGTGAGCACTTCCAGGTCCGGGTCGTAGCGACCGGCCTTCTGCAAGGCCCGGCGGAACCCTTCACCGCGCAGCAAGGTGCGCTGATCCAGCTGCGCGCCGATGTACGCCAGGCGCTTGCGGCCGCGGGACAACAAGTGCTCGGCCGCCGTTTCGCCGGCGCTGAGTTGGGAAAAACCGACGCAGTTCACCCCGGCAGCGTGGTCCAGTTCCATCATGTACACGCAGGGGATGTTGCTGGCCTCGATCATCCGTCGCGAACTTTCGGTGCGATCAAAACCGGTCAGCAGCAAACCGCGTGGCTGATAGGCCATGTAGTTGCGCAGCAGGTTTTCTTCTTCGTCACGGGAGTAGTGGAAGTTGCCGATCAGCACTTCGAAGCCTTTGGGCCGCAGTACCTGGTGAATGGCTTCCAGGGTTTCGATGAACAGCAGGTTCGACAGCGAGGGCACCAGCACCACCACCGAATGGCTCTGGGCCGAGGCCAGCGCACGCGCGGCCGGGTTGACCACATAATTGAGTTCGAGGGCGGCCTGCTGGACCTTTTCCACCAGTTCGGTGGCCACCGTACTGACCCCACGCAGGGCGCGGGAAGCGGTGATCGGGCTGACCCCCGCCAGGCGAGCAACTTCATTGAGGGTAGGGCGGCCAGTGGTGCGGGGATTTTTATCGTTTTTAGTGGAGGTCATCGGGCGGCTTGCCAAACAAAATTCAAGGCACTAAGGTAGCGCTGTCTCGATGCGTCTGCAAATGAATGAGCGGGGGTTGCCTGATCCCTGCTATTCGGCGTTGAGCAAGAACGTGCTGCAACCCATAAAAATGACAAGAAGACGTCGACGATGGCTGCGTTTGCACTAGAGTCTCAATGAGCAAAGGTAGCGCTGTCTTCGCGCTGAGGTGTTACATGAGTCAACCAATCTCCGCCCTGGTCATCATGGGCGTGGCCGGCTGCGGCAAGTCCAGCGTCAGCGAGGCCTTGTGCCAGCTCAGCGGCGCGACCGGCATCGAAGGCGATAGCTTTCACCCTGCGGCCAACATCGAAAAGATGAGCGCCGGAATTCCCCTGAACGACGACGACCGTGCCGGCTGGCTCGACAGCCTGTGCGCCGAATTGCGTCGCGTCGACGCCACGGGCCAGCGCCCGGTGCTGACCTGTTCGGCGCTCAAGCTCAGCTATCGCGAGCGCTTGCGTAGCGCCTTGCCGGGCCTGGGCTTCGTGTTCCTGGAACTGACCCGGGAAGTGGCCGCGGATCGGGTGTCCCACCGTCCGGGCCACTTCATGCCGTCGACCCTGATCGACAGCCAGTTCGCCACGCTCGAGTCCCCGGTCGGCGAAGCGCTGACCCTGGCGCTGGATGCTTCGACCCACAGCGTCGAGCAATTGGCCGCGCAAGCCCACCATTGGTGGCTTGGGCATGGCCTGAAGCTCGCCGTATGAGTTTTGTTTTTAAAGGTAGCGCTGTCCTGATGGCTTTCGAATTACCCGCTTTAATAACAACAACAACCAGGAGTCACCCCTAATGTTCGGCATGTCCCACGACTCGTTCCTGCTGCTTGATGCAGTGGTCACGGTGATCGGCTTGATTGTCCTGATCACCAAGTTCAAGTTCCACCCCTTCATTGCGCTGATCATCGCCGCGGCGTTCCTCGGCCTGACATCGGGCATGCCGATCGGCACCATCATCAAGGCGTTCCAGGACGGCTTTGGCGGGGTACTGGGGTTTGTCGGCATCATCCTGGCGCTGGGGACCATGCTCGGCAAAATGATGGCCGAATCGGGCGGGGCCGACCAGATCGCCCAGACCCTGATCCGCTCGTTCGGTAAAGAGCGGGTGCAGTGGGCGATGATGTTTGCCGCGTTCCTGGTGGGCATTCCGCTGTTCTTCGAAATCGGCTTCGTGCTGCTGATCCCGCTGGTGTTCATCGTGGCCCGGCGCACGGGCGTGTCGATCATCAAGATCGGTATCCCGCTGCTGGCCGGCCTGTCGGCGGTGCACGGGCTGGTGCCGCCACACCCGGGGCCGTTGCTGGCCATTGGGGTATTTGGCGCCGACATCGGTAAAACCATTCTGTACGGCCTGATCGTGGCTCTGCCGACGGCGATCATTGCCGGTCCGATCTACGGTACGTTCATTGCCAAGTACATCCCCGGTCACCCTAACCAGGAACTGGTGGATCAACTGGCCCGCGAACCGGATTCGGCCAGCCTGCCAAGCTTCAGCATCACCCTGTTCACCGTGCTGTTGCCGGTGTTCCTGATGCTGCTCAAGACCTTCGCTGACGTCGCGCTGCCGGACGGCAACTTCTTCCGCACCTGGATGGACATGATCGGTCACCCGATCTCGGCGCTGCTGCTGGCATTGCTGCTGTCGCTGTATACCTTCGGCCATCGCCAGGGCATCGACTCCAAACGCATCCTCAAGCTGCTGGATGCCAGCCTCGCACCAACCGCCGCGATCATTCTGATCATCGGTGCCGGTGGTGGCTTCAAGCAGATGCTGGTGACCAGCGGTGTGGGTGATGTGATCGGGCATATGGCCGTAAGCGCTCAGATTTCGCCGATCCTGCTGGCGTGGCTGGTGGCGGCAGTGATCCGTATCGCGACCGGTTCGGCGACTGTCGCAACCATTACCGGTGCGGGCATCGTGGTGCCGGTGGTGGGGATGATTCCAGGGGTCAACCGTGAGCTGCTGGTGCTGGCCACCGGTGCCGGCTCGCTGATCCTGTCCCACGTCAACGACGCGGGCTTCTGGCTGGTCAAGCAGTACTTCAACATGACCGTGGCGGAAACCTTCAAGACCTGGACCGCGATGGAAACCATCCTGTCCATCGTCGCGCTGGGCTTTATCCTGCTGTTGTCGTTGTTCGTCTAAGCGTTTCGCAGCCACAAAAAAACCGCAGCGATGCGGTTTTTTTGTGGCTGATCGTCTTACTTAGTGACTAACCCATCCGCGCGGAACATCCCGCGAATCCCCCGCACTGCCTGGCGAATCCGGTCCTGGTTCTCGATCAAGGCGAAGCGCACGTGGTCGTCGCCGTACTCACCAAAACCCACCCCGGGCGATACACAGACCTTGGCCTCGGCCAGCAGCTTCTTGGCGAATTCCAGCGAACCCAGGTGGGCATAAGCTTCGGGGATCTTCGCCCAGACGTACATCGAAGCTTTCGGGTTCTCGAC
>Ga0247812_10001128_pt1 | contig 15170 bp, 7 predicted proteins | sample UWRJL149409B1_FD_178011 | JGI IMG/M metagenome (GOLD analysis project Ga0247812, IMG submission 178011) | Plant litter microbial communities from Arlington Agricultural Research Station in Wisconsin, United States - UWRJ-L149-409B-1 | ecosystem: Environmental > Terrestrial > Plant litter >...
ATCCTCGGATCTAACCTGCCGGCCCGCGCATGTTTCTGCATGCGTATCTTTCAGAGTGTCACAAGGTAGTAAGTTAATCCTTTAGAGGGTCCATGCGGGATTGAGATAGCTCTCAACCAATCTAGAGTCCTGGAGGACCTGGTGAGTCACAAGTCAACTGTGTGCTTGTTGGACATGGTAGGCATTTCAAACAAGGAATAGCTTACGGCTCACCACAATGGAACATATATATCGAAATGATTCTCATTAGATACACTGATTTTTTGAAACTTTGTACCCACGCAACCCAAAAACTTACTGACGGAATTTCAGACTCATTCGTAGAAGCTCCAAACAAGATTATAGACATTCAATGGAGGCTGGAAAGACGGGTAGATTAGTGATCTACCGTACGCTGTAGGATCTTCCGGAAAGAATGCAGCATCTGGTAAATTCCAATCAAAGTTGTGCTCTGATAACCTCCAAGTGGGGTCTATGACCGAGGCGGTATACGAAGGATTGACACTGTCATAACTTCTCTACACTAGTAGGTGAATATCTCCAAGGTTCCTGTGGATTTGGGAGTAATGATCTTTTGTTCGAATCGGCCATAAGAGAAGATATGTAGCTGTGGTTGTGGTTGTGGTTGTGGTTGTGGCTGCGGGGATATGGTCTCCTGAAACTCATGGGATTATGCCAATTTTCATATTTTAGCTAACAGCTAAATGCGAAGATTTCAAGCAAGACAAAACCTTTCCGTTTCACTCAAATTCTCTCCTCGAACTTCTAGTCATTGGATAACTAGCCTACTGCCCGCGTGATAACTCAGAACTGATAAGTTAGTTTATGGTGTTTCAGTTGGACAAAATACTTTTCCTTGAATAATCATTGATACATAGTTTTCCTTTTTTTAAAAAAAAAGGTTAACAAAGTCTTCGGATGATGAAATTTCTAAAAGCTAAATAGAACTAGAAGCTCTTACATAACTTGAGTATATAACGGTACTTCTTGTAAAGCTGTGATGGTGGATATCCATATCCGGATTTGTGGGGCCGCTATCTCAAGTCTTGGCAAAAATTCCAGCCCGATAAAATCCTAGATGTAGTATAAAAGTAACCACAACCAACTTAATTGCCAATTACCAGGATGCCGGACAAAGATGCTGGGACTCCTAGAGTATTTCTAGTGCGACATGGTAGGTTCAACAACATCCTTAACACTACATGAGGTAACCCTACCACAAAACCGAATTTGCAATTCGTTTAACTCTGAATAATTCAGGTGAAACCGAGTGGACCATCTCCGGACGGTATACCGGCAGAAGCGATATACCACTGACTTCGAATGGCGAACTGCAAGTGTCATCCTCTGCAGAGAAGGTCGTAGGACCAGGAAAGATTATCGATCCTTCCAGAATCGCCCATCTATTCATTAGTCCTCGCAGCCGCGCTCGTCGAACATATGAGTTGCTCTTCGATACCACAGCACAAAAGAAATTGGAAACAAAGTCTACTATTACAGAAGATATTCGAGAATGGGAATATGGAACTTACGAGGGGCTTTTGACTGCACAGATCAGAGCCGGCCGCAAGGAGCGAGGTCTGGATACTGAGCGGCCATGGAACATCTGGTTGGATGGATGTGAGAATGGCGAAACAGCTGCGGAAGTATCTGACCGGCTCGACAGAATCATTACAGAGATTCGGGAGATCCAAGGCCCTTACATGCATGGTGAAAAGGGAGTTGATGTGGTTCTCATTGCACACGGACATATCCTACGGGCCTTTGCGAAGCGTTGGATAGGCTTTGAGATGGGAACGGCATTGCCAATGATGCTCGAACCAGGCGCTGTTGGAGTGTTGAGTTATGAGCATCACAAGGTTGATGAGCCAGCTTTCTTGCTTGGTGTCAACATGGGGTGAGATTAAGCCTTGGCAACACATGTGAATAAGGTAAACTGAATAACCAATGCATGATTATAAATATTGTTCACGTCCATGAATTGCATAAATGAACATGATATGACGGTCTTCTTCCTACCTCATTCTGGAATTCCAAAAAATTCACGCCACGCTAACTGGTCGAATACACCATTCCTATCTTAGACTCTTATACTAGCTCGTCAGACTTTATAGAGCGAGTAGCTGACTAGTGCACACTTTGCCATATGTTTCACTTGAGCTGCATTATTCTTTTGTGGGAAAACTTTGTTGTCTAATGGATGGTGTATTTATTCCATTCTTTGCCATCAGCAAGTAAATGAAAAGTCTCCCGGTATGATATATATAACATACAGGAGAATTAAGTTTGATATACTTCACCAGAGTTATCCGGGACTATGGCCAAAATCAGATTATCTTCTTCGCCAACCCCCAAAGTCAAACAAATATACCCTTGACCCCTTGAATAGCCAGCCTCTCAGTGACTTGTAAAGAGTTGCTGCCATAATGCTGCGGGTATTCGAGCTCGCCCATCTTCATATCACGCTGTTTCTCTCTGAAACCCTTATTTCCAAGACTCTATAAATATCCCCATCATTTGATCTAGGCTTCTGTTAGCCCTCAGCTGGTATAGTTCTTTGCGAATCCCCCTTAAGAAAGCGGGTGGAAATTTAGGGAATCAAACCCTGCTCTTTAAAAACTAGTGATGAGATGGGCGTCATGGTTTATGCAATCTGCCAGGCCATTTAATTATAGAGGGAAGATTATTCACACGTTAGATAGAGACTTCGGAAAAGTTGATTTAGGGCTTCAATTTTGCCCATAATGCGAAAGGATTATTTTGACCACATGGTACAGCTAGCTACGTTTCGTGTCTTGACCAGGCATCTGCTACTGTCAGTATTACAAGGAGGTAGTGGATGGCATTATAGTAATTCTTGTGGTGAGATGTGAATTTCTCAAGATTTCGGTCCGCTTCAACAATACAAATGAGTATGAACACAAGATTTCCCTAAATCACAGGTTCACCAACCGCACTACGAGCTTATAATGTGCTTAAACATACAGGCAAAAATCACAGGCAAAGATAACTGAAGAACAACATGGTCTTAACATGTGCTTGTATCAGGCAGTGTAGATTCATTGATCATTAGTCATTGCTTCCGTCTAAAGGTATACAGAAATAAGCCTTCCCTAGAGAATGTCGGCCTTTCAGAATCCTCGATTTCTTCAACGGTAAACTTCTTCCTTGAGTTTTTCATGAATTGCAGGTCCGCTCTTCTCCTCTTCTTGAAGCAAAAGTAGATGACGGCATCTTCGCAAAGCTGAAGAAGTTCTTCCAATGTTGCGAGAAGTAGAGGGAATGCAGGCTCAAAATAGACACAATCGGCTGCCAAAATCACATTAGGTTTCTGATTGACCACTTCAGATGGCAATGCATCACCCCTATTTTGTTGTTAGGATTGCACTCGGAGACCACGGGCAACATACCAATTCAGAACCAATGGCACTGCCCGCAATTCCAGATCGTTCAGCTTTATATTCTGGCCCATGAGAGAAAGCATATTTTCCTGATCCGTGATGTAGATGGGGCTGGTAAAAGAACAGCCAATCGCTACCCCTAACCCAACCAGTCCTCCGCCAGCACCAAGTTCAAGACTTCAGAACATTGGTCAGCGGACAAATAGAAAAGAAAATATGATAAATGGAAATAGCTACATTCTGGCATCTTTGAGAGTGTTTCTATGATATCTCAACATGTGCTTTGCTAGCACCATACCAGCTGGCCATAACTGACCTCCACATCCAGATTTGAGATCTTCATGGAGCTGTAGGGGAGGGTTAAGCAGAGTGGAGAAGTCGATGTATGTGGTTGAAGGCGCTTTGTATGTAGGAAGAGGGGTCAGATCGACGCCAATAGAGAGGGGAGAGAAGTCTGGGGATGGGGAGCGGGATAGCATCTTCAAATTAATAGCCAAAGTACCTAAGTACCTCAGACGCTGGGCTGCAGACTGGAATCGATACCGAGCAAGTGTGGTTTAACGAATAAGTGGGGCAGCCACTACTGGGAAGGATTACTTTTTGTCGGAGTACGGAGCGCTCTTGGCATCCTAACCCCTTCCTTTTGTGCTGTGCAAAGGGCAAACCCGTCAACTCCTTTTTGCTCCCCACTGACATCGAAAAGGGAGCAGGGATAAAATCAATAGGATGGTGTATCTAAGGACTTACTAGTCTTATTTCTTATGCTCTATATTGAGATAGCGCAGGATCTATCTCTATCCATCACATTGTCAACCCAAACCTCCAAACATTACCACACCAAGTAAGCACTTAGGGTTGTTCAGTGCCAAAGCACAAGTTAGGTTCTTAGCCATCATGACGGAGAATTCATGACTTGGCTGTCTGATTTGAAAGATGGCTTATGATGTGAAATTCTTGAAGATGGACGAGTAGAATGAGGTGGCTGGAGAAGGCATTTAAAAGCTGCAGCAGCCTTGTGTCAATATGCAACCTAGACCTCCTTATACCTTGTTTCATTTTTCGAGTTTTGCTAGTTCTCCTTACAGTTCAATCTGAAATTACCCCTCAATTCCAATGCAAGGCGATAGCACAGGATTAGCATACTTGTACTGCGCCTCTGTTTTTTTCTTTCCCTATGGCTACTTGCGCTTTGTCCCGTTCTATGTATGTGCTTTTTGGAAGACGTACTGCTGCTCTTTCTTGCGATGTTTATGCCCTGCTGTTATTGTCTCTCGTGAAGGTTAGCATTTGTAGACGAGGATACAACAAGTTCTTGCTTTCCAAAGCAGTGTCAAGGGGAAATGGCCCACCGATATGCTTTTTCTGCTATCGCAATTCTAGGTTCAGTCGTTGGTGCCATCCCAACCATTGCCTTCCCTCTTAATTCACAGGTTCCGCCAGTTGCACGAGTATCAGAGCCATTCCAATATACGTTTTCTAGTTCGACATTCTCATCTGCGCTTCCTTTGAAGTATTCACTCTCCAAAGCACCCGAATGGCTTTCACTGGATAGCAATTCACGCACACTATCTGGTACACCGACTCCAAAAGACACGGGTCCTGATGCTGTTACTGGAGTAGAAATTGAAATCGTTGCAGAGGATGATACGGGATCAGTTATCCTAAATGCTACCATTGTGATATCTAAAGAACCTCCGCCGGTTATTAACATACCTCTATCAAACCAACTATCCTCATTTGGAACAACTTCATTGCCCTCAACTGCACTTTATCATCCATCAACACCATTCAGGATCAGTATAGACCGGGACACTTTCAACGCAAAAGATGGGACATCGAATTTCAATTACTATGCGGTCACCGCTGACAACACACCTTTACCATCTTGGATCACATTCGACCTAACCTCCTTTACTTTCAGTGGGCAGACTCCGGATTACGCTTCGCTTATACAACCGCCACAGACATTTGGGATGAAGCTCATTGCTTCCGACGTGGCAGGGTTTGCGGGTGCAGCTATAACATTTGATATCAAGGTTGGCGTCCACTTATTCGCTTTTAAGAATGCGAATTTAACAGCAAATTTCTCGCCTGGGATTGAGGTTAAGTTTGATGGCCTGGCCAACAATCTTCAAATAGATGGGCAAGCAGCGGCTGCATCATCGGTCGCCTCAGTGACAGCGCAGTGCCCACCTTGGATCTCCTTCGATAATTCAACACTCTCCCTGAGCGGTACTCCTCCCTCAGATGCAATTCCAGGTAACATATCTGTGCAAGCCACTGACATCTACGGAGACATCGCCACAGCATTTGTGCTTGTTGATATCCACTCAACTATCTTCACGGCAGAGATCAGGACACTAAATGTTACAGCGGGATCCACATTTTCGTACGATTTAAGCGTCTATCTTCGGAACAAATCAGATATTGTCATGGCATTGGGAATCCCTCGGTCCAGCTCCTGGGCAAACTTTGACTCCGAGACCTTTTTATTATCGGGGTATCCACCCTCAGATCTTGGGCCTTCTGAAGATACTTTATTTGTCCAAGGAAATTCAAAATCTACGCAAGCTTCAAGTTCTCAAAATTTCACCCTCTCAGTTGTTCCTAGTGATGAAAACTCTTCAACTACAGTAGCTCTACCTCCGGAATCGACTGAACCTACGAATGGGCTAGTCACAACTACTCGAAACTCAAAAACGGACTCGCAGCCTAAAAGGTTGAGCAAGATAGCTATAGCTGGCATCTCCATTGCAGCATTAACCGCTTTAGCATTCATTATACTGCTTAGCATGTTTTTTTATCGTCGAAGGAGACAATCTGAAGATATGGATCAAGAAAATATTCCTAAGATCAGTATCTCGGCTCCTCTCAAGAAGGAGTCAACCGAGATAAAGATAGTGAACCTTGCTCCGGAGGTAGAACCCCCGACTCTTCACCTGGACACGTCTGGATTTGGTGCTGATAATCGCTCGTCTGTATATTCTGCCGACCTTAGCAGACGAAGCATTAAAAGCAACACTGATAATCCTCTCATGCGCTCTCGAACATATTCCGGAGTCTCTTCTACATCTGGGGCTCGAAGCTTGACTCTAGGAAGGCCAGGCACGGTAGGGGGCGTGGGAAGTCGAGCACGTGCATATTCTGAAAACGCCATCCCGAGATCTGACAGTGCAACTAATTGGAAAGCCACTCAGGATAGCTCATACCCCATCATTCATTCAAGAGCAAATTCTACCCAAACAAGCAGTCAGTCATCAACTACGAGAGTTGCTAGAACTTACTCCAATTACTCTCGGAAGGGCCATACGCGGAGATCTGGTCGAGTTTGGGCTTCCGATACGCCCATACGGAACAGTCTTATTTCCACTAAATCACAAGAAGCGACCATATTAAATTTGAAAGATGACAACTTCGCAGCAATGCCACTGGCTAACTTTACTGTCATGTCAAAAGGAGCTCCGATTCCCAAGGTACCTGAGGTCGCATCACGTAACCAGTCGCCAATTCCGGCAAGGTATTTAAGACGAAGTTCAAAGCTCATATCGCCTCTAGATCAGACTATGAGCGGTATTGGACATGGAAGTAGGGAGTCAATAGATTCTGTAGTTGGCCCAAATCAAAAACGAAAAAGCATTGGACATGGCCAGAATTGGACCACTTTTCATGGTCTTCCTAGGGATTCGCGAACCTGGCTTACAATTGATCCGAATGAGACTGAGGTATGCACGCGAACTAATTCAAGTAACACAACTGAAGCAACAGACATTCTACAATCACGGAGTTCTATTCACTTGAGCCCAAATCTTGCCCAAGTATCACAGCAGCGCTATTCTCGACCTATTGGTCGGCGAGAAATAGGCTCGACGCCATTCTTTAGTGGACGAATCGAAGCAACGGTGTCCAGAAAGTCACCCAATAGCCAAATACGAGCCGAATCCACACTAGCCCGAGACCTTCAAGCAGCAGGGAAGATAGATGCTCCTAATAGTACAAAAACCATTGCCAATACCGCTCAGGGCTCCCTAGATATGCCTCATATGTCAACTCGGGAAAGTACAAGGCAGCTCAGGTTTTATGTGCAGAATCACTTATCTAGGAAAAACACAGACGCTAGTGTAAAATCTACCTTGTCAAAAGACAGCAGGTTTGAGTCAGCGAGTCCCTCAATGCAGTCAGTACAACAACTTCAGCGTGACGGTGAAGGAGACATTCAGATGCAAGATTGCGGTGATAGTTATGAAGAATTTCTACCAGAGAACTGCTCAGAGGGTAGTTGGGAGACTCAAGTTGAAGACTCTCAATTTGAGAGCCAGGCCAGAACTTATGATCAAAGTAATTTGCCAAATATCATCACATACGGCGCTGAGGATACGCAGCCAATGATCCAGTATAGGCCGAATGCGTCAAATAAATATAGGAGAGATAGTTCAGCAGAAGTCAACACCGCTACGGGAGAGTTAGTCCCTGAGACTATGACGGCTCCTTCAACCTTGCCATTAATGGGCACTGCTGGAAATGCTAGGATGGTTAGAGGACGTGGCAGGAGACCTGTTAGTGTAGACGCAGGGAAGAAGGGGATTGGAAGTATGAAGGGGCGATTAGAGAGTACTGATAGTGAGCAAGACTTCACAGCGTATATCTGATTGATTTGGACGTTGATACCGTGTTATGATAGATGCTTGAGGCATAATACAAGCAGGCTTAGATTAAATACAAAAAGTTGACCTATGTTCACTTAAACCATCCGCAATCATTGCAACTTAAATTTTCATGGGTTCAGAACCTACATTGTCGCGTATACAAATATTTATTCTAGAGGCATAGTAGAAGCAACCGTCAAATGGCAATATATATTATGAAAGTGATGATGGATTAAGCGGCACTGCACCACTTCTCTCATTTTATTTTAAATAAGCATCTTTTTTATTTTTAAAAGCCTTGAGTTTGAAATGCATGCCTATCCCCGTCATCATAAGAACTCTATGCTAAATAATGCGCTATGAAGATGGTTAAGATATTCAATTACCAGTGCTTGGTTGTGAGCTAGCCGAGCTTGGCGCTGCTAGTAAGTTTGCACTTCCCTGCTTCCTACCTGGCCGTTTTCTTTGCTTTGCTCATCATATTTGAAAAAAGCCAATAAACCTCCCGTGACACAGTGTGAAAATCACATGCAGTCATGGCTTCAATTGTTCGAAAGAAATTTGTCGTCAAAGAGAAATTTGGTGCCATATTTGAGGCACCTGACAATACCGTCATCATTCATGCATGCAATTGCTTAGGCTCATGGGGTGCTGGTATGTGAATTCGAAGAACCTCTTTTTGATTGAATGAGTGGTTCTCATTGAGCACATAATAGGAATTGCTAAAACGTTTAAACAACAATATCCTCGAGCCTTTGCTGCATACAAGAAACACTGTGATGCCAATAGTCCTGCTGTAAATAGTCCGCTTCATCTTTAGTTGTATTTCAATGCTAATTAGCGCCAGTCGCTCATTGGCACCGCTCTTCTTATACCTCCCAGTAAGTATTTCAATTCCAATGATCAGAAGGTGGCAAAACTTAACAAAATTACGTTTAACCATGGCTAAGTTCATATGTAGTGGAATCAAGAGGTCCACAACATTTCATTGGTTGTCTATTCACCAGCCAAAAATACGGAAAAGGAAAGGACAGTCCTGCCCAAATTCTCGCAAGTACTGGCCCGGCAGTGGAAGATCTCTACAAAGCATTCAATAAGTACAATCATACGGAAGAGAACAAGGATAAGATCACTGAAATCAGAATGTGCCAGATCAATTCTGGTTTGTTTGGAGTCCCATGGGAGAACACAAAGGCTGTCATTGAAGGTTTAGAAATCGATGGTGGGATAGAGAACAATAGCATTCAAACAGAGATTGTGGTCTACTCCATGCCTCTAACTACCTGAACAACGAAATCTTTCTACTCTAGTAATATGATCCTTCATTTGGGGTTACTTTTGAACGGATTAAGATCACATTCTGAAACATGTATGTGACCCGCCTGGCCCAAGATTAATAAAATAGTCTTTATTGAGGGAGGATTATCTTTTGGACCAGAAGTTTTGAAAAATAAAACTTGTACAGGACACAAAAATGCATGACATTGACAGAGTTCGATTCATATTAAAAGGCAACGAGAAAAACAAGTGTAACCTTTTCTGTTTTCTGTATAGGTCGAATGTGCCAACCTTGTTACCCATGAGTTGGCTTACCCATACCCCGGGGAAGTCGTATTACTTGCTATGAATAAAAACGCTAGCCGGGCTCGAGAGTTACAGCAAGCGATGGCCAAGTTCAAGGGGGGGTGAGACCATTATACATGCCAGCGGCTACACTACGGGAAATAATACCAGGGAAACAAACGTCCGACACATATAATGGAAGGATCACATATCTTGAATGACCAAGGCAATCTTCATGGCCGTGATAAGAAATCCGGGTATTACAAGTCTCATTCTTGTAGGATTCGTACACGTTTGGTATAAAACAACAAACACCTCATCAACACCAGGTCAGTTTGCAGTCATTAGTGAAGGAGACACTACAAACTTAGACTTAGAGGCGTACAATTGTTTAAGCTTGGCGGGTGTAAACTCTCATCATACCGAGTTCGTTACATTGATGATATTGCTGGTAGAGACATCAGCAGATAATGCACGTCCATAATTACGAATGAATAACAAACTTGCAGCAATGCGCTCGTATGCAAACCAAGTCAGCCGGTTCTTGGTCCCTAACCTCTTATGATGCTCTAAACAACCATGAAGCCCCTGATGCCCCTGACCGGGACGAGGGAAATATTTGCCATGAGGTGATACAAGCATTGGGGTTTGCTTCGGAACGTGTCATGGTGGTAAGCTAGCACCACCCTCTTCATGATACTATACGTTTTAGTTTTGATTGGAGTTCGTTCCACAGCACAATATACTTCTCTCGTGGATCTAGTGTCGTTCTCAATCTCCTAGTCGGTCCCTCATGCTTGCTTTTAACCAGTGACATGATATCAAGACGAAATTTATCGAACACATGCTAAATGAGCTATATACGGTCTCTTGGGTAGTACCTTGAAGAACTGGGGCTATTTCTTTTTGCTGTCTTCTTCCTGCCTGGGGGATGTGTTTAGAGACCATTGGTGAGCGCTAAAGAAGTACGGTACATGATTAAGAAGAAATTTAATTTGGTAAGATATTGTCCGTAAGTAAAAAGGATATTCTCTATCTGGAGTTTATTGGGTGGTTCGATCATCACTGTCAACTTGAACTTGTTAATTCTCTCCTATCTTTGCGTGCAAGGCTTTATCCATTTCTATCTTGTGAGCCATGGAGTGGTGATGCTAGGATGAAACTGTACGCAGGCCAGTACGTGTTTTGATGGCATGGAAAGAGATGCTTAAGGTTCCCTGGCGTATCAAGTGAAAACTGCAGTGTAAAAGTAGGTGATCTCAAGTAAGTTGTGTCACTTCATTTCAATCGAACCGGGTATAAAACTCAACGCCCTCATGCAACCGTCCACCGTCCACCTACATAGATCAAGGGGTTTGAACAAGGTTATCTTAGTGTTTTCTCGCATTTTGATTCCCAAGGGGGGCGCTTGTTATATTTGATGCCGATGCCGATCGAGATGCACCTGCAATATGTCTGTTCGCTTTTTGCCTTTCGCCTCAAAGAACACCAAACATAACAAGTCCGCAGTTGAAATGCAAACCCACCGCCGCCATCTCTGTTCCCTCAAGACCAACGCCCCTAGAGGAATGGCCAGATCAAACTTACAGCACACTCGTACTTGCTGCCTAATGTCCAAGCGGCAATACACTCGCCATGTTCATTCTGGATACTCATTCTGCTTGCACTGCTGCATCTCTTTGTCAAAGCCTCTATTTTTATCTGAGCGATTGCTTGTCACTTTCAATTGTCCAGATGTGTCTAATTATCATTCTAGCTCATATCTTGTAATTAAGGGGCTGACCAGGGCTTCGTGATGTAACCCTACTTGAACATCCAATGCTGGAGATATTCGATCTCATTATCGTAACCTCCATTCTCCGAATTTGCCTTTTCAACAAACTCCGCTGGTTGATCCCAATGCCATAAAGGCAAGGAGAACTTCAAAATTATACAGAGAAAAGAGCCACGATAATGGAGCTCGCGACATTTAACTGGCTCAGAAACCTTCGATTCGTGTGGCCATATTAATGGCAGTAGATGCAAATTTGCTAGACTAACTTATAAGCACTGTACATCGACTCAGAGGAGAGATAAATGGAACCGCACACCAGTTTCTCCTACACTATCAGCTAGCTTTTCGTCGCTACCACCCTTCGTTGTTTCTTCTTCGGAATCCAGAAAGAGAAGCCGATCGCTTAATTTTTTTTTTTGGTTTCTTCTCCGTTCTCCTGTATATTGCAAGACATGCATATCAGGCGATCAATAAGTCAAGCTTGCTTGACTACGCGCTTACTTTCTCACACTGTACACATGTATATCAAGGCTAGGCGAGAGCGGAATTTAGGTAGGACAGCACATTACTGATCCAAAATCAGTAAAATTCCGGGCAGACCTGCCTTCTTTGAGGATAGGCAACGGCGAGGCAAACACAAGTGTGATTATCTTCACGCCCTACGATATCTCGTCAAGGAGGGCGAGGAGGGTCTCTTTTTTCATCCGCAACCAATGGTATTGCGAGGCGCCGCTTGCCATACCTGAACCGTTGAAACACAGTACCATTCCCCTTGGATTCGAGGCATCAGTGCAGTACAGTGCCTGGGATGCAGCAAAAAGTAATGCTTGGAGTGGTTCCCAGCAAATCGGGTTGCGTCCCTGGCAGGCGACGCTGGGCCAGGTGAGGTTTAGTCGAGGCGCCCTCGGCGCCATGCAACCGCTGCTAGGGAGGAAGAGTCATGTTTTAACGTGACGCCTGCTCCAATTCACATCCACGGTATCCATCCCATCCAGACTACTCCCTTCAATTATTCCATCCCCACACGACGCAAGCTGACCTTTGGCTGACGACTTGCTGCTCTCTGCCTCGTCCTTTCTGTCTTTTGCCTGTCTTTCTCCTGTCCCTGTATTTCTCCATTGCTTTCCTTCCGCCAGTTCTGTTTGTTGATTTCAAGCCCATAGACCAAAGGTTAGTCAATTGATCATGCTATATGCCGTTGTTAGTGCTCTTGCGGAGCTGATGCTTGAACAGTTGCAATGTCCTCGACTTAGACCGACCGCGACGAGCCCTCGTGAAAAATCCCCTCTTCGAATTACCTGATCTTCCCTCGAGCTCGATTCGTTCCAGGCGAGTGCTCTTGACAGTTGCACTTCACGGTTAGGCGCCGGTCATCCCAGCGCACCTCCATTGTATTTCTGCCCTCAATGCGACACTTTACCGCGAGAGACTCCCTTCACCTCGGTCTCTTCCTTGCTCATGGCTGCCCGGCATGTACAAACAACCCAACAAACTCCCCTCACAGATAGACAAGATGCAGCTTCCCATGGAAATGCAAAGCAGCCAAGTGGGCCTTGCAATTACAGAAATTTGAATGTCGGTGGAAATGTGCCAAAATGCGGATGCCTCAGATTTACAAGTATGGCGCTGGAGCGTCCTGGTTCCGACTCAGCTACTTCTCAGTCCGGCTGGTGTGTCTGCGAACACCATTCTTGCTTCCATAACCGCGATCCGGTGGATGGGCATAGTATAAGCGGTGTCTCAATGGTTGAGGAAGCCCAAACTCCAAAGCAGTCAACTCATCAGACACCTGCTCAGCCAAGACTACAATATATGCAAAATGAGCAGGAGGTAGGATGGGCAGAGGATGATTTTCTTCCTGGTATTCAACGGAGTAATTTCAATAAGTTTGGGGCTAGTATGGAAAGTCTTCCTGCTATCCCATCTCAATGTCTTTTGCCATCCGAGACCGGTTCTCGAGCGTCAAGCAGCCATGCTGGATATTCTCGTCCATTTGGAGGACGAGGACTTGACACCCTCAGTCATATACCCAAGCCCAACACCCTAAGTCTCGATCCGCCTGCTATAGGGAGAGCTGTCATAGGTGATAATGGAAAGGTGATGCAAATTTACGAGGACTCCAATGGCCAAGGGCAACTGCAAAGTCTTACAGAAATCGCTACTCCAAGTAGACGATCCTCGCAGGATCTAGACGCCGAGGTTACTTACACTAGGAATGCCACAGCAGTTCAAAAAGCTCTCCATACCATAACAGAAGGCAACGAAGTCACCATGACCTTGAGGCCGTCTGAGGATACCCACGCAGGATCTAATAATGCCATCTCTGCAACTCTGCACAATGAGAGTAATGATGATAACTTGTTGCCAAAAATCCGGAGCATCATGAATCATGTGGCCGATTACCCTGAAACCAAACGCAATCATGAGTATAGGCTAGATCAACTAGAAAATAGCTCGTTCTCCCATCCAGTCATAGAAGAAATGAAAGATCAACATGAAATGCTAGACACTCGAGTCCACGACCTCGAAATCAGAATGGAAGACGTCGAAAAGCATAACCTATATGAAACTAGTAGCGTTGGTAGTAAACAGATTATGGGCGCCTCTATGGACTCTAGGTCTTCTTCTGCGCTCATCTCCCATGCCATCAACAATTTGGACTCGTCTCGCATCGAAGCTCTCGAGGCTCAACTCCTGGAACTGCAGGCTATTGCTACACCATCCCATTTACGTCCTTGGGAGGTTGAAGTTGTTTTCCTTCCTTTCGGGCCTCAGCTAATGGGCATCTGGTCTACTAAAGACGCGATGAGTCAGCAGCCACGGATGAACTCCGCATCTGGAGATGAATGGACACAAACCCAGCAGAGCGGCGCCGCAACGGATCAAGCACGTCTTACAACGCACCACGAGGCTATTGCCTGGGATGTTTGTGCAGCAGATCTGGATGAAGATACTACCCCCTGGTTGATTCCAAGGGCTTGCAATGCCGGAAGCAGAGTTGACCAACGTCTTAGAAGCCGAGGGTTGGTCAGGAAAATTCTTGTCAAAGGACCTGATGCGCGAGACGTACAGGCTGCAATGCTATCTGCCTTTGGGGACTTGCCAGGAATTCTTGCTCGGGATCCTTATAGCGATCGTCATAGAGAGAGCACTTGGCCTGACTCTTTAGCCCAATACTTTGGCCTTCGAGTCCCATGGATTCCTCTACGAAAAGACCACAAGATATCTGCTCTCCGCTTCTTGAACGTATCGGAGATGGTTACACCTGCTCTCTGGACAGTGAATTTTCTGTCATCTAGTGTAGTCATGCGTTCAACTGGTCTACGAAGGTTATATGTTACACATCCGGATAGCTATATACAGCATCTTGGATCAACTGTATCATGGACATGGCAAAAGCTTCGCCAGCTCGATCGTGTATACCCCGACCTGGTTATAAGACATACCCCAGAAGCAGATGCAGTCGAACCGTGCTGGGAATTCGATGCGCGCTACGATACTGTGCCAAGCCTAAACTCATCCTTCTCCTCTCACCACTCCTTATCTATTCGCCAGATTTCTCATGAAGACATGGAGCCGAGATCTCCATCCGATCACTTCTCGTCTGCTCCGGCTTCGCCAACAACATCTACGACGCCTACCTCACTCCCTGCCTACCCCAAGTTGCCAATCTCACCTCTCCGAGAACGAAATCCCTTTCGCCCACCGGTTCGCACGACTTCCATGCCTCTCGTTCCTATCAAGACGTCTCCCAGCCAGTCAAGCAAACGTCCATTGGTATCATATGAT
>Ga0247812_10001130_pt1 | contig 15152 bp, 9 predicted proteins | sample UWRJL149409B1_FD_178011 | JGI IMG/M metagenome (GOLD analysis project Ga0247812, IMG submission 178011) | Plant litter microbial communities from Arlington Agricultural Research Station in Wisconsin, United States - UWRJ-L149-409B-1 | ecosystem: Environmental > Terrestrial > Plant litter >...
GGCTTTGGAACCACCAGGTCATTTTCAGAAGCGGCTAGCACAGAACCCCCCAACGGATTTAAAACAACCTTCATGAGCTCAATCCTCCTTATTGTCAACAACTTCTTCGTTACAATTCTCGTGCCAGCGAAGGTCATGCTTCTTCCTTTTATGCCTAAAGCTGCCAAAAAGCTAGGAACAGCAAAATTGGAGTTTCCATTACATCTAAAGGAGAAGATTGCGGAAGAACGACGTTCTCCCGGTCTCAATAATAATCTTATTGCCACGTTGGTGAGGATTGCGGACGAGAGCGGTGGTGAGGCCTCGAAAACCTCGAAAATGTCTACGTACTTAACTGAGGAGGAAATCACTGGGAATCTATTCAATTTTACGATTGCTGGCTTTGATACTACAGCGAACACACTCACGTATGCTATTATGGAGCTGGCCATACATCCCGAATGGCAAGATTGGATTATTGAGGGTATTGATGCGGTGTCCCAAGCCCAACCTGGGGCAGAGTATGCGACAATGTTCCCCTTGTTAACACGGTGCCTTGCACTCATGGTAAGTAAATCCCACTCAGTACTCAGAGTAAAGGGGTTTGACACACTTAGTTTGAAACCCCCCGTTTCGCACATAGCTCGCTATACGCACCAAGTTCCCCAAAATATCGGAGACATTCACTTTCCCCCCGAAACACTTGTGCAAGTGAGCCTCCAAGTGATTCATACCACTCCCAAAATCTGGGGCAATGATTCCCTCTCCTTCAGCCCCTCTCGCTGGTTAGCTAGAGGACAACCAAACTGCGAGACGCTGATCGAGCCAGCTCGTGGTGAATTTATGCCTTGGTCGGGAGGTCCACGATTTTGTCCGGGGGTAAAGATGGCCCAGGTCGAATTTGTGGCTGTAATGAGGGCTATATTCAGCCAGTGGAAGGTCGAGGTTGCAGAGCGTGACGGTGAAACTCAGGAGGATGCAAGGAAAAGATTGGCAAGAACTGTAGCAGATAGTTCTCCAAAGTTGACGATCCAGATGGTTCGGCCTCAGGATGCCGTACTAAGATGGGTAAAGAGGTAGCTAGAAGTTATGTCAGCCAGCAAATTGAAATTTATTTGCGGAGTAGTCTTGTATTAAATTAGAAGCGATAGTGAATATAGAGCTTTGGAACTTCACGGAACTCTTCCGAATACAAGAGCTCTTACCAAATTGTATATGTCCGAAAGATTCTTTCCCTCACACATGTTTTTCACGGCATCGCATTTCTAAATCTTACAAAAAGTATCCTTCGCAGCTAGAACAAGTGAACCAAAAATATAACTTTCGAACCGTTTTTAGAGAGGTTATTTAATCACTGAGAACCATTTGATTTTATGGAAAATTTGAGCTACTATATCAGCCAAAATCTATTACTTATTCCTGTTTCAAGCAAATAACATATTGGTATTTATCACTCCATTTAATAGTCTTTGATAAAGTAATGTATAGGTTAAGTTAGTGATATACACAACAAATACTATCATCGTCCTTGAGATTTATTTGACTTATCCAAAATATTAGGGGTTTCTACAAGCGCGTCATAGGATGTCGACAATCAAAGTAGCTAGCTTGTTAGCCAAGAATGTGCAAGTCGATTCCCAGAATCTCAACCAACTCTATAAACTAGAGAGCTGTATGGTGCTATCTCTGAATTTAAGACGTTTCTCAGCAGATTTGCAAATATCCTGCATTCGGCACCAAACTATGTCTAATTAGCCTCGTAGCTGTCACGAGACACTAGCTCCTTCATGTATGATAGCTAGCACCAAATGTAAACTATATATCTAAACAAACGTCCAGACTCCAGAGACAGGAAGAATCAAGCCATTACGTCCATGAATAAGAATCTTTGTTGAGTGGTTCTCTATAGTGGCCGTAGAAACTGGAAGCATGAAATGTTAGCAAATCAGATGTTAGGTGACACAATGAGATAGATCATTGAAAGCTCAGACGCACGTGTGACCTGTTTCCATATTGACCCATTTTATCTTCACCATGACTCTGCAGCAAGGTCACGCGTAACTGGATTTTTGAATTTCTTAAGCATAGAGCTGAAAGTAGATAGAACTGAAAGTACTTGGATATTTGGGATTTAGCTAACGTTTCTATTATTGCTACACTGATGATATATTTTTGGCCATCTTTATGGGCCATCACTTCTGAACCATGGACACTTTTGAAAGGAAATAGGCACAGGATTTGATCTGGAATATATAATACCCGAAAAGTATGGTAAAGTGTATCATAGATAGTACGCCTTGTTTCCGAAGTTCTCAGATGACAACGCAAGCCTTCTGCTCACCAAAGAAGAGAGCAATGATAACGGCTTTGCTAATGTGATAAGTATAACAAAACTAAATCTTGGCACATCTTAGATATTCAGTATAAGTTTAGAATGCCGAACACCGAGTTCCATTGTGTCGTCGTGCTCCGAAACAGAAAGTTTCAATGGAAGAGATATAGTGACATTGAGGTTCTGCTGCAAAAGATTACACAAGAGAACAAGCAACTTGTTTTGTGGTTGGCTCGATTAACTAGATCGCGTTCCATGTTGAATGCGTTGGTAGCTCTACCCAAAGCCAACAAGATCTGGCACCATTTACTCAAAAAGTGAAAACATCAATAATTCAAGAGGCCGTTTCTTAATTCTTTTTTTCTTTCTCTTCTAAAAAGTTGCCCTATCTTGTACTCTTTTTGAAATATTATGCAATCGGAAAAGGTCGGGTTTTCCTCAGTAAAATACATAAATTCAGCAATCCAGAGAGATATGAACTTGTCGATTGTCTATTTTGTCTAAGAACCCCTAACCCCAAATAGTTGGCTGGCAAACTCTCACTGGTGACCTTCTCACATATACTACGTCTATCTGGGGTTTGAAGATCCAGGCCGATAACGTGGGTTGAATACTCCCAAGGCTGCACTGCACGGGCGGCTGCATATTTATCTACTGGCCAATGAAAAAAAGATGTTCCTCTTATGCACAAGGTTTGGGACCTGCACAACTATGGTGTGCAAGAAAAATAACTTCTGTGAGATGCAATGCTGTTGGGTAATTTGCACAATGTATTTATTACAATGGATTGGTGAGACTCGCGGTGTGTAAACGCACGTTGTGGGAGGAGATAGAGAGCGTGTGAAGCCGGGGGGTGGCAAGAGGACTACGAAGTTGAATATCAAGATAATTCTTTTAACAAGCTTTGTTGGGTGCTCCGTAGTCGCCTTTAGCTGTGCGATTGAAGACCAGCAAAAGCGTTTCTATCGCTGGAAAATAACATTACTGGGGATAAGAAACAAGTAGGCTGATTACAGAGCTAGCGGTCCCATCATGATGATCTGGTAATGAGATCACATATGTACTGTACATGAGCTGGAATACAGTGGAGTGTGCGAAGTTATGTTCATTGAAAGGCGTATTTTGATAGCACAGGCATTTGAACATATGCAAACCCATATAAACATCATCTAATTCATCTTATGCAATTCTAGGTCTTTGTGTCATGCCATGCGCATTTTGGCTCTAGTTCCCAAGTTCCCAAGTTCCCGAAAAATGCTCATACCGATCGACCGAAGAAAGCTGCGGAGAACTTGCGAAGGACGGAGAGGTCTATCGAGGGCAAGAGCTAGTCCCCTGACAATAGAGAATTAGCCATCGACAACTCCTTGACATCAGTATGATTAAAATGGGGGTTCTTACGGATTTCACCTCAGAAGGGGGTCTGAAAATGCCCTGAGTTCCTCCATCATCGGGTTTCTGGCAGCCAAAACCTACATCGCCCTCCTTGGCTGTCTAAAAGTTGTTTAGTGAGAGCTGAGGAGGTTGGAGGATGGTTTCTCCTACACTCAAAAAAGCATAGATGCCAGGTTGAATTGCATCGTTGGAAATTCCAGGTTGAGGTTGAGATTGGGTTTTCGGGGACATGATGGCCGTTGCGGAAGATGTTGATCTTGCGATTGAGTAGATTCAGGTGCTGTATACAACCACTACCCCTCCATCCATCAGACGCAACCCCACCAAATGTTACACACATAATTTTCATTTACCCCGCCACTAGTGGGTCCGTTTTTCTGTCCTCCGACCACGGACTCTGCAGTTTTGTGGTTAGGCTCATCCAGAAGCCCGGAGTCATTTAGTTATCGATGATTCCAGTCGTGCAGGATATTTGGTTATCTACCGGTTCTTTGGTAGCGATGAGATGTCCTAAGCTCTTGCAGCCCGCCCGGAAGCCGACAGGAGTAGCGGATAGATGCTTCTTCACTAGAATTCCTTTTGCCAGAAACCCTGATGATCTGGGCTGCACTGGAGGTCGTTGTGTCGGGTGCGTGTTAGAGGAGATATTTCCAAGACATAACCTACCAATTGCCATGTTTATTGAATAGCGCGAATAGCGATCGCAGGCTATGTGGAGTGAAAGCGATCTCGTCATCACCGCCATCACCGCCATCATTCTTCTCTCTGCACTTCAACCAAAAGGAGACATTCGATTGATTGATTGATTGAATCAACTGGTTGAGCGGCAGACTTTTGATAATCTGGCGGACCTAAGAATATGAGATAGCAGCTCGTCAGGAATTGCAGGTTGCTTCGTGGAATGGGATGTGCTTGGCGATGGAGCCTTGGATGGAGATGGTCATGGCAACCGAATTTCCACACGCTCGCTGGCACACAGGCATTACTTAGTGTCCAGTGCTCTAGGTCATGGCCTTCTCCAATAAACCTGGCAGAGCTGAGACTGACTTTGTCAAAGGACCTACACCAGAGCATAACAACTTAACCACAGCTGTGAGCAGTGATAGCAAATGTTCTGGTCTGGTGGGGCTAATCAAACATCCAAAGAAGCAGTTCCGTGGTCTTCTTGTTGACAACCAATAGGACCTCATCACATCAACATATGCCATTATATGTAAAGTTCGGAACGATGTGCAAAGATGGCATATTGCAGCGCTGTCATGCCACCGACGATAGGACAGTGTCCGACACACTTGAAAGTTCAAGTCATGTTATTCGGTGCGGGTAGCAAGTGAATTTCATTGCCAAGATCGCGACGTTATTTCTATCGACTTTTCTTCAGCAATCATTGTGTTCAAGATGTTGCTCCAGTGTGGAACACAGAAACATCAAAATCTTGCCTGTGCATATATGCAAAGTTCAGTTTGTGTTGTCTAGCTTTAGCTGCTGCCGTTTGGGATTTCTTGAGCTAGGCTATCAATTGGGTAGTCTGAATTGGGTTTTGGGCATTGATAAAAGCGGTGTCATGTTGGGAGGCTGGTCTCTGGACCATTGACGAAGTCCACATAATTGTGTTGTGCTCGTAGGAGCATAGGAGTTGTAATGGATCCCGAGTAAGTTTTGCAGTTTTCGCTCCTTGCTCACAACAAAACATGTAGTATTTAGAGACAAGGTGCTCTTTTGGTTGGAACATGTCTATATTCACGTATGATTTGAGGCTCAACTGCTGCACAATTGTCAGTATGAGGATCAACCAAAACCACACGTAAAAAGAAGGCTATACACAAGTGTTACACAAAACGAGGGCGCAGGGCGCCCTCGCATATCAGGATGCTCCCTGCTTCCTAAGTAAGTACTATGCCCCGCCAAAAGTCTGAATCGGAATTTCTCCACTGAGGTGGCCTACTTGCTGACGAGTGATAGATACATAGCTATTTACAAAGTACTCCTATACTCCCTCGACTCTGTACCATCCCCAGCAATTCACCACGGGATGTATATACCTAAATACCTGTTTAATATATCGCTGGCAGAATTCTACTCTACGCAATATTTCTCTACACAATACACTATGGATCTCGAGTATTTTGAATATCTCAACTCTACAGGCAAACGAAGACTGAGGGTTAAAGCTCCCGAGCCAACCTCAAAATATCAGGATGACTTTTCAGGATGACTGGGGCCAGCCTCTAATATCAACAGATGCTGATTGGCTTGGTCCAGCTGTCCACGTGATTTTACCTCGTCAGCCTATCAGGTGATCGCGACAGTATAAGCCAAGCCAGAGACTGTACTACATCCATCGACCATCGACGGTGTAGTAAAACAGCAACGTACCTGATATGTGCAATAATGGTGTGTGATGAAGCCAGGCGATTGGCACTATCTGACACCCACCAAGCCTGGTATTGACTGCAAAGTCCTGTCTGCCTGAGAATTGGCCCGTAGCAAATTGTTGGATGGATAGGATGGCCGGAGCCTCCCTCATATGGTTGTTGGCCGGTTTGATGCAATGTAATCTTGCAGAAATGAATTTCCTACTTGAAGTCCTCCCAACGATTCCCCAATCTGGGAATTGCACTGTCTGAACATGTCGATATTGCGATACTGCAATGCTGCGAAATCCGATTTCAGCGTCTAGGCGAGCCTACTCCTCTCCTGGATCCGATCCGCTAAACAGTGTTGAGCAAGGCAGGCAGGCTGGCTTGACTGACCTCCCAAAGGCTCGCCAGCCTCTCTTATTGCGATATTGGCTGCGGAGATCAAATTCTACACCAGATGAAATATCTGGAGGACCTCATAAAATAGACCTTACAGGGAAACAACCCAACCCTTTACCTTCTCAAGGTATGCTCTACCAACTAGACCTGGGGAATCCAGTATTGATGTGCAATAGAACCCTTGAACGCATTAGCTACAGGATGCGACAGTATTCTGCCGCGGTTCACTTTCAGTCGATCACGCTCTCGCGCCGAATCGACAGAGGATCCTCTTGCCAATTACCAATCCGGTTATGCCCAGTTCAACAATGAACATTGTAAGCTTCCACCGAAGGAGATCCTAGCACTCCAATTACTAAAAATAGCCAATAGACCAAAGCTATCCAGACGGCTGGCCGAGAGTAGCAGCATTCTTGGATGGTTGCGATTCCTTTGGAATATATCGAAGATTTTCCAAATGCCACTCTAGACTCCTCGTTGCCCATATGACAGACATCACTGATATAGAAAAACAACTATTTGAGATGGACAAGAATGATGAAGATGGTAGCACTAGTTGGCGGCTGAAGAATCGTTATCATGAAGAGGGATTCGATACAACAAAAAGAGAGCTGCTACAAAAGCTGGAGACTAAACTAATTGCATATGGTAAGTATCTCATCTCTGCAGTCTTCTCACCAAGTAACGAACTTTGTAACTTGTAGATGCACTACTGCTGAATCAACGAAAACTCAAGGCACTGGACAAAACGCCGGCGAAGGACCATAACAGCGTCTTTCAATGGATATGGGCCAACAAACCTCTGGATGATCATGAATTTGATTGGATTTTTCATCCGGGAGACTTTGTTTCTATGGTGCCTCCTCGCCAGAACCGCTTTGAAGATTTCATCCGCAACCACCTTGATGCTCAACCAAAGTCATACTTTAAGGTCGGTCTTCTTTTAATAGACCCGTACGTTCTGAGGTATCTATACAGCTAAGAACCAATTGTTTCAACAGAAGTTTTTCAAAACGCGACCTGACGGATCTCAAGACTCTTCCAAAGAAGGGGAAATGGAGGAAGTCGACATATTTTCAACAGCTCGCATAATCACTTTTGCTAGGTTTATTGTTGTTCTCTTTGCAGTGCTTGTTCTACTCATTCCTGTGCTTCTTTTCCTAATGACCTCGATGAGCAGGGCTTGCATGGCAATCGTTGTTCTTTTATTCGTCTTCATTTTTTCCATTATAATGTCTCTCCTTACAGATGCTGCAATCCCAGAGATCTTCATAGGGACTTCGACCTACTGTGCTGTTCTTGTGACTTTTTTGGGGAACCTGCAGAATGCCAGAACTTGAAAATCATTCTGAGATGAGTAATGTCGATTTGCTATGAGTATGTTTGGGCTATTTAGACGGGCTTGGTAATTGAACTATCGAATGAGACATTACCTAATCTCACAGTAGAAACTATCTAGACAATATCCTGGGTGCGGTAATTAAGCGTGACTGGGCGTAAACAGCCTGCTTTCAGCCTTATAAATTGTGGCGAGTATACTTTGCACCGCCACCACTGGGAGAGTCTTGCATCGTCGATGACCTCCGATGACAAACGTAGTAGAGTAAAACGCTGTTGGAACAAAACTCTTTCCATTCCTGACTAGAGGTGGATCACGATGGCGATGGTACGCGATGATATCTCATTGGATGAAGGCTCTAGAGCATTGCCAACTGAGATGGGCGTGGCTACAGCATCAGACAACCTGTCATTGTCATGCGACTGGCATGGTTGCAAGAATACAAAGATATTCGAGACCCTTTCGAAGCTCAAGTCAGTCGCAGTCTGTACGATAGGGGTTTATACTGCTAATGCTTAGAAGTAAACATCGGAACGGGCACCTCAAACTATATGAGTGTCTAGCCCAGCGGTGCACAAAAACATTTTCCCAGCAGCAGGCTCTTGATCGTCACAAGCAACGTATTCACGAAGATAGCACGAATCCAGAATTGTACTATCATTGTAGTGTGGATGGATGCAAATATGCGAGTTCAGGCCGCAAAAGGTTTGCACGAGCCGATCAAGCTAAGGAGCATATCAAAGATTTTGGGCACTACGGACCACATTCGCCAAGTGACCGTAGAAGGCGGGCGGGGAACGAACTTGCAGAAACACACCAAATTCAAGCTTGCTACGAACAATGGACTTTGAATGAAAACTCTCCGGCCCACCGCAGTGTGGAGATTGTCGAGTTCACCTCTCCTCGTACAAAACTATGGCATACGGATGATACTGCAAACCTATATCTACGCGATAGCCTGGATAAATTGATCGGTTCTGAAATCATAGAGTGCGAAATTCCGACTTGCTATTATCGCTTGTCTCCCCCAGGTGGCCTTCGAGCAACTTTATTCAAAACCGTCCAGGGCCTAGAGGAGCATCGTCACCGTGCCCACAATTTCCCGAGGGAATCCTTTGACTTCCAGTCTACCAGTGAAAGCGTCGGCACTAGTAGTCTGGCTTTTATAGATTCTGATTTGCCGTTTAACTTGGAGGGGACTATGGATTGGGAAAAGCCCATTAACTGGGATTCTTCCGGCCATGCCCCATTGCATAATGATGAAACCTTGGTAAAATATTTTACATTGCCCGAACTATTCTAAATACCAGACTTATTAACCTTTCAATAGCTAGATGATAATCTGAATTCTGAAGAAAATACTACTGTGCACGAATCTGATTGGCAGGATTCTATTGATGACAGTAGTTTATACAACAATATATTACATGATTCAACGTCTGCTTTACGGCCTGGATCTATAGCATCCAGCAGCGAGTGAGCCATTTTTTTTAATTTTTTTTTATAACTAATACTGCAATCTAACCAGTACTGTTACCATGGCAGGCGTGTTTGTGAATTTCCAAGATGTGGGGGCTTCTTTACGCGGAGATCAGATCTACGTCGGCACAAAGCCACTGTGCACCGCGTCTCGACGCCGCTTGTCTGCTCAATCTGTCATCGGCAGTTTCGAAGGAAAGATAAATTGAGAGATCACTTGAAGAAATTCCACCACTTGGCAATGGAACCGAGGTCTGCAGATTTGATCCGCATGTATGCTGAAGCTCCACCTAATTGCATTGCTCCGAGAAACATGATGAAAGAGTGTGTTCATAATGAACCGAACGCCCATTCTTCAAGTAGTGACCGAAATCCAACAAGTACGGGTAACTTCTTACCTGCTGGGTCTATTCAGCCGGAGCAGAGTAGCAGTTGATGTGAGTATAAAAAGGCCCGTGAAGGGTATACAGTATTTACTATCAAAACATATACTTGCGCTACAGGTGTTGTAATCCCCTCGGTTGGCATTTACTAATAAGCATATAGGCGCAGGACGTCGGCACTGTCTGTTCACTAGTTGCAACAGATGTGAATACAAGTTTGAACGAAACTAGCAGTGATGGCTAACAAGAGGGGGCGCCTTAGGTTTCAGTTGAAACAGAAGTTGGATAGAATCATTACATACGTTGGACGTACACTATTACGTTGTATTATTAGCAAAGAGAGTCAGGGTGAACATATCCGCAACATGCATTTGTTCTGCACTGTACACGAACGAGACGGATATTTACGAGTTCAATACCAGATCGGAAATGGCTCGACTTAGACACTCTAATAAGCGGGGATTAAAGGGTAATAATATTTGTCCAACCACGCATCTCTTTTCACTTTAAGTAACTTCGCCTCTGGGGATACGCAACAGACTTATTCGCTCGACTAGTCATGATATTGCCATTGCTATGAACCCTTCCCCATGATTATTGAATTGTCGCTTTAGGGCTTAAACATCCTCAAAACATTACCTGGTCATCCCCGCCAAGTGAAGCACAAATCCGATATCCTATATCCCACATCTCAAATTTAAAATGACCTAAATAGAAGACCACATTCGCACACATGTCTTCCAAACCGCCAAGCCTAGCACATTCTAGCGAGACCGTACCATTCTACATCCTAGTTTTATTTTCGCCGCGGGAATAACTACATCTAGATTGCAGCATACCTGAAATATCGGCACTCTATATGTTATATGTTATACATTTGTTGCTAGCAACAATAGGGTGACGGCTAGAACTAAAGACAAAGACCGGCAAAGTGTCCACCACCTTGAAACTCGATCATTTGTGCCCGCTCGTATAAAGACGTAAAGAAATGACTTCTGATCGTGCCGGTTGTGGGAAGGTGCTAGGCACACCCCCTTTAGTTAGTCAAATACTCCCTTCGGGGCAGTTTAGATTCCGATCCCAATCAACTCACAATACCGCAACTAAAATGAGCACTTCTTTTTGGTAGACCTTTGTTTTTCTCATATACCCTTATCCCGTCTTACTCCGGTACATGTGACCATTCCTCGGAAGCAACCTTAATTGACATGAACTGCATGGTACAGTACCTGTATGGTGGCTGGATCTCCTCGACACACTTTCCAGCTCCTTCGCTAAATCCAGGTCAATCATCAATCTTTCTTGTGGCACTCTTTCAGAAGCATGTTCTGTGGTAATGCTACTGCTTTGGGTGCCCCATTATTCTAAGTGATCCGACACTATCCTTTACATTCCTTTTGTTTAAGTCTTCCAATTTAGACTTCTAAATCATTAGTAAATATACAATAGCGGGATTTAGATGATATAAAGCTTATACCAACTTGTTTCGCGCGTTTGGCATGTTTTATAAACCCCTATTCGTGGAACTGAAGCCCCTCGACCAATAAGATTGTAAGGAGGGTTAAAGCTCTGTGGAGAGTTATCTAAGAACAAGACCCACATTTCCCAATTAGTCGTTAGCTCAGCACTTAGAGACCTCTCGACCAACCAGAGTCGCATGGCTCGTGCGTTGTAAATTCTCGGAAAAACAGAGGGTCTGACTTATGAGATAATGTTTTGCCGGTAACACCTTCGAGGCAGGCTGGGCTGGACTGACAAAGAAATTGCAGCTTTGATTTCACACATTTGGAACTCAATTATTCGTGCCCACTCGCTGTGTGTGAACTATAAGGATTTCTCTGTTGGTCACGATGTCAGAAATTTCAGATGATGTAGAAGTCAGAATCGCTACAGCGGGTAAGTTATTTGCATCGTCACTCGAGAGCCTAGGATATCGTTTGAGCAAACACTCTTGACGCATTCAGTAAATGTTGAGTTGAAGGATGCTTGGATTTATCACAGTGTCTGATAAAACTAAACTTTGGGCTTTTATGTTCGGGGCTTGCTAACGTTCCCATAGCTTGCGATGATTTCGTTACTAGCTATTATACTGCTATCAATGATGGGAAGAATCTTACATCCTTCTACATCAAACCAGACTCAACCTCCCCACAAGCAGACATATCCTTGAATGGCAGAATTGTCACGGACCCTGAACAATTACAAGCCATTTTCCAGAAAGACGTTGGCAAATGCACATACGACTGCCAATCATATGACTGCCAAGTGCTGAACACAAATTACAATGTCGGAGCTCCTGAACACATGCTGGCACCAAATAAAGACGGCAAAAAGCTCAGTATCTTGCTAATGGTGAGCGGTGGCGTGAAGTATCGAGACTCGGCGGAAGGCGAGGTGAGGGGCTTTAGTGAGAGTATTATTTTGGTTCCCAACTGGAATGCCCAAGGGCCTAAGGCATCCAAAGGACTCAAGAAGTGGTTGATACAGAGTCAAACTTTCAGGCTGGTGGTATGAACTGAATTGCTTTGACGGGCATGAGCCTGATGTTGGTAATCTAACGCCACATGCGGTACATGTCTTCCACATTGGAAGCTTTAAAGCTGCAACTGGCCAATACTCGTCTTGTTGAAGACGATATGCACAATGGCTTCATAGATGCATTTTTACTTGTCGGCACCATAAGATAGTGCAATTACTATATGGGAAGCTTCGCAAGTTCGTCAAATTAACAAAAATAAAGATGCTCAACTTCCTGCTATTCGAGTCTTCTTAGTGAACTTGGCTGGCTAGCATAATCACCTGGCTGGAAACTTTTTCTAGTTCTTTCAAGTACTCGCGTAATCTACTCCAACGTCAAAGTCGAAGTCCTCACTTTTGCCATCCCTTGAAGTCACACCAGCACACGCTTAAACCCTATACATCTCTAACCTAAGCAAGCATCGTACTGGGAAATAGGATTATATCCTTGTTTGTGGTCGGTAGTGACGGGTTTCCTCCACAGACCATATCAAGAGTGAGATTTGCTAGTGAGGTAAGATACACAAGCTTGACCTCCTGACCTGAGTTTGAAGACCAAAACTTCGGTGATCATTCACATTACGCGCTAGGCCTCTTACCTAATTTGGATAAACTGCTTCACTCTTTTCAAGGCTTGGGTCCACTTTTTTGTTGACAACTAATAGCCTCGCTTTACACAAACTCGTCGTTGTCAAATCTAAATCCGCAGTTCTTCTCTTCAGTACTTCAACTCTATCACAACACCAGCCATGAAAGGACCACCAGGGATGCTAAACAGGGAGGGTGTGGATGGCTCTGTCACCGTATTTCTCAAAGGTTCTAATGGAGAGATCTTGAAAGAGTATGGAGCTTCAATCGAAGCCGAAACTAATACGTCAACCTGCTTTGTTCTGACAGCATTGGATGATATTCTGAGTATTCACTATGTTAGTGATCCTGGATTGGTTGACTTTCTTGACGTTGTAGTTGACGGCATTTTACGAGAATCCGTATCACCTGTTAAGCATCAAGGCACTGTTCGAAGGGTCTGTGAACAAGGAAAATTCAAGAAAAAGCCTGGGAACGTGGTAGATAGAGCTATGCCAAAGTTCTCTAAGCTACAGGTTTGCAAGCGCAATACCGCAAAAGGTAAGATAATAGCTTAGCTGTTTTTGTCAAGGGAAGCAGTACAAGACTAATAAGATAGACAAATATCCAATGATTGCCTCTAAGGGTCAGGCAGATGTGGGAAGTATAGAGATTCAGTTTTTCGCGACATCCCCGCCAAGTCAAGAGTCGCCTACCTCGGGTTTCGCATTGAGATCTTCTTCGTTTATGGAATATGGCACTTGGGCGGACCAAAATCACAACGTCTGTTCTGTTCAATGCCCTCCCGTGTCGTTTGAGATTGGGTAGAAACTCACTGAAACATCATTCTCTCACAGATTAGCTGACTCTCACAGATTCACTGCACCTAACAGATATGGTAAAGCCTCTGTTGATCGCATTACGAAAACGTGGTCAAGCAATTATAAACTTGTAGGCTCTATCAAGTTTCTTCTACGCTCAAGAGTAGAACTTCATGCCCTTGGCTTCGAGAATATCCCGCCGTACTATGTATCTTCTGTTCCAGTGCCCAAATTAATGGCAAAGCCAGAAGTCAGAGATACTAAGTTCATGAAGTCTTCTACAAGTGTTTCGGGCACAACCCCGAATACGGAGCCCGAGTGTGACGACGATGAGGAAGAAGACGATCTCTTCGTACCGATGCGAAATTCACGAACCTCGCGAAGTGCTAGCAGTGGGAAGAGTAGTAGATATCAATCTGTAACTTTCTCCTCCGATACCGAGCAAAAACAAACTCTTCTCTCGGCATTGACCAGAACTGGAGATGCCGGACCAAAAGCTGACAACACCAATACGTCCACTTACACACTACAAAAGGATCTGGAAGTCGAAGAAGAACCAACGTTGGATGTGGTTAAGGAGTTGGGAACCATGAAGAATGCTGCCACCTCGATTTACGGATTGAGAGGGGGCCCTGCGCATACGGCTTGGGTTGAGCGAGACAAAACCGCTGCAGAGTTAGTAAAACAACATAGATTGGAGGAGAAGCAGATTTGTGAAATTCGCCAGTTATCGCAACCTCCTCGGTCTCCTAAACTGATGGATAGGACAAAATCTGAGCTCCAAGTTCGTCATTCATCTATGGAACGAGACAATCCGATAAAGCTTACACCATCATTCACGCCAATCAATCTGCCTTCCCTATATAGTCAGCGTTATGACTTGCACAAAAGTAAGAACCTACAAGTCAAGGATTCTCACATCCCCACCGAACTCGTAGACGAAGAAGATAAAGCAGCTTTGCCGCTAAAGAGCATATTTTCACAGAATGTTGTCGACATCTCGGAATTCTCTTTATCTCAAACTGAACATTCTCTAGGTGTTTCATCATCTGACTTGACTACTCCAACTCAACGAGAGCTGTCCCTTGCGTCGTTGAAGCTTCATCATGATCCACCGACTGTTGAAAAGCCTCACAAGCAGTCTGTGACAATATCTCCCGAACTACATTCTTGCCCTTCTACGATCAAGCATGTCAATCAAGAGTCTCATCCACGGTCATATACTCCTAATACCTCCGCTCACCATACAATTCCAAGCCCCGATGTCTTGAATGCCACCATATCGTCAGCGATATCATCTGGCGAGAGACATGCTGCAACACAAGTTTCACGTAAGGTAAACAAGCGGAAAGTTGATGAACTGAATTACTCTCCTAAAGCAATTCATGCAGAGACCATGTCTAAAAAGGTTGCAAGATCTCCTGCTCAACGAAGCGCTGCAGATATCATGCGTCGTAGCCAAGATGCAAAAAGTCGGCTCTTGATTGCTCAGCAGAAGAATGAAGAGCTTCGTCAACAACATGAAGCTCTCCTAAAACTTCGAGAGGAGAGAAAACGAGTATGTATGAGTGTATGAAAATT
>Ga0247812_10001133_pt1 | contig 15119 bp, 16 predicted proteins | sample UWRJL149409B1_FD_178011 | JGI IMG/M metagenome (GOLD analysis project Ga0247812, IMG submission 178011) | Plant litter microbial communities from Arlington Agricultural Research Station in Wisconsin, United States - UWRJ-L149-409B-1 | ecosystem: Environmental > Terrestrial > Plant litter >...
GGCCTATGAGCAAACGACTTGGAACCGATAGAACCTTCCTATTAGGATATTGAAGGAGGCCCCAGGGAATCCATCAAACGTCTTCTTGACAACCTCGATGATCTTTTCCTCTTCTCGACCACCCGGGCTGGCCGCCAGACCCTGGGCATTTATAACGGTGTGATAACGCCTGAAATTTGTTATAACCGCTCTTTCCGATACAAGCTAACGTATCGAGTTTTGATCGTTTGCCTCGCGGTCAGCGTTATATTAGCGAAGAAATGAAACTGTATATATTGGGATTAATGGTAGACTCGACCAATTGGTATTTCTCCGCCAGGCATCAAGTAAAAATGTCACATAGCTTCTGAGCCACAGGAGGATAAGCAAATATCAGATATCGAGACCGCAAGAAAAATCATGCAGCAGGAAGACGATTTTGGAATGGGGTTGAGTACCCTGAGCGACCACGTTCGCTGAGATGCCACACTACAAGTCCCCGGTGGGCGCGCATTCCGAGGCTTGGAAGAATGAGGACCTAGGAACAGCTATGACGCCTGCATTTGGGTTTTGGCTGTTTCCCATTGATGTGCTAGGCTCTATAAAGTAGAGAGGCGGTCCAGATACACCGCTGTGGGACTTTCGATGAACTGGCCAGAACTTGGAGTAGTAAGCTTGCCTGAGAGAGCTCAGACCGGTTGATACAATAAAAGCAGTAAGAGGACGAGGCTAAGCTCTCGTTTGTCCTTGCTCTTCATATGGTTGATCCTATCTGTGGTAACGATGTTCGGTTCTGATGAGGCATCGTATAATTGCATTAGGAGTTCTGTCTTCGTGGTCTTTAACTCTTGAAGCTCGGTAACTGTTAAACGGCGGAGATGGTTATTGTGATAGCCATGGCGATATACGATGGTTTGAACATGGGGTTTGATATAAAGACTGTATCGATGTTGGTGAAGAGACCCTACCAAGTCTCATTCAGCGAGTCGAGCGGTATGGTACCTCATTAACAACCCATCATTACTTCAACGAGAATTTGCAGAAGCGCAAAACAAACCGCTTGAAGAAATTGCTAGGAGAACACGTCGAGACATAATACATTCCTAACGATCACGTTCCAAGCTGGAAGGTTGTAAAACTTGCCCATGTCACACAGTCAACAAATATGGAGAATGTCGAACATACGGCTCAAAAAATTCCTATGATATACTGGAATCGTATTATAAATTTGCAAGGAAGCGCTGTGTTAATACTTTATGTATGGAGGGAAGTGACTGCTACCTATTGACCGGATAACTCTCTACTATTTGGGTATTTGGGACTACCTTGATGAGTGAACTGTCTGCAGCTCACATAAGTTAGACATGATTGCTGGGGAGGAAATTTTGACGATGCAGCTCCGCACAACTTTGACGAACCAGATCATTGCTCCTGAGAAGGGTAAAAAGCTGCTTAGGGTTTGACGTCTACATCAAATGGACCCATAGAGTATATAAATCACATAAATCAATGATTATGAGTCGTAATCCAACCCAAATTACCGACTATCTCTTGCCCAAAGCTACATATGTTCTAAGTAAGGAATCCCAGGCTGGTATTTCTGATCCGCCAAAGGCGTTTCCATACCAGAATTTCTATTTTGGACACTGTCCGCTGCATTTTAAATGTACATTGTTAAACTCTCAAGGATAGAGTGCATAGTCTCCAGAGTGCTCTTCGACTTTTCAAAGCCTGTTTGGTTGAGCCAGAACGTGAGTTAGGCAGCTATTGGAGAACAGGGTCCAGCATTCCCGCTACATGTATTCGTACCCGTTATTGGAAGTCCGTTGGAACATGGTATTCTGATGTCTCCTATTTCTCTTCTTCCTAGTTCTGGCTTCTTTCTTCTACTTTTTTAGATGCAACTGAATATCACTTTTTGAACTAGCTCCCATTAGTTTGACGTTGAAGATGCACACGTGACTACGAAACGAATATTTGAATCGCAGCCAAATGATCACGGATTGGTTCGTTCCAATCTAATTATTCATTACGAAAGAGGGTTCTTAGCTGTTGCCTTGGTACATATATTATTTTGTCTGATCCCTCTATGGCCTATTTGATGATCACACCTATTTCATTAATTACTAATGGAAGTAACGGAGTAGATAAACTCATCGTAATTGGATCTTTTAATATATAAAACCAAAGCAAACCTTTTGATTGAAATTAAACGAATTGGAACCATAATAAGCTGGTTTCGAATCGCCCCATTGGCTACCTTCATTCAGACTGCTTTGACTTATTTAGACTTGAGATACTGTTGATTTCTCAACACACTCCATATCTCCACATCGTGCCTTTTCCATCATTCTTCATACGTCATGGTCAAACTCCAGAATGTCTACTTAGGCCTCTGCAACTCCATCTTGGGAAATTCAACGAAAAATGTCCTCTTCATACAAACCAGAGTATCCTGCAGGAGTCGAGATCGACGTCGGTATCAAAACCTTCTTTGAGGAATTCTACAAACTCTCGGATACACCAGAAGCGCATGACCAATATGCGAACTGTTTCGCAAAAGATGCTACCGTAGTAATGGGTACCAAAAAGGTTGTTGGAAGGCCAAGTATTTCCCCTTAAGACATCGTCAAGAGTCTAGTATCCTACTATCGAGACAGAAGAAGGATCCTGCTGGACACAAAGGTGGAGGCTGACCAGGTGTAGACATTCTCGAATTTAGAAAGGGAATGTGGGCAGCCGTTGCGGGCAGATTACACACACCTTTTAAGATTTATTCATTTGGTGACAATTCTCATGATATCATGCTTTTTGGTACGGTGGAGTATACATTCAAGGACGGAAAGAAATTGACTGTAAGATATTATGACGGCTGGTCGGTGCAAATGTTGATCAATAATGTCAGATTGAATGGGCTGGGAGAGCAAATATGGTAAAGGAGGCTGATACTTGGAAGTTGGGATTCTATCAAGTTTATATGGTGAGTGACTATGCAGCTCTATTACACGATACCTCAATCAATTAACACTTGTAGGATCCTGCTGCAATGAGAAATGCGAAGTAAAGCTTGCTCTGGAAATAGGCTAGGCTAGGCTAGACGTCCTTAAATGTACACAGCCATTGTAAAACTAGTCTATCAGAAATACCATATCATTGCCATTAGACGTGTGCCGAATGTTGTAAAGTCCTTTATTTTGCTAGCGTATATGTGCAGCCATGACCAAACTCCAATTTTGAAGCCCAAACGCCAGCCTTTCCATATAAACCACGTCGTCAAATTCGCGCTCAATCGACATCCATCTCGTCTTCCACGCCACCATCCACCAGAAGCTTCTGTTTCCGTTGCTGGATTTTTCCAAACACCTTTGCCTTGACCGCTGGTAGCTCCTCTTCCTCCAAATCCAGGTTTGCCGCTTCCATAGCCAGTCTCTCGCTTGCTCTCATCTTTGGTAACAAGTGGTCGTTCTCGGCCACCAACTTTCGGTCGGCTAATCTCTGTTTCTCCTTGTTGCCAGCCATTCTGGTCTTGTAGAAGACTCTCTCGCGCTTCAATCTGATCTCGCTGACTCTCTTCATTGATTGCAAAACCTTCTCGGTCAACTCGCGATTGGATCTGACGGGGATATTGCGGCGTTGAGCAAATTGGAGGGTTGTATCAACCACCATTTCCTTTCCTGCTTGCTTTCTCTACAAGACAATAAGTATATATACAATCCCATACCAATTTTGAGGAGAACGTACGAATGCCTTTGTCCACTTAAGCTTTCTTGGATTACTACTTTTCATTAGTATGCCGCCGCATTTATATATCGACATTGTACTAACCGCTTCATTTTAAAGCTAAAGAATAGTTAGTATATATTGCAAGAGAGATGAGTGCGGCAAGGGACGTCATTAAGATGCATATAATAACTTACTTCTTGTGACACTTGCTGCGGCAAAAACGAAAAAGTCCTAAAAATATGTTAAACATTACTCTCGTAACTACTTAGAAGTATTCGTACTGGCATCGTTCTGTCCTAAGTTAGCTCAAATCAAGCTAATAGTTTTTGATAAAACCTACTCGCACAAATGTGATGCCCTTGCTGGGATAGCACTATTAAACAGTCAGTACTCAATCTATTTTCTTTTCTTTTCTTTTCTTTTTTCTGCGTTTCCCATTCTGCTTCCCTCCTACATATATGCAGAGGCCACCAGCCTACAAGGTGTCACTGAAACCTAGACGTCACTGCCAAAATATAGAGAGCTATTAAATCCCAGGAATAGCATCGAATAAAGCGAAGCTGGAACTAATAAAAATATCGATGCCTATCCACCCAAGGCGTGCGTATGGTCGCAGATTGCTAGAGGGGGGTTTTCTTACGGGCTGACTGCAAACTGCTTATGGTCAGTAAAATTTTATAGGCAGGCAGATAGATTTCTTACAGTAACACGTCTCGATTCTCATGTTGGCGGTGTTGGCGCAAACTTCTGATTTTTTGCGAAATCTCTCTTCGATCTCAAAAAAATTAATGAGGGGACGTTGGTGGATAGATACACCTGGGTGAAATTAACAGAGTGCCATGTAGCCCCGAAATATGTTCATCAATAGGTGAACCTAGTGAGAAGGCGGTGGGACCTGGCTTCGGCTCGGGATCGAGGATACAAAATCTCACAACTTAATTGCCATCAAGATCCTTTTGCGCTCTACAGCACAGCAACCTTTCAAAGAAGCAGATCGAGGGCTCCGTTATCACTACTTGTTATCAAACTATATTCCAGACTCTCGATATAGCGATATACGACAAACCCAGACAATGGCTACAGTCGTTGCAGCTGGTGTCGGCATTGCCGTAGCAGCGTTTCTTGTATGTTTGCGCATTTTTTGATCGTCCTGTTACTAATTCCTATCAAAGGGTAGAGCTGGATTGGTTGCTTTGCGAAGGGCAAAGGGTGAAAAGGTTGGAATGCTGGGGAAAGCATACTACAAGGGAGGGTTTGAACCCAAGATGACCAAAAAAGAAGCGTCTCTTATTCTCCAGCTAAGGCACGGCCCAATATGTCTCTGTCCAACATAATACTAATTTCTAACTAGCGAACGACAACTTACCAAAGAGAGAATCCGGAAAAACCACCGCACACTTATGATGTTAAATCATCCAGATCGAGGTGGAAGTCCTTATTTGGCAACGAAAGTCAATGAGGCGAAGGAGTTTTTGGAGAAGAACGGATAATAAGATATTCGGAAGACATTGTGTGTAATAGATGTACAAATAATGTGTATAATGGAGGGCATCAGCGATGGCGTTTTATTGGATTTATGGATAAGGTATCGGCCTTTATGATTGATCTCTCCTCCGAAATATAATTTCGATCTCAATTACGGTTCTAGGCCAGGCAAAAAATCAAGATTGATTGAATTAGTGTCCAGCTTGACTGTATAAGCGCTGTATTGATTTTTCCACCCCAGGAGCTACCACTATTGCAAACCCCGAACATTCAGACTCTGTAATTGCATCATATTGTGTACCATAATGAGTGGGAAGCCTTTTACAAGATATGACAATCATGAGCAGCGTCTCTGCTTAGCAAATCATGATACATTACAAACTTCGCTAAGAGTGGAAATAGACTAATGGCCCCTGCTTGTGTGAGATTTCTGAAAATTCATTGCTATAGAGCAAATGCAAACACCCAACTCATGCTTAAATCCATGCGATCTAAACTGCGTGCTCAGTAGTAGTATAGTATACAACGAAGGAAAGCCACGCCATTGCCTACACCTCTGTATCGATATGGATATGTATCAGTAGATGCATACCTAGGTATCTATCATCATTCCATTAGTAAGTGCGTATCATTTCCTGACCTGCGCAGCTTACTCAAAGCTCACAACTGGCTCAGCTTCACCAATCAGGTTTACTATGCTCGGAAATCGTAGATTTCTTCATCAGTTCCTCAAGATTTTCATGGCTTTGAGAATAATCAACACGAGGCTTTGCATCTCCGGTTTGTAAAGACCCTTCCCATGAAGATGCATCTGTCAATAGATCACCGAAAGCCGTTGGAGAACCCCAGTGATTTTTAGAAGCAGGTGCTGGCTACATAATCATATTAGTTTTTCGGTGACCTTGAATGGAACCCGGATTACTCACTGCCTTCCATAACCCTTGAGCATATTTCGGAGGTTCTGGGTTTCGTTGAATGGGCTTCTTAGCTACTGGAGTAGGCGCAGATGGGGTAACAGGAGCCCCTCCATCACTGTTCTCTCCTCCAGAGCTCCAACCTTCTTCTTTCTCCCAGGCTACCAATGTTGCATCCTTGACAGACTCGGCGACTCGTTCTCTATTCTCTTGCTCCTTTACTTGTTTTTGTTTTTGCTTTTGCTTGTCTAGGATGTGATAGATAGAGATTCTGATCATAGCTTGTAGAGTGTAGACAGCATCATTTCCTGCATTATGTAGATTCCAACCAGTGATGTCAAGTTCTGCAAGAATGGCACCTGAAAATTGGTCAGCCTGTTTTCCATTTGTCTGAAAGGTATATGGAAATTCTCACCCAGGTTTCGCGGATTTTTCTCGCGCTTCAGTACTCGCCACATAGAAGCAGTATCGACAATTTCTAGTAGATTAGAGAGGTTGTAAATATTATAACCAATCTTTTTCAAGTAAGTGATATCAGCTCCTACATCGTGGCCAACAAGTACGATGTTGCGTTTAGGTATATTGTCATCTAGAGGTATTCCACATAGCTTTGAGAAAGGAGGCTTGAAGCACGTCGAGACGATATGTGGTGCATCCTTCAGCTTAATGAACTCACTAGTACTTTAAGAAGCATCAGCGAATGTTCTAAGTCACAATTATCTATGACTTACCCAAACTCAAACCGGTCTGCACAACCCGAAACAAATTCGGTATTGTTTATATGCTTATACTCATTGATTCGGAAATGCCGAGCTCGGATCACATCCATCCAGTTAACGCCACCCTTCCCTGGCGACAACTTTTGAATGTCTTCTGTATCAAGAGTTGCAATACCAATCTCAGTGATCTGGCTAGAGTTTCGCTCATTAGCCTCCACCTACACAGTTTCGTCAGCAAACAGATTAGAAGTTTTTCACGAATGGCTTACATCAACACAAACAAAAACTACTGATCCCTCGGAGTCATATGCAGCTCCTTTGTACGGGTTAAAGTAAGTGGCTGGTCGAAGTTTGGCAGCTGCTGCTTGAACGGCAGCATCATAATCTTTCCAAACAAGACCGGCATTTTGTAAGCTAGTTCTAATTGCCTCCATTTGTTTCTCACACCTAGCCTCACGGAGTCCAAGGTAACGTTGCACACGCTTGATGGAGTGATTCCAGCTCTGTTGCTGAGCGATCCTAGCAGTTTTCTGCTTCTCCTTAGTAGCAGCTTTCTTTCCTTTCTGAGCTCTTGCAATCATATCGATTTTGTCCTTGAATGCAGCGACTGATCTCTGGGATAGACCTATTTATAATCAGTGACTGAACATTATTTCATTAAGCTAGCCAGAGTTTGTGATCGATTTCAATTGTAAATCCGTTTGATTGGATAAGAAAAGGTTACACATCAAACAGGTCTTTGCATCAATCAATAAACTCTTAACTCCAGTCTTGCTAGTTTTAGCAGTTCAGAAAAGATTATGGCGCCAGGACAACAGAGCGGTCTGATTATACAAGTGAGATCCATCACCAACTCCTACAATGCCTAGAGTATTGCTATATCTGGTAGTACTCACCTCCATCAGCGCTCTCTTCTTCATCAAGCTTGAAGTAACTTGGAGGGCAAGTGTTTTTCAGAGTCTCCGCCATAGCCTTACTATTAGCTCGACCTAAGTAGCGTGGTCTTGGTGTGCTGTCGTCTTCGAATGTGACCTTGAATTGGCTATCATCCTCCGTTTTGACTACGAGATTCGTACCTAAGTTCTGGTTGATATTGTCTATGAAGTGCTCTAATTGCTTAGTGGGTACAAGAATAAATGGAGACTCATTCGGACCAGCTGCTGTAGAACGGTAGAGATAGAAACTATGACAATTAGTATAGTATTAATATGGAATATAGAAAGTATAGGTCGGTGTTACTCACAAGTCCCAAGATCGCTCATATATCTTACCTTGATCGAAGAACTCTTGAGCAACCTTCGATCTGCTGGTATTACCAATATTAATGTACGGGTACTTCCTAACACTTTGCCTGAGAGGTAAAGTTAGGAATAACCACGCTGTGTCATCTGGATCCGCCAATTATTCACTCCATTGCAAAATGTGGTCTTACCAAGAACAGAAACTTTCACCACCCTCACACAATTGTCCTTGTCTAAGCAAGCGATTTTCAAAATCAATATTAGGTAGCTCTATATAACAATATAAGCGATGTTTATGACAAACAAGAGATCTGGCGAGCTAACCCTCTACAGGTTTGATCAATGCCATAGGGCTTGCTCTAGCTCGGCCTCCTCTAGTAATAAATTCATCATCATCAGAGTCTCTGACATGTTTAAGTTAGTAGTCATCCATCTAGAGTTGAAAATGTACGGCGGAAAGACTCTAGAGTAGGACTCAAAATTACTCACGATCCTTCATAGACGTTGTGCCCTTTTGGCCATTGAAGCGGCTGGCAGTTAACCGGGCCAGCATCAGCGGAGGGACTTTGGCTCCCAGGTAATAGCCTGGTGGAATTGCTGGTAATGTTCATGTTTAGATGCTACAATTGACAAAGAAAACAGGCGAGAATATGTGTTGTCTGTTGGAGGAAAGCATACGCTGACTCGTAGGAAGGAGAATTTGGGCCAAAGCCTTGTCGAGTAGTGAATCTGGTAAGGAGGTTTTAAATTCGCCTATCCAAATTGGAAGGTGAATAGGTTAAGTGCAAAATGGTTTGCCTTTCTGTTGGCATTAAAAGAGGATTGACAATTGTTAATTGAAGACGAGATATAGAGAAAGAAAAGCTCTAGTAGAAGCACGTGAGGAATGAATAACGAAACAAGGCCAAGCTCTCATTCCATATTCAATTCAGAAGGTTTCAGACCCCACCCAACCATAACGATATTAATCAAATCATATTATGGCAATTTTTGGCTGTTTTGAAGTGAAATATAGCCAAAGTCGATTAAGCGAGTGTTTAATGTAGCTTGCTACCTACATGGTAGATGTGATTGACAAACGCAGTTTGAAGCATCAGAATTTGCTACATAATAGAATATATCACTCAATTTGTTGGTCGACTACTACTGGTCAATGAGAAGACACTACTGTCTCTTCGAACGGCGACTAGCAAATTATGAAACATTTTCGAACAAATAGCTCCAAGAAACAATTGAGAAGCTCCTAAGTGTAGATGTTCTGCTTCTTCCGTATATTCAAGCGGTAAATCTCAAATTGCATTATCTAAATGTGTTGCAGCATGTTACACTATGTGGGCTTAGAATTGGAAAATGGATCAAGCGCAAATACAAGTCAATATGGCGCTTTCACTTTACTACAAAGCTGTGCATATTTGAGGATAGAATTTGCATTGTGAATAGCCTATGCTTCCAGTAAATCAACCCATTAATTGCCTGATATCCTCCGGAGGCCATCTGACTTGTGCAAAGCTCAAGCATCTCTTTATGCTCTGCAAGAACTTTCTTGTAATTTCATCTCCCATAACATGACCCTTTTCACTCTCTCCAATCTTCTCTCGAGCACTACGCTCATGAATACCAACCATGGTCACTCCGATTGGCCAAGCAGCCTTTCCTATACTAAGACGTAGATATCCATCGTTGGCATCAACGTATCGTCTTTCCTGAGCAGCTTTGACGATTTCCACAATGGGCTTCAGCACATCTATATCAACGTCTGCGGCTTCGAATTTTCGGAATAGCTGGCCTCTGTTAGTTTGGAAATTCAAAGTATGAATGGGTAATGGCTGCCTACTGGTGTCATGTTTTCTTTGCTCTGCACCATAGCATTGAACGCTGCTTTACTCGCGAAAGTATCTCTCTTCTCTTCTTGTGCAAGTGCTCTCTCCCACTCCGTCAAAACCATCGTAAAATAGGAAGCCAGCTGTCTAAATAGGTATTTTCTCCCTTCCTCATCTTCTGGAACGGTCTCCACCTTCATATCCTTTTCATCCACTAATTTTAGAGACGTCGGAATAGGACCAGTAGTCATAATAATGCTGACTTTTTTGAACCGTTTCAATCTCTGTTTATGACTCTCCCCAAACAATTTCGCAGGCTGACCCATCTCTCTTAACCTCACAACAAGCTCTTCATCCTCGATATCATCCTTCTCAACCTCCTCACTAACCTCTTTGATCAGTTCCGGCAAACCCAATCTCTTCCGGCGTGCTCTATCTTCCTCAGCCTCCTGTTCCTCCCTCCGTTGCCTTGATTCTTCGGCCAGCCTCCTACGCTTTTCCTCTCGCGATTTATTTGCTTCGGCCTCTTCGTCTTCTCTTTTACGTTTGTTAGCTAGCTTGGTTTCCTTTTCAGCTTCGAGAGCTCGTTGTTCAGCGAGATATTGTGCACGTCGTTCTGCTTCTATTTCGGATCTCTTCATGTATTTCTTAGAGGGCTGGTCGGATGTATTGGTAGGCTTTGCCTTTGAGATGGCACTTGACATAAGGGACTCGAAATCCATGATTGCTATGGGTGGTTATTGTTGTGGTGAGGTTTGGGGATGAGTTATAATGCTGGGTGAGGTTGCCGACCAGTCTCCCCCTCTTCAAATAAATTGCCTGGCCAGGCTAAATTTCTCTTCCAGAAAGTTATGGCAATCTAGGCTTTGTGAATATTCTCAAAGAACTTATTTTGGTAAGCGTGGAAGGGTAGTGAGGCGAAGGTTGTTTTCGGCTCGAGAGTTGTCTTGAGGTTGTCGGCCAGGCTGAAAACAAACCTTCCGAGTCAACACCTTTTTTGCGCCGGAGCATCAACAATCAACACAACAACTAGCATCACATTCACAGAAACACCTAATTATTACAATAAACCCCTACAAATATGGCTTCGGCTCCGGGTAAAATCGACCGTACACAACAACCCCCATTCCTTCTAAAGCTCTTCTACAGAACAGGGGCTTATCACAGGTAAAGTTCTTCAGCCTTGTCAAGTTTAACCCTCTAACATATATACAGAGTGGATGAATTCTCCCCCAACAGCGATCTTCCTCCATTTATCCAAATATACACATGGCCAACATGTTCCTTAAGAGAATTATCACATCTTTTGACTACCGCATTACCCACATTACTTCCAGATCCGGCAATTGGTACGCGCCTTGCTTTCCGCCTTATTTATGCCGATACTCGTAGTTCAGGGGCAGGTTCAGGACCTGGGCGTTATATGACAAAGGACTTGGGTAGTATCGTAATTGGAGATGGTGGCCCAGGTGTTTTACCAGATGAGGAAGAAGCTATTATTGTAGCGGGGGGCCAAATGGCTGGGTCGTTAGGTGGAGAGCCAGAGAAGACATTGCAGGACGTGAAGTTTGTGGTCGGGGATTATGTTTCTTGTGCTATATTACCTGTGCAGGCCAACGGTGGTGTTGCGCCTCATCCCACAGGTCCTGCGAGAGGTGGAGGATTTGGAGCCGGGAGAGGGGAGTATGGATTTGGAGGAAGGGGTGGATCTATGGGACCAAGAGAGAATGGAGGAGGATATAGAGGTAGAGGAGGACCTAGGGGTGGGTTTGGTCAGGGAATGGGAGCTGGAGTGCCTAATGGAGAATGGAGAAGGGGTGAAAGAGTCCCAGAAGGACCTTCTGCTGGGAGGGGTCGTGGCTATGGCGGCGGCGGGGGATTTGGAGGTGGACGGGGTGGTAGATGGTGAAAGTAAATGCAGTGCTATGTTTAAGTACTTTATCCTGGCGTTTGGACAGTACCATAGTATTTGATCCGTTGGATTGGTACTATTGGGAGTATCTTCAGATACTAGTTAGTCCCATCAATAAAAAGCTAATGAAGAGCAATTATTGAAGAGACATTGTTAAGTACATGTGAGCTTCATTGATCTACTTCGGTATTCAAATAGTTCCGAGTGCACATACTGGCAACGGTCCAGGCGAATGGAACTCAGAAAGCACCTCCCACGAGATTGGGGTATAATATCCTAAAGTGGTTATTTGTAGATGCCATTGCACCAAAAATAATCTACCTGTTTATCAAGATTCACTTATCCAGTTGTGGTAAGGTAATAGCTGCTAGAGTTTGCAATGGCAATTATCTTTCATTCCGAAGTCTTCATATGTACAATCCTTGCTTCACAAGTCCCTCATCCAGACATCTGCCCATCAAAACTCCTTAATCGGATCGCCTCTACGCTTTCCTCTCATATCCCATTTCCCCTAAACAAGTCAGCATCTCCCCTTCAACTCAACAAACGAGTATACATACATCTGTAGTATATGCCAAATATCCAATAAGCGCCGGGAATGCAACGACATATGCAAATGTAATACGAGCGGTCCGTCCATTCCATCTGAAGTACTTGTGTCGATTGGTCCACATGTCTAACTCTCATCAGTAACATGCTCGTGCCAATTGTGATAGAGGTGTAATCGGCCTACTATTGTATTTGACCAGCGCGGGGTCCATCGCGAGAGCTGAACTTCGGTTAGTGGTAATTCAGTGCCAAGGAATAGGGGACAGCTATACCATGATTGTGGTGGCCCGCCATTGTGAGGTTTGTTGGCGAATACCGTGATGTACTTTGGGGGATTGTCGTCGTGAATTGACTTGAAGTCGAGCTTCTGGATCTGACCGGGAAAACATAATTCCGGCCCCGCCGGATATGCAGGTCGGGTTTGAATGTAACCACAGGGCAAGCCTTTTAAGTTCTTACGACATATTGGCATGGGTTACCTATTTGGCGCCAGGAGTTTTCAAATACATTCAGTCCCATTTCCCATTTTCATGATCCCAATGAATTTCAAAAGTCGAACCTGATCAGAACAATATCTCCTTTCTCTTTCTCAGTAGACTCAAGTGGGTCGATCTTCCTATGATGCCTCGGCATGGCGTTTTCTCAACCACTCTATCATCTTTTTCTCTCTCTCTTAATCTCATACACTGCTTTTCATATATTTTAGATATCGCCACTATAGGAACTAAGCAATAGAAAATGTCTTCAGTTACAGCAGCCGGTCAGCCAAAAGTCAAACTCTATTGGTAAGCCATGCTTTCATTCTCAAAGCGCTTGGATGAGAGTGATGTCGAATTGGTCTCAAATGATCTCTGCGTTTCTCTTTGCTGTAAAGATATCATGTACCAAGGAAATTACATGCGTCAGGATCAACTACCTGGTTATTTAGCTTTTGATATTCGCTAGCTTGAACCTCATGACATTTCTCTATATATTCGTATTTCTAACAAACCCCAGGCTCGAACAATCCCGTTCCCAACGCATCCTATGGCTCCTCGAAGAACTCAAAATCCCCTACGAACTCGAGATTTTCCACCGTCAAGCAGACAAACATGCACCACCCGAGCTCAAAAAAATACACGCCCTCGGAAAATCTCCAGTCATAACCGTAACACCAGCTGACTCGACGGAAAGTGTTACCATTGCTGAAAGTGCCTTCATAATCGAATACCTCCTCGACCATTTCGCCAATGGGAGCACTCTCCTCCCAAAACGTTACCGAGAGGGCAAAGAGGGACAAGTTGGTGGTGAGACGGAAGAATGGTTGAGGTTTCGGTATTTTTTGCATTATGCAGAGGGGAGTTTTATGACTTTGTTATTGATTACTCTTGTTGGTATTTGTATGACCCTCCGGCCCCCCCTCCCCTAAAGGAATTTGTACCAATCTGCTTCGTAACCATCATACTAACATAGAAAATAGCAATCAGAAAATCTCCTGTTCCATTCTTCATCCGTCCCATCACCAATACCATAGCCTCCAAACTTCAAACTGGTTTCCTCGACCCCCAATTCACCACCCACTTCACATTCCTTGAATCACAACTTGCCACTTCTCCCGATGGCGGTAAATTTATCTGCGGTCCCCACCTCACCGGTGCAGATATCATGTTGAGTTTCGCAGTGATTGGTGCGAGGGGCAGAGGTGGCTTGGCACAGGAGAAGTATCCGTTGCTGTTTGCGTATGTGGGCCGATTAGAAGAAGAGGCAGGGTACAAGAAAGCTGCAGAGAAGATCGTAGAGATTGACGGGAAGTTCGAGGCGATGATTACAGCATGAGGGGGTGGAGAAAGGTACATTATGTATAACGTAAGATTTAAACTAAATTTACAAGTGTTCTATGTGCATTTTTGCTATATATGAAAGGATATCACACCTTGGCATCTTCTTCAGTATACTTTGTGCTCAAGCCTTCTGTGTCACTCTGCTTGAATTTGATCTATGAACATAAAAGGAGCAAGGAATATGGAATACGTGATGATCACTCTGTAGGCCACAAAATTGCGACACTGTAGGTAGAAACGATAACAAAACTCGCAGTTTTTAAAAGATGGAAAGACTGATCTGAACTTTCATCACCTAGGTTCTGAAAGCCATCCCATTATATTTGCTCGAATGAGTTAGGACAGAAATCTTGACACGATGTTGGTGGTCTGTATACCAGGCTAAAATTTGCAGCTTGCGGCCACAAAATCCGGGGGAAAGAACATCAAAAATATCACCATAAACACAGCATAGGTAGATCGGGCAATGCGAGCACTATAGGACCTCGACTCTTGGTTTAAGCATGTCACAGAGCACCACATGGCACACCCAGTTATAGACACATCGTATTTCATTACCAGACTGCTAGAGAATTTTGTTCTATGCTCTACCATTACAAGCAAGTCGATCCAACCCCAAGCAATAAAGCATAGGATCGAAATTCCGACCATTCGCGAGATTCGATGCAATCACTCAAGACTGAAAAAAGGAGAGCCATAGAAAACCTCATGCTTTTGCTTTCATGAAACAGACCGCATGATCGATAGACTTAGTGCTCGAAACCACCATATAAGCTTTCCCGCCATTTTTTTTTTGGAAATTACCACCGCCAAATTTGCCCTACCATTTTATAACCCTTTGAATGGAAAAAGATTTTAAAAAATCTTGTTGCCTTCTAGGATCAGGTCTTGTGACATGATATTTATGCTCCCAAGCTTGGGAAAGCTTTGGTATCCTCGGTGTTGATGGATGATGAT
>Ga0247812_10001134_pt1 | contig 15117 bp, 10 predicted proteins | sample UWRJL149409B1_FD_178011 | JGI IMG/M metagenome (GOLD analysis project Ga0247812, IMG submission 178011) | Plant litter microbial communities from Arlington Agricultural Research Station in Wisconsin, United States - UWRJ-L149-409B-1 | ecosystem: Environmental > Terrestrial > Plant litter >...
CTGAAGTTGCGAAAAGTCAGGGAATCAATTTTGAAGACGATGCTTTGCACATTATTGCTCAAAAGGCAGATGGTGCAATGCGTGACGCTTTATCTATTTTTGACCGTGTGGTTTCCTACTGCGGAACGAACTTAACACGTCAGGCTGTAACCGAAAACCTTAACGTTTTAGATTACGAAACTTACATTAGCATTACCGATTTACTTTTAGAAAATAAAATTCCGGATCTTTTATTAGCTTACAATGATATTCTGGCAAAAGGTTTTGACGGGCATCATTTTATTGCCGGTCTGGCTTCGCATTTCAGGGATTTACTGGTAAGTAAAACTCCTGCTACAATCGCTTTGCTGGAAGTGGGTGAACAAGCGCAACAAATGTATGGCGTTCAGGCTCAAAAATGTTCTCAGGAATTTCTATTAAAAGGAATTGATATCGCAAATGACTGCGATTTAAAATATAAATTGAGTCAGAACCAACGCCTTTTGGTTGAATTATGTTTGATGCAATTGGCCTCTATCAGCTTTGATGGAGAAAAAAAAAAGTTGAGCAATTCATAATTCCCCCTACTTATTACAGAAATAGTGGATATTCTATCACTGAAATTCCAACTGTAAAAACCCAAATTCCAAATACCGGAGGAGAAATTACAAATCAGAAATCCCAAATTCCAAATACTGAGGGAGAAAACAATTTCAATCAAAATAGCAATGTCAATCAAAATGACAATGTTGCTGTAAACAATACTGCTGAAACTCCAAAAGTTGAAACTCCACAACCTGAAATTAGTAACGAACCTAAAATTTCTGCTTTTTCTTTATCGAGTATTCGCAAGAAAAAAGAGCTGGAAGCCGCCAATATGTCTTATGTAAAACCGACTTCTGTAATGCCTACGGAAGAATTTACGGAGACTGAAATGTTAGTGCAATGGAATAAATATGCACAACGTTTGGGTGACAAAGGCCATAAAATCATGCAATCGTTACTATTGATTAATGATCCTAAACTAAACGGAACAGTTATTACTTTTGAATTACCTAATGAAGGTTCTAAATTAGATTTTGAAGGTCAGATTCATGGTCTTTTAGGGCATTTAAAAGGACATTTACACAATCACGACATTACTATTGAAGTGAATGTAAATGAAACTATTGAAATTAAGAGAAGTTTAAACGATCAGGATCGATACAATCGACTGGTGGAAATTAATCCTAATCTGGAACTTTTAAGATCTACATTTGGATTAGATTTAACTTCTTAATTCTAAAATCCCTCTGCAACGATTATTTCGGTAGATTTTTTTAAGCAACAATATAATTTGTAGTATTTTTTCTATATTTTTGACGTATTAATAATTTATTAAAATCTTAGAAATTGGAAAAACAATTAGCAAATTCTGCACCACTGGGTCTTCTGGGTTTCGGAATGACCACTATTTTATTAAACATTCACAATATGGGATTTTTTCCTATAAGTGCTGTCATCCTTTCAATGGGAATCTTTTATGGCGGAATTGCTCAGGTAATTGCGGGAATTATTGCTTTTAAACGGGGAAATATTTTTGCCGCTACTGCATTTACGTCCTATGGTTTTTTCTGGATTACTTTGGTTGCGATCTGGACGCTGCCAAGTAGTGATATTACTGTAGCGGGACCTACTCCTTCTTCATTTTTAGGATGGTATCTTGCTCTTTGGGGAATATTTACTGCTTTTATGTGGTACGGAACATGGGGCGGAAGCAAGGTTCAGCAATTTATTTTTCTTTCATTAACCGTTTTATTTTTTCTTTTGGCTATAGAAAAATGGACTGAAATTGAGTCAATAGCTACTCTTGCAGGAGCAATTGGCATCATTTGCGGAAGCAGTGCTTTTTATTTGGCTATGGCCGAATTACTAGAAGAAGTAAAAGGTAAAAAAGTATTACCTTATTGATAACTATTTTTTGCCACGAACTACACGAATCTAAAGGATAAATTAGAACATTTATAAATGAAAAATTAGTGCTAATTGGTGTAATTCGTGGCAAAATTGTTTATTTGTTCTTTAATCCGAAATCGTAAACTTCTTGCAGCCATTTTTCTCTTTGAAAATCTGTAGCTGTTTTTATAATTCCGATGTAACTTACTTTTACGGGTTTTACACCGCAGAATTCTAAAGTAGATTTCTTTAATTGATTTACACTTGGTCTTCCATAAGAAAATCTATAGTACCAGCCTGGCTGATCAAGAGTTGTAATAATATGGGCCGTTTTTCCTTTAAGCAGTTTATCCCACCAGACTGAGTTTTCACGATATTGAAACGCCATTCCGGGTAAAAACAAACGATCAATAAATCCTTTTGTAATTGCCGGCAAACCTCCCCACCAAACCGGATGAATCCAAACCAAATGGTCTGCCCTTTTGATTTTTTCCCACGATTCCAGCAAATCCGGTTCTAATTCAGTTCGTTTTTGATAACCAAATTGCAGGTTTGGATTAAAATTTAATGCTGCAATTGTTATGGTTTCGACTTCTGCACCGGAAGCGATTGCACCTTTTAAATAAGATTCGGCTATGCCAAAATTGAAGCTTGACGGATTTGGATGTCCATTTATAATTAGTATTTTTTTCATGCTCTATTCGTTTATTTTAAGATTAATGGTACTGTAAGCATTTAAAGCCTCATAAACTTCTTTCGACGAATGTATTTGATGACTAAAGTAAATTCCGCCCGATAAAGTTTCACTCAACATTTTTTCGATATGCAAAACTGTCGAAAAAGCCGTTAATTCGGCCTGACCTTTAACGCTTTGTAAGCTAACTCTTTTTGTTTTATCCTTCGTTTTTATGATTACTTCAAAAATGGTTTGATCGCCATTTCCACTTGAACCAAAAAGCAATTGTCTTTCTTTTAAAAACATGATATTAAAAATCTTAAGCGATTGAAAATACCCCATCAAACTGGTTACAAACTTAGAATTGTAGGTCATCTTAACCAAAACAGTTGGTATTTTTTCTATTTGATTTAAAATAAACAAATCCGGAACATCAAGATTATAAACCTGACGTTTTCCAATTCCGAAAGAGAAATTAAATTTTTCGGAATTTAAAAAATGCTTTACATGTTGTGGTTGGTTATTTTTATAAACAACAAATGGTTTGCATACGTTTTCGGCTAAAAAATTGGCTGAACTTTTTCCTGCCAAATCTTTTACAGAATAATAGATAAAAATATTGGTTTCCTGAATTTTATGCTTGTCAGGCTCCATAAAATCTAAGAGACTACCTACGATACCGCCCATCCAGCCCGAACTAAAAACAATTCGGCTATTTATTTTCTGGTTATTTGCCCTGGCTAAATCATACGCAATAGTGAGATCTGGTGTTGGCTTTGTAATATCGATATAATCTAATTTGTTTTGTATGGCAAACTGTAAAATTTCATTATTGCTATCTTTTGTACACAATACAATCAGGTCGATTTTATTCTGTATAATACATTCAAACGTTTTTGGATTGGTGACGTCAACAATTAAATTTTTATTCGTTTTTCCTGACTGACGACTTCCTACAAACAGATTAAAGTCAGGATTTCTTGCTTCAAGAATTCGTAATATGGCTTTACCTACTAAGCCGGTTCCGCCAATTACTAAAATTTTTTTTCTCATCATTATATATTGTTTTCAGCAAAAATAATGATGAGATATTTCTCGACAACCAGACAAATGTCCTATAATATTGCTTTACGAATTCTGCTTAAATGCCTTGGTGTAACGCCTAAATAGGACGCTAAATATTGCAATGGAATGAGCTGCAGGTATTTTTTATGGTTTTTATAAAGTTCTTCATAACGTTGGGTTCCGGATAATTTCTGAAAAGAAATCATTCTTTTTTGAAGCGTAACATATTCCATTTCAGTTAACTTACGTCCTATTTCCTGCCAATGAATACCTAAGGCGTAAAGTTTTTCTAAACTTTCACGGCTTATGACTTGAACTTCTGTATCGGCTATTGCCTGAATATTTTCTTCGGCTACATTTTGCGTTATAAAACTAGAGAATGATGCCATAAATTCGTTTTCGAAAGCGAAACAATTCGTGATTTCATCCCCCTGATGATTGAAAAAATACGAACGTAAAATCCCTTTTTTGATAAAAACGATTTCATTACTAACCTCATTTTCTTTCAATAAAAGTTCTCCTTTTTTGAGTTTTCGAAAAGTAATTAAATCATCGAGCAGCTCTAATTCATTTTGAGGTAAAACCTGAATTGATTGAAAAACTGATTTCATTATAAATTCTGAATAGATTAATTTTTAGACGCAAAAACTCTTTCAATTCTTTTATCAGGGATAAGCCATAACATGGCTACAGCAAAATAAGCAGCACCTGAAACCCATTCGTTATAAAACGAAAAGACTATTCCTACGACATATAAAACAGCTGATGTATACCCTTTTAAATCTTTTCCAATCGCTTTTGCCAGTACTGAATTTTCACCTTCATTTACAATTATAATGCGCTGTAAAATAAAATACGCAATTGCAGATAAAAACAATACGACTCCGTACAAAGTCATGGAAGCTTTTGCAAAATTATGTTCTCCCATCCAGCCTGTTGCAACGGGAATTAAGGACAACCAAAATAATAAATGCAAATTAGCCCAAAGGATTTTTCCGTTTATTTTGGTCATGCCATGAATTAAATAATGATGATTGTTCCAGTAAATTCCAACATAAATAAAACTTAAAATATAACTTAAAAACTTAGGAATAAGCCTTTTTAAGTCGGCAAATTCATGTCCTTCCGGAACTTTAATTTCTAAAATCATAATAGTGATAATAATTGCTAATACACCATCACTAAAAGCTTCAAGTCTTGTTTTATTCATTTATATATAAGATTAAGTTTGGGATTGTTATAAAAAAGTTTGCCACTAATTGCACAAATTTACACGAATTATATTTTATAATGAGAATAAAAAATTAGTGCAAATTTGTGAAATTCGTGGCAAAAAAATATCTATAAAAATTAAATTTTTCCGTAGTACATTGCTTTTACGATTCCGTCAGAAAGTCCGATTTTGGGAACGTAAATTTGGCGTGCTCCACTCCATTTCATGGCATTCAGGTAAATTCTGGTAGCGTGAATAATTACGTCGGCACGATCTGAATTCAGTCCCAGTTCTGCAATTCTTTGTTCGTAGGTTAATGAATTTAAAAACGCATATTGCGAATTGATATAAATGTACGAAAGCGGTTTTTCCTGCTGTTTTCCGGACATTTTAAACAGCTTGTTAATATTCCCTCCAGAACCAATTAAGGTTACCTCATCATAATCTGCCGTATTGGTTTTAATCCATTTTTCGATTTCATCCCAAACCACATCATGCACCATATTATTCAGTAAACGAACAGTTCCGGCTTTAAAGGATCTTGAATTGATTAATTTTCCGTCAGAAAACAAAGTAAACTCTGTGCTTCCACCACCTACGTCTACAAAAAGATAAGTTTCATCTGTTTTTAATAAATGATGTAAATCTGTCGATGCAATAATGGCGGCTTCTTTTTTGCCATCAATAATTTCGATTTTAATATCGGCTTTTTTCTTAATCAAAGCCACTACTTCTTTAGCATTATACGCTTCACGCATTGCCGAAGTGGCAAATGCCATATAACGCTCTACTTTATGTACTTTCATCAAAAGATTGAATGCTTTCATGGCATCCACCATTCGATCTATATTTTCTTCTGAAATTTCTCCAACTGTAAAGGCATCTTGTCCCAAACGAATTGGCACACGAACAAGCGAACTTTTATTAAATTGTGGTTCTTTGCCATCTTGTTCTACAACATTCGATATTAGAAGCCTCATGGCGTTTGAACCAATATCTATTGCTGCATATTTCTTTATATTAATCATGCTCACTTATGATTTGAATTTATTCTTTTTATTATTAATTTATTTTTTGAGGAACTTGCTCTAATACTGATACTTTGTTTTGATAATACTTATAGGTTTCAAGTTGCGCTCTAAATGGGGCATGATGATTTCGAGGTTTGTATTTATTATCTAGTTTATAGGAATGGTATCTCACTTTGACATTTCCTTTCCATGCAATATTAAAATTATCTATTAATTCTTTCTTTATTTCAAGATCATAAATCGGACAGGTTACTTCGACTCTTCCGTCCAGATTTCTGGTCATGAAGTCGGCAGACGAAATATAAACTTCGGTCAGGCCGGCATTTCCAAAAATATAAACTCTTGTATGTTCCAGATAATTATCGACAATACTTATGGCTTCGATGTTTTCGCTCATTCCCGGAATTCCCGGAATCAGAGAGCAAATACCTCTTACCTGAAGCTGGATTTTTACTCCGGCATTACTGGCTTCGTATAATTTATCGATCATTTTAAAATCAGATAAACTATTCATTTTTAATTTAATATGTGTTTTTCTACCTGCCAAAGCGTGCAGAATTTCACGATCTATTAATTTAATAAATTTAGTTCTTGTGTAATGTGGCGATACTATTAAATGCTTGTATCTGTGTACTCTGTAATTGATATCGAAAAATTCGAATATTTTTGAGATGTCTTTTAAAATTCCCTGATGACAGGTAAAAAGCGTGACATCTGTATAAATCTTCGCTGTTGATTCGTTGAAATTTCCTGTGGAGATAAATCCGTAACGACGTGATTTCCCATCTTCGGTTCTTTCAATCACACAAATTTTACTATGTACTTTTAAACCTTTTATTCCAAAAATAAGTTCAATTCCTTCGGTCTGCATCTGCTCTGCATACGAAATATTCGAAGCTTCATCAAAGCGTGCCTGAAGTTCGATTTGTACGGTTACTTTTTTACCATTTTTAGCAGCATTAATTAATGAACTAATAATCTGCGAATTTTTAGCCAAACGATACAAGGTAATTTTGATACTGGTTACTTTTGGATCTAAAGCCGCTTCACGCAAAAACTTGGTTAAATACGAAAATGACTGATACGGTGCATGTAACAGATAATCTTTTTTACTTATTTTTTCGAGCATACTTCCTCCCAGACTTAGTCCAGGAATTGGCAATGGTTCGTTTGGTTTATAAAGTAAATCGTATCTTCCTAAATTAGGGAAACTCATATAATCGCGACGATTATGGTATCTTCCTCCGGGAATAATACTATCTGTTTCTACAATTTTCATTTTATCTAAAAAGAAATGCAGCGTATCTTCTTCTATTAAATTATCGTAAATAAAACGAACTGGCTCTCCTATTCTTCTGTCTTTTACTGATGTTGCAATTTTTTCGAGCATACTTTTACTCAAATCGCTATCGATATCTAGCTGAGCATCACGGGTAATTTTGATCATATGTGCCGAAACACTTTTATAATCGAAAATATTAAAGATATTTTTCAGGTTATAACGAATTACGTCATCAATAAGAATTACATAATGTTTATCATCGTGAGATGGCAACACAACAAATCTGTTGATGGTTTTCGGGATTTCGATCACGGCGTAACGAACCTCATTATTTGTATTCATTTCTAAACGAACAGCCAAATAACCCAACGTGTCTTTAAGAATTGGGAATTCTGCTAAATCATTTAAAATGATGGTAACTAATTCCGGACTCAGTTTTTGATCAAAAAAATCTTTTAAAAAACATGCCTGATCCGGTGTTATTTCATCTTCATTAATAATTAAAATATTTTCGGCTTCCAGTTCTGTTTCAATATTACCTAAAATACGTAAACTTTCAGATTGCTGCTGAATTACAATTTCGGTAATATCTTTAATTAACTGATGTGCAGAAACTCCACCTAAATATTTTTCTCCAGAAATTCCTGAAAGGCTCAATCTTCGAATCGCAGCATAACGAACTCTAAAAAATTCATCCAGATTGTTTGAAAAAATTCCAACAAAACGCAGTCTGTCTAAAAGCGGAACCGTATTATCTGCGGCTTCCTGAAGTACTCTCGCATTAAACGCTAACCAACTTTTTTCTCTATCGATATATTTCTGTTCGTACACTTTATTATTATTTTAAATCTTTGGGGAAAATTGTTTTATGAGTTTTACCTTTATTGATTGCGTTCCAACTATCTGCATCAAACTGTAAGGACACAAAGCCTGAAGTAGGAACGTTTTCGATAAAAACATCTCCAAATTTATTAACAAAATTTGTAATAGCCTCGTTATGTCCAAAAAGAATAACACTTTCGAAACTATTATCACATGATTTGATAATCTTTTCAAGCTGTTTATCATCAAAAGTATAAAGATCGTCTTTAAAAACGATACTTTCTATAGGATACGAAATATTTTGGGCAAAAATCAGCGCCGTTTCTGAAGCCCGTGCCGCAGTACTACTCCATATTATATAGGTTTTAGGAAGAAAATTTGAAATATTTGCCGATACTTCATGGGCATCCAGGATTCCTTTTTTCATTAAAGGTCTGTCGAAATCTTTTAAAGGAGCTTCCCAGCTTGATTTTGCATGACGTATTAAAATTAAATTTTTCATAAGCGGATGGTTTATAAACCTCTTAGGAGGTTAATAATTTATTGAACTTCTAATTTACAAAAGAAATATTAAACCTTCTGCTTTTTTTATTTCTGTTAACATTTAAGGCAAATTTTAACAAGAATTAAAATTTCTTATAAACGAAATATCTAAACAATCGACTTATTACATTTTTTCAAAAAGTGTTCTTCATCTATTAAAACAAACACTTAGTCGATTGAAGCTTATTTATAAAAAATTAACTAAATATCTGATTATTAATCATTTAAAATATTTTAAAAATTGCATTTTTAATCAAAAAAACAAAAAAATTAAACTTTTTTATTTGTTATAAATGACAAAAAAAATACATTTTCGATACATTATTTAACAAAAAAAATACACTTCAACGAGTTTTTAGGTTAGTTACGGACAAAAAAAATCAAAAGTTGCACCTCTCTATAACTTTGATTCTGTTAAAATTTGATAAATACCAAAAACAAAAAACCACGCATATGATAACTAAAACTACTCTTGAAAAAGCAGCGAAATTTGTTCACGATTGTAAGTTTATTTTTTCTTTCAAAAAAAACATTTTTCAGAAAAACATTTTTTCTTTACTGTTTTGTTTAATTACAACTCTTGCATTTGCACAGACAAAAAATGTAGATTCATATCTAAGTGCCTTACCATCCTCTGATGCAATTCAAGTGAAACATCTCTTGTACGATCTACAATCGGCAGTTTACTATTTATCTGATGACAGAACGGTAAAAATCTATGGCGATAATCCCACTGCTTTGTACACAGATGTCAATTCGATACCTTTTTTGGGATCAGCAGCAATACAGGGCAATGATATTGAAATTGCCACTATCAAAATTGAAACAAGTTCTGACTTAAGCAGGACTATTGATCTTACTTCGTTTTCAGGTTTTGGTAAATTAAAATATATCTACATCTCTACAGCAATTCAAACTAGCGAGGCAGTGATCAATAACATGATCAAAAATGACACTTCAAAATATGTTCTTATCTACAATGTTTCTATCGGCGGATAATTTAAAAGCAATTATTATGAAAAAATTCTACTATCAATATTTAGCGCTTTGTTATTTATTTTTAATGTTATTGGGAAGTGCTTTTACAGGAAATGCACAAGTTATTGTTCCGTTTAAAGAAAGAACTTCTTCTTTTACTCCAACAACAAAAACGTATCATGTAAAAGGTAATTTTACGATGATGGGAAATACTAATTTGACGTTGCAGAACTATGGCGACAATACCACAAATGGAGGTAATTCGATGAAATATGTTGACATTGACGGCGATAACACAACATTAAACTCTTCTTCATCAACTCTTGTTTTACCTACCGACAGCGGCACAAATTTAGACTGCTCAAAAATAGTGTATGCTGGTTTATACTGGACAGGAAGAGTTTCTAATGCCACAAATAGCCCAAACACATTTACCGCTACAAACGGAACGCTGACTAAAACTTTAGATAAACGAAAAATTTTATTCAAAGGTCCTTCAGCATCCGGCTATGATACTTTTGCAGCAACTGATATTTATTTTCCAACAAATGCAAACGGAAATATGTTTACTGCTTATGCAGAAGTTACCACTTACGTGAAAGATCACGGTGTTGGTGCTTATTTTGCTGCAGATATCGCTGCTACCCAAGGAAACGATGGTGGTGATATTGGAAAATATGCCGGATGGGCATTGATCGTTGTTTACGAAAATTCCAGTATGAAAAACAGAGATATTACCATTTTTGACGGACACGCTTATGTGAGGGAAAGTCAAACTCTGAGCTATAATATTCCGGTTTCCGGTTTTAACTCTGTGGCTTCTGGCCCTGTTGGAATAAAATTAGGAATAATGGCCGGTGAAGGAGATGTGAATTATAGCGGAGATTATTTTAAAGTTAAAAAAAGAACAGCAGTTACTGATCTCGATAGCGATTACATCACGTTAAGCAGAACCGGAAATTCGACTACAAACTTTTTTAATTCCTCTATTTTCACCGGTGGGAATACACGAAATCCAAATTTAACGAATAATTCCGGTATCGACATTAGTATGTTTGATTTACCCAACACAGCTAAAGATATTATTGGGAATAATCAAACCTCAACTACTTTTAGATATGGTTCAACTGTTGATACTTACACCATTTTTGCAATTGCAATGGCAGTTGATGCTTATGTCCCGGAAATTGAAGGCACACTTACAGCTACCACAATAAATGGTACTTCGGCGGGTGCAGGTCCCTATACTGTTTTACCTGGTCAGGAAATGGGATATAAACTTCAAATAAAGAATAAAGGTTCTGAACCGACAAAAAATTCAAAAATCATAATTCCGATACCATACAATGCGACCTTTGTACCCGGAAGTTTAGGAAAAGTAGTGAATTTCACTCCACTTCCAACTCCAAACAGTTTGACTTATGAGCCAACTATTGGTGCAAACGGATCTGTTGTTTGGGATTTAGGAACGTTACCTCTTCTTGCAAATACAGATACAGTTCTCGCAGAATTAACCTTTAAACTTAAATCTACAGAAAACTGTGCGTTGCTTAAAAACTCTAATTGCAGCAATGTCATTTCTGTAAATGGTACTCTAAATGGCACTGGAATAAATTCTGGTGTGGCAGTTACAAATAAACCTTTTATCTTAGGTTATACAACAAGTGGTACTTGTAGTGGCGTTGCGATTTCTGCACCGCTGCAAACGACCATTAATACCAGTTCTTTTATTAATGCAAATTGTCAGGCTACACCTCCAACTATAGCATTTACATTTTGTAATGGATCAACAACAATCCCAATTACAGATGTAACGGGGTCATTTCCTCCGGGATCGACTTTTTATAATGCTTATCCAATTATAGCAGGAACAACAACTCAATACACGATAAACAATCCTTTTCCTGCAACGGTTGGAACAAATACTTACTATGCCATTCCTCCAGGAGCAACGGGTGGTTGTTATTTTCAGTTTACCATAACGGTTCAAAGTATTGCTACAATGCCAACGGTGAGTGGACCCGTAAATTATTGTATTGGTGATGTTTCTCAGCCTTTAACTGCGACACCTACAAACCCGAGTTATACATTATATTACTATTTGACTACTACTTCTACTGCGCAACAATCAATAACGCCTCCTACTGATACAGCTGGGCAATTTACTTATTATGTTGCCGAAGGAATTTCAAATGCTTGTATTGGACCTAAAAAACCAATTACGGTCAATATTTATGTTAAGCCAACGCTAGTTATAACTGCTCCGGCACCCATTTGTTCGCCTGCTGCAACACTTAATATTGCTGCTTCGGCAATTGTAGCCGGAAGTACGGCAGGATTAGTTTATACGTTTTGGAAAGATGTGGCTGCAACTATTCCGTATCCGGATTATGCTTCGGCAATTCCCGGAACTTACTACATCAAAGGAACAAACCCAACCACTAATTGTTATGACATAAAACCAGTTGTCGTGACCAAAAGTACAGTTCTTGTAACTGAACTTACAGCATCACATACAAATGTAAACTGTTATGGTCAGTCAACAGGTTCTATTACAGTAAATAATGCGACTGGCGGAGTTGCTCCTTATACCTATTCCTGGAAAAAAGACGGAAATGCTTATGCTGGTACTACTCAGGTTTTAACCAATTTGGGAGTTGGAAGCTATGAAGTAACTGCCACAGATGCAAATGGCTGTAAAGGAACTTTGACAATTGTTATTACACAACCAACTGCGGCTTTAGCTCTTGCAGCTTCTTCTAAAACAGATGTGACTTGTTTTGGATTTAGCACTGGAACTATAACAGCGGGCGCGGTAACCAATTCAGTTGGAACTATTTCTTATGTATGGAAAAATGCTTTAAATGTTTCAGTTGGATCTACTGCTTCGGTTTTGAATCTTCCGGCAGGAACTTATACTTTGACCGTTTCGGATAATTGTTCTACTCAAACTAATACGGTTACTATTTTGCAACCGGGTGCGGCTTTAACTCTTGCTGCTTCTTCTAAAACAGATGTGACTTGTTTCGGATTAAGTACAGGATCTGTAACAGCTGGCGCGGTAACCAATGCCGTTGGAACGGTTTCTTATTCATGGAAAAATGCTTTAAATGTTTCAGTTGGAACTACAGCTTCGGTTTTGAATCTTCCGGCGGGAACTTATACTTTGACCGTTACTGATAATTGTTCGACTCAAACTAATTCGGTTACTATATTACAACCAACTGCAGCTCTAGCTCTTGCAGCTTCTGCTAAAACAGATATTACTTGTTTTGGATTTAGCACTGGAACGGTAACAGCCGGCGCGGTAACCAATGCCGTTGGAACCGTTTCTTATTCTTGGAAAAATGCTGCTAATCTTTCAGTTGGAACTTCCGCTTCGATTTCGAATCTTCCGGCGGGAACTTATACTTTGACTGTTACCGATAACTGTTCGACACAAACTAATTCGGTTACTATTTTACAACCGGGTGCGGCTTTAGCCCTTGCGGCTTCTTCTAAAACAGATGTGACTTGTTTTGGATTTAGTACTGGAACGGTAACAGCTGGTGCGGTAACCAATGCGGTTGGAACAGTTTCTTACTCATGGAAAAATGCTTTAAATATTTCAGTTGGAACTACGGCTTCTGTTTCTAATCTTCCAGCGGGAACTTATACTTTGACCGTTACTGATAATTGTTCGACACAAACCAATTCGGTTACTATTTTACAACCGGGTGCGGCTCTAGCTCTTGCTGCTTCTTCTAAAACAGATGTTACTTGTTTTGGATTTAGCACTGGAACGATAACAGCCGGCGCGGTAACCAATGCCGTTGGAACTGTTTCTTATTCTTGGAAAAATGCTTTAAATGTTTCAGTTGGAACTTCCGCTTCGGTTTCGAATCTTCCGGCGGGAGCTTATACTTTGACCGTTACTGATAATTGTTCCACACAAACTAATTCGGTTACTATATTACAACCGGGTGTGGCTTTAAGCGCTACAACAAGTCAGATAAATGTTGGTTGTGGCGGCGGTAATAACGGATCTGCAACTGTGAATGTTTCAGGCGGAACTTCAGGATATACTTATTCTTGGAATACAACTCCAGTTCAAACTTCTGCAACTGCAAGCGGGCTTATTGCGGGAACTTATACAGTCGTTATTAAAGATGCTAATCTTTGTACCATCTCTAAATCAGTAACTATTACTGATGGCGATGCTATTAAACCAATTATAGATCCGTTGCCTTTGGCTTCTACAATTAATTGTCCTGCTTTACCAGTTTTTGCAACTGCGACTGCAACTGATAATAATGGTACAATTTCTTCATTAACATATGCCGATGTGGTTACTCAAGGTACTTGTGCGGGTTCATATACCACTACAAGAACATGGACTGCTGTAGATGCTTGTGGAAATATTTCTCTTCCTGTTAGTCAGGTTATTAATGTGCAGGACATTACTGCTCCAACTTGGTCAACTGCGGTGGCTTCTTTAAATAAAACTATCGAATGCAGTGATACGGCGGCTTTAACTTCCGCGCAAGCGTTATTTCCAATAGCTTCTGATTTATGTGATAGCGATGTTTCGGATATTGTAAAAGTGAGCGGTGCGTTTGTAGCTTCGGCAGATTGTTCGAATGCAGGAACGTATACAAATACATGGACAGTGAAAGATGATTGCGGAAATACCTCTGATACTTTCACGCAAGTGATCACTATTCAGGATACTTCGGCTACAACTTGGTCAACAGCGGTGGCTTCTTTAAATAAAACTATCGAATGCAGTGATGCGGCGGCTTTAACTTCCGCGCAAGCGTTATTTCCAATAGCTTCGGATTTATGTGATAGCGATGTTTCGGATATTGTAAAAGTGAGCGGTGCGTTTATAGCTTCGGCAGATTGTTCGAATGCAGGAACGTATACCAATACCTGGACAGTGAAAGATGATTGCGGAAATACCTCTGATACTTTCACACAAGTGATTACTATTCAGGATACTTCAGCTCCAACCTGGTCAACTGCGGTGGCTTCTTTAAATAAAACTATCGAATGCAGTGATGCGGTGGCTTTAACTTCCTCGCAAGCGTTATTTCCAATTGCTTCTGATTTATGTGATAGCGATGTTTCGGATATTGTAAAAGTGAGCGGTGCGTTTGTAGCCTCGGCAGATTGTTCGGATGCGGGAAGGTATACCAATACCTGGACAGTAAAAGACGAATGCGGAAATACTTCTGACACTTTCACGCAAGTGATAACAATTCAGGATACTTCGGCTCCAACATGGACAACTGCGGTGGCTTCTTTAAATAAAACTATCGAATGCAGTAATGCGGCAGCTTTAACTTCCGCGCAAGCGTTATTTCCACTTGCTTCGGATTTATGTGATAGCGATGTTTCGGATATTGTAAAAGTGAGCGGTGCGTTTGAAGCTTCGGCAGATTGTTCGAATGCGGGAACGTATACCAATACCTGGACAGTGAAAGACGATTGCGGAAATACTTCTGACACTTTCACGCAAGTGATAACAATTCAGGATACAACAAAACCAACATTTATTGGAGATCTTCCAAAAGACATTACGGTTTCTTGCGATGCTGTTCCTGAACCTGCA